>Ga0180434_10008307_pt1 | contig 11478 bp, 6 predicted proteins | sample SS_ome_7_FD_132453 | JGI IMG/M metagenome (GOLD analysis project Ga0180434, IMG submission 132453) | Hypersaline lake sediment archaeal communities from the Salton Sea, California, USA - SS_1_D_2 metaG | ecosystem: Environmental > Aquatic > Non-marine Saline and Alkaline > Hypersaline > Sediment... | reverse complement strand
CGCAAAGAAAATATATTTTTTTTTGTAAATGATAATAAGTAAAAAAGAAACGATTCCTATAATGAGTACAAACAAAAGACTTAACATTTGGTCTTGAGCGAGTTTGGATATCTCAGGACTTAATAGACTGGAGAAGAGCTTATAATTAGCTCTGGATAAAATGAGAAAAACGAGAACAAGGACAAGAGAACTGATGTAAAGAAAAGAAGGAGATACAAAGGAAATATTGATTTTTGATCCTGAGAAAAACTGAATGACGAAAAAGAAAACAAGACAAGCCAAAGCGGTTACTGTCCCATACACCGCACAGAGAAATAAAGTAAAAAGAAGAAATGAAGAGACCTTAAAAGGCATATCTGTGTTTAAGTTGTAGGTCAAAAGAGCGAGCAGAGTGGAAAAAAAGATCCCGCTGATGAAAGAGTTTATGAGGACTTTGAGGAATTTCATACAAAAACAAATTAGCATTATTTATCTCACAGGTCAATTATCTTAGTTATTCATAAAATCAGCCTGCATGTTCATTTATTTTTTTTTAATCAATTGGATTTTCATGTAATATTCATAAACAAAGATTATCGATTTATTTCTGTTTTGTGTTTAAATTTAATGCAGGCTGATTTTACCTTACAGGCGAGCCGATCTTACGTCATCTGCTTCGTTACAGATAAGATTGCTTCATCACTTCGTTCTTCGCAAGAACATCTTTAATGTCGCTTCAGCAACACCCAAATTTCTAAGGGTTTAGGTTATGATTTTTTTATATTGACCGAGAAAAGTTAATGGAATAAACTATAAACAATGGATCAACCGATTATTGCTATTATCACGGATTTCGGCGACCAGGATTTTTTTACGGCCTCTATGAAAGGGGTTATTTCCAGTATAAATCCTGATGCCAAAATCATTGATATAACCAACAAAGTGCCTCATTTTGATATATCAGCAGGTGCTTTCATACTCAAAGTCAGCTACCCCTATTTTCCTTCAGGCACTATTTTTATTGTGGTTGTAGATCCCGGTGTTGGCACTTCCAGGAGGATAATCATCGCTGAAACTCCTGATTATTATTTCATTGCCCCTGATAACGGTGTTTTAAGCTGGGTTATGAATGAAAATGAAACCCTGACGGTCAGAGAAGTTACTTCCGAACATTACTTTCTTCAAAAGAAAGGCAGGACTTTTGAAGCAAGAGATAGAATGTCTCCTATTGCTGCCTGGTTGGCTAAAGAAATTAATTTGGAAAATTTTGGTCCGGTCATTGATGATTATAAAAAAATTTCTATAGATAGACCGGAAAGGGAAGGAAACAAAGTTTGGGGCCGAATCATATATCAAGACGGATTTGGGAATCTTATCACCAATATATCGGAAAAGGAATACCTTGACTTAGCCCGGGATGCTGATCAAAGCAAATTTGTTCTTTCGGTTCATGAAAAAGAAGTTCCGCTGCAGGAAAGCTATCATTCTGTTGAAAAAGGTCAGCTATTGTCCATTATAAGCGGGCAGGGATATATTGAGGTTGCGAAAAGGGAAGGATCTGCAGCTGCTGAAACAAAATCAAAACCCGGGGATCCTGTGATGTTGACCCTAAAAAGAGAGGAATAACTCAATAACCAAAGTTCTCTTTAAATACATCAAGATTTGCACGTGGACTATTCGTAAAAAATGGATTTTCTAGCTGGATCAATAGATTCTATCGTGTACTACAGTCCTGAAAATGGCTACACGGTCTGTCGATTTTCACTGGATGATGGAGAAATCATTACCGTCGTGGGTCATTTCCCTCCTCTCTCACCTGGAGAAAGGCTTAAGGTCAATGGGAAATGGGAGATCAATCCCCGTTTTGGCAGGCAGTTTCATGTGGATAATTATATTCCAGTGCTCCCTTCTTCAGTCAAAGGCGTGGAAAAATTTTTATCATCCGGGATGATTGCCGGAGTCGGCCCTGTACTTGCTCAAAGAATTATCCAGCGGTTCGGGGACAAAACAATGGAGATCCTTTCTGATTATCCGGATAAACTTATTGAGGTGGAAGGAATCGCTCAAAAAAAACTCAAGGAGATAAAAGAGTCATGGGTTGCCCATGAAGACATAAGAGAGCTGATTATATTTTTACAGGAACACAATATCTCTACCACTATGGCTGCAAAGCTGTACAAACAATACGGCAAAAGAGCCTTTCACATTATCAAAACCAATCCTTATCAAGTGAGCTATGATATCTGGGGGATAGGATTTAAAACCGCTGACAGCATGGCGTTAAAATTAGGCATGAGCTCACAATCTCCGGAAAGAATCAAGGCTTACATACATTATCTTTTGGAAAAAAGCACTGAAAACGGACATGTGTTTGCGCTGAAGTCAAGGCTTTTGGATTCCTGCTGTAAGGATTTGGAAATTAGTAAAAATGATTTTTTGGATGCCTTGGTTTCTCTTGAAAAACAAGAATCAATTGTCATTGAAAAGCTTGACGGGGATTTCGCTGTTTATCTTCCTTTTTTCCATGAGGCAGAAGAGGAAACCGTCCGTTCTCTTCATAGCCTTGTCACTTATCCTGTTTCAAGACCTTCTTTCAATATTGAGAAAGCGATAAAGAAAATAGAAGAGAATTCCCACATCAAATTCACCTATGAACAAAAACAGGCTGTTAAAGAAAGTCTGTTTAAGAAAATTTTGGTGATAACCGGAGGACCTGGGACAGGAAAGACCACTATTGTGAGAGCCATAGTCCGGATATTTCATATGTGGAAAAAAAAGATCATTCTTGCGGCTCCCACAGGAAGAGCCGCCAAAAGGCTCTCAGAATCCACAGGAAGACACGCCAAAACTATCCACCGGACCTTGGAATATCTTTCAAAAACCGGGACATTCAGAAGAAATGAAAACAACCCTCTTGAGGGTGATGTGCTGCTTATCGATGAATTTTCAATGGTTGATTTGCCTTTGATGCACCACCTTCTCAAAGCAGTCCCGGACCACATGCGTCTTATTTTAGTGGGAGATAAGGATCAGCTTCCCTCGGTAGGACCCGGGACTCTGCTCAAAGACATCATAGATTCCGGAACTGTTGAGGTGATCGTGCTGAATAAAATATTCAGACAGGAAAAGCACAGCCTGATCGTCCGCAATGCCCATCGTATCAACCAGGGGAAATCCATAATCAGACCCGAAAAGGGAGATGAAGACTCGGATTTTTACTTTATTTACAATAAAGATGACCAGAAAGTGTTTCAATTGATCCTGAATATGTGCGCACACAATATTCCTGATAAATTAGGTCTTGATCCTCTTTCTACAGAAATCCAGGTGATAAGTCCCATGTATAGAGGAGTGGCGGGAGTGGACAATCTGAATCAGGAGCTGCAAAAACTGCTGAATCCGGGGAGTGAAGGGCTCAAGTTTGGGAAACGCGAGATAAGAATCCGGGATAAAGTCATGCAAATACGGAATAATTATGATAAAGAGGTCTTTAACGGGGACATAGGAAGGGTGAAGGATATCGATAAAAAGACTTACAGCATTCTGGTTGATTTTGATGGAAAAGAAGTGCTTTATTCCAGAGATGAGATCAATGAGATTGTGGATGCTTATGCCATATCTGTGCACAAATCGCAGGGGAGCGAATATCAAGCAGTGGTCATGCCTCTGCTCACCCAGCATTACATCATGCTTCAGAGAAACTTGTTCTACACAGCTCTGACCCGGGCTAAAAAATTGAGCTGCATCATTGGTTCCTACAAAGCCATGTACATTGCCATAAAAAACAACAAACCCATACAAAGAAACGGTTTGCTGAAAGAAAAATTGACTAAACTGGGTACCCAGGGTTCATGGAGTCAAAATCCCCAAAAGCATTCTTGACCGGCATCATTTTTTCAGATATAAATGGAGGGAGTTTCAGGGTACTGACATACGCCTGTAGCTCAGCAGGATAGAGCGATGGATTCCTAATCCGTAGGTCGCCGGTTCGAATCCGGCCAGGCGTATTTTCTTTTCTTTTTTCAGGTCCTATTCATTTTCATTATCTACCCGCTCAGCGTTGCGGACATGATGGGCATCGATCCATCCAGTAGCAATGACCTCTCCATCCTCCAGAATCTCAACCTGCTTCCAGCGCTGACGGGCTTCCACGATTCTGACATGCTCAGACGGTTTCACTTCATGGACAGTGTACTCATCTTTTTCAGAAGCAGAGATAAACTTCATTTCCTTAAGCACAAGAATATCCTCATCCTCAATAATCCAGGTGCCTCCATCAGCGTGATAGAATCGTGAAAATTCAAACCGGTCTCCTTGAGACTGAGTGACGGCTAGATCTTTTTCTTCGGCGGTGCTCTCTTTGTCGCTGTGGCTAAAGAACAGCAGCCAGATGGCCACTACCGCGATCAACAGTATCAGAAGAATCAGAAAAAGGGAATATCTGTTTTTTTCTTTTTTGTTTTCCATGTTTTATATGTAATGAATCAAATTTATTTCGTCAATGCCTATTTTTATTTTGATCAAAAATAACAATCTCAACTCCTTATTATTGACAGAAATAATAGATTTTTTCTATAATTATAATAAAGTATTTTCAATGAGATTCATTACGGACTCAATGTAAAAAGGGGACATATTTGTATTTTTTGAAAGGATAAAGAGAATAATGAACTCAAAAACAGGAAAAAGACTTGCCTATTTTTTGTGTTTTTTGCTGCTTATCAACATGATTCCTGTATTCGGACAGTATTTTGGCCGCAACAAGGTCCAATATGACACATTTGATTTTAAGGTCATGAGCACGGAACATTTTGATGTCTATTTTTATCCGGAATCAAAAGAAATGGCCCAGCAAGCCGCGCGCTTAGCCGAACGTTGGTATGCCCGGTTATCGCGGGTTTTTGACCATAAGTTTAAATCCCGGCAGATATTGATTCTTTACTCCAGTTCTCCTCATTTTCAGCAAACGACAGCTATATCCGGCATGATAGGCGAGACCACAGGCGGAGTCACAGAAAGTCTGAAAAGGAGGATCATACTTCCTCTAGCTCCGTCTTTAAAGGAATCTGACCATGTGATCGGTCATGAGCTGGTCCATGCGTTTCAATTTGACATCACTTCACAGAATCATTCCAGCATGAATTCAGCCTCTCCTTCAGTCTTGAGACTTCCTTTGTGGTTGGTGGAGGGTTTAGCTGAATATATGTCTTTAGGACCTAAAGATGCTCATACAGCTATGTGGATGAGAGATATCACAATAAGAAATGAGATCCCTGCTCTGAAAGAATTGTCAAATCCACAGTATTTTCCCTACCGATACGGTCATGCTGTTTGGGCTTATTTAACAGCGCAGTGGGGAGATAAAATAACAGGAAATTTGATGAAATCTGTGGGTAAAGTGGGTGATTTCCAGCAGATTTTAAAAAAACTGACCGGCAAGTCTCTGGAAAAATTATCTGAAGATTGGAAAAACTCTTTATTGAATAAATACCAGCCTTTGGTTGAGAAAACTCAAGTGAAACATGATTTTAGTCAGTTGGTCATTCAAGCCACCAAAGAAAATCCATTGAATGTTTCTCCCTCCATCAGTCCCGATGGTGAGAATGTCGTGTTTTTATCCACTCGCGATTTATTTTCAGTGGACCTTTATCTTGCGGACGCTCAATCCGGCGAAATCAAAAAAAGACTGACCCGAACCTCCATTGATCCTCATTTCCAGAGCCTTCAGTTTGTGAAGTCTTCAGGAAGCTGGAATCGGGAAGGAGATCGTTTTGCCTTTGGTGCGGTCAATAAAGGAGATCCGGTGTTGACTGTTTTTAATATCAAGACGGGCGATAAAGATACAGAGGTTAAATTTTCTGAACTTGGGGAGATACTCAATCCTACCTGGTCCCCGGATGGCCGATTTATCGTGTTTTCCGCTCTCAAAGGAGGCTTGACTGACCTTTTTCGTTATGACTTAGAGGAAGGTCAGCTGACTCAATTGACTCAAGATGCCTATGCTGACCTCTTTCCAACCTGGTCCCCTGACGGAAATTTGATTGCTTTTGTTACAGATAGATTTTCCACCAATCTGTCAGAATTGAATGTGGGCCATTATGAACTGGCTCTTTATGACACTCAGACCCAAGAGATTCAAAGAGTTTCTGGATTTCAGACAGCTAAAAACATCAATCCTGTATGGCATCCTGATTCACAGAGTCTTTATTTTATTTCAGACCAGAACGGCATTTCTAATATTTATCGAATCGACATAAGGAACCAGCAGAAGTACCAGATCACCAATTTGTATACTGGTGTCAGCGGTCTGACAGGTTCAAGTCCTGCTATTTCTGTAGCGGAGGGAGAAGGAGATTTAGTTTATTGTTTTTATGAAGACGGAAAATACAGCCTGAAAAAAATTGATTCTGAGGTTTTGCTCCGGATGGAAAAGCCCGTTTATGACTTTGAAAGAGTCGATCCTTCGGTTCTTCCGCCCAGAGAGAAGCCGGAAGGTGAAGTGGCCCAGCTGCTCAGCAATCCCCTTTATGGGCTTCCTGAGGAAAAATCCTATGATTTTCAAGATTATGAGCCAAAACTGAGCCTGGATTATGTGGCTCCCCCGCAGGTGGCCATCGGAGTGGACCGTTTTGGAACCTATGGAGGGGGAGGATTGGCTCTGTTCTTCAGTGATATTTTGGGTTATCACAATCTTGCCACAATGGTCCAGCTCAGCACCCGGATTCAGGATTCGTCCGCTTTAGTGGGATATGAGTACACCAAATACAGATGGAACCTGGGGGGTGTGATCCAAAGAATCCCTTATGTAACCGGAGGATTTGCTCAAAGCATAGGGGAGGTTTCCGGAGAACCTGCTTTAATCGAACAAGAATTTATTTTTCGGCAGGTTAATTATCAGATTCAGGGATTAGCCACTTATCCTTTCAGTCAGGTCCACAGGTTTCAGCTTTCTGCAGGATACAGTTTCATTGATTTCAGCAGAGAAGTCCGGACCCGGGCTTACTCTTTGATTGATGGAATTGAGCTTTCCAAAGACAAGGAAAGTCTGGACGCTCCGGACAGCCTTCATTTCGGAATAGCTGAAGCAGCTCTGGTTTACGACAGTTCTTTTTTCGGAGCCACCAGTCCTATCTTGGGTCAGAGATACCGGATAGAAGCCTCCCCGGCTTTTGGAAGCGTCACTTATTACAATGCCGTAGCTGATTACCGGCGTTATTTCATGCCTCTCCGGCCGTTCACATTGGCGTTCCGTTTCCTTCATTACGGACGTTATGGGCCGGGATCGGAAGACAGCCGCCTGTATCCCTTGTTTATTGGATATCAGAGTCTGGTTCGGGGATACAACACTAATTCTTTCAGCGCCGAGGAATGCGGTCCGGATGGATGTCACGTGTATGACCGCTTGATCGGAAGTAAAATGATGGTCTTCAATGCTGAGCTTCGTTTTCCTTTATTCCGCGTATTAGGGATAGGAGAGGGCTTCTACGGAGTCTTTCCCATTGAATTTAATGCCTTTTTTGACAGCGGACTTGCTTGGTGGAATGATGACAAAGCCTGGTTTTTAGGAGGGGACCGCAAACCTGTTTCCAGTGCTGGAATAGGGCTTCGAGCCAATGTGTTCGGATACGCGATTTTGGGACTCCATCTGGTCCGTCCTTTCAACCGTCCCCAAAAGGATTGGTACTTCCAGTTTACTTTTTCTCCCGGTTTTTAGTGTGTTTTTCTTTATACAAATTTTGGTCTGCTGTGTTTAAAAGTTGGGATAAATCATCAGGACCTGATGCACGAACGCCGATGCTGACAGAATGAGGCATGGCAGATAAAATTCTTTCTTTTGTTTTTTGAGCGCCGGCAGTATCTGTATTGGGCATGAGGACCACAAATTCATCCCCACCATATCGGGCTACATAATCCACTTTCCTCACATTTTTACAAAGCGCTGAAGCCACTTCTTTTAAGACTCTGTCTCCTTCTTGATGGCCATGGGTGTCGTTTATTTTTTTGAAATCATCCACATCCAGAATCAAAAGCGCCAGAAAATTCCCGATACGTTTGGTTCGTTCTATTTCCTTTTTCAAATTTTCTTCAAAATCCCTTCGATTTGAGATTCCGGTAAGCACATCGATTCTTGCCAGATTTTCCAGTCTTTGCATGTAGGATGCTTTTTCAATGGTGATGGCTGCGAAATCAGCGATGGTCTGTAAGATCTTTAGATCAGTGGGTGTAAAGACTTCTGTCTCCAGTCTATTCACCAATTCAATAACTCCGATAACTTGATTGTTTGCTTTTAAAGGAACGCCGATTATTGATTTTGTTTCAAATCCGGTTGTTTTATCAAAATAATCATAATGCCTTGGGTCGTTCTTAACATCTTCTATGAGAACAGCTTGTTCGTTTTCCACCACCCAATTTGCAATCCCTTTTCTTTTGGGAATTTTTTGCCCTTTTAATTTTTCAGCGCTTTTTCCTACGACCAGTTTAAAAAAAAGTTCACCTGTTTGATTGTTTTTGAGTATTAAGGACCAGTTTAAAGGTGTGAAAATATCACCGATCTTGTGCATAATTTGTTCCAATGCTTCATCAATATCTCTGGCTCTTGCGATATCAAGTCCGATGTTTGCAAACAGCGAAAGTTTGGAATATTCATTCAGACGGTTGAATTCCTGGTCTTTCATAAACAAATCTCCCTCTATAGAGAATGCATACCATAGGAATAATAGGATTGTCAATTTTGATTTTCTTTAAATTTTTTTAAATTTTTCTTTGACTCCCACGACTCAATTTAAGCCCTTTTTCTACAAAAGAGAAAACAGGAGATCAAAGTGAATCACATAAATGAAAATACAATCAAGAAGGTGGGAAATGGGGGTTCTGACAGAAATAAGACCAGGAAACAGCTCATTGAAGAGCTTAAATTCCTGCGGGAAAGAGAATTAGATAGGGATAAAATCCGAATGGAACAGAATCAAACCAACCTGGAGTTGAGAAGAGCCAAAAGAGCCTTAAAAACATTAAGTTCCTGCCATAAAGCCATGGTCCGGTCAGTCAATAAAGAGGATTTACTGCGGGATATATGCCAGATTATAGTTGAGGAGGGTGATTACAGTATGGCTTGGGTCGGATTAGCTGTTGATGATGACAGGAAAAGGATAAAGCTTCTAGCAAGATCAGGAAATACTGACGGATATTTTGAAAACATGAACATGAGCTGGTCTGATTCCAAAGACGGATTCTGTCCTGAAGGCACAGCTATAAGGACCGGAAGACCCTATGTGGTCAAGGATATCCTCTCCAATCCTGATGTCATGCCTTGGCGAGGGGAAGCCCTAAAACAGGGTTTCTCTTCAGTGGTTTCTCTCCCATTAATGAGCAATGGTCATCCTTTTGGAGCCCTGAGTATATATTCCAGTGAAACCCATGTTTTCAATGAAGAAGAAGTGGATCTTTTAAAAAGATTGGCTGATAATTTAGTGTATGGTGTGGCAGCCATACATACCCATAAGAAGCTGAATTGGGCTGAAGGTGAAGCCAAAAAAAGTCTTAATAAATTAAGGAAAGCGTTTGGAGCGATTATACAGGTCCTGGAAAAAACAGTGGAGATCCGCGATCCATATACAGCAGGGCATCAAAGACGAGTGGCCGATCTGGCCCGTCTCATTGCAGGAGAGATGGGCCTGAGCAAAGACCGGATTGACGGGATCAAAATAACCGGGATCATTCATGATATCGGGAAGATTCATATCCCTGCCGAGATATTGAGTAAACCCAGGGCTTTGACGAGCATAGAGTTTAATCTTATCAAAACACATCCTCAAGTCGGAGCTGATATATTGAAAGCCATAGACTTTCCATGGCCTGTGGATCAAATCATTCTCCAGCACCATGAAAGAGTGGATGGTTCCGGATATCCGCATGGACTGTCCAAAAGAGGAATCCTTTTGGAAGCCCGGATTCTTGGGGTAGCTGATGTGGTGGAGGCGATGGCTTCGCACAGACCCTACAGGCCAGCACTGGGAATTGATAAAGCTCTCAAAGAAATATCTGATAATCGGGGAGTTCTTTACGACCGAGATGTGGTTGATGTTTGTCTTAAGCTTTTTAAAGAAAAACATTATCATTTCGAAAACTAAAAAACAGTGCCGTCATACCCATTCACCATTTTTTGCTTTGTCAGCCATTTCATCTCCTAACCATTCTCTCTGGGAAACATTTTTCTCTTTAAGACCACGGTTAATCGAAAATTAATAAAAAATTAATTTCAAATTAATAAAAAGGTTTATAATACATATAGAATGTTTAAAATAGGCTTAAGAGGTAAGTCATAATGAAAAAAATCCTTCAATACACAAAGCAGTCCTTGAGTATCTTATCCATAATTTTATTGTTTTTTGTTCTTTTTTCCTGCACTGAAAAAGGAATCCAAAAGGATCTTGAATCACCCAAATATGTATTCCTTTTTATCGGGGATGGCATGGGATTATCTCAAGTCCATGCCGCTGAAATACTGGGGGGAGCTTTAAGCGGAGAAGAAATTGGAATCCAGAAGCTCAGCTTTTCAGAATTTCCCGGCACTGGATTGATGACCACCTTTTCTTCAAATTCTTATATAACCGATTCTGCTGCTTCAGGAACAGCCATGGCTTCCGGTAAAAAAACCCTGAATGGAAGAATCAACATTGATAAAGCTAATGAAGTTGAATTTAAGACTATCGCAGAGATGGCAAAAGAAAAAGGAATGAAAGTAGGGATCATATCCAGTGTTCCCCTGAATCATGCCACTCCGGCCAGCTTTTATTCGCGCGTGACCAGCCGATCGCATTATTACGAAATAGCGAAACAGATGGTTGAGAGCGGGTTTGATTTTTTTGGAGGGGGAGGCATTAAATATCCCAAGGGAAGAAGAGGTCTTCAAACTAATGTCCTGGAATTAGCTAAACAAGAAGGATATAAGGTCATCCAGTCAAAAGATGAGTTTCTTTCCTTGGGAAATGAGAACATAGGCATAAAGGTCATTGCCTTAAATGAGAAGATCACGCCAGACATTGCCATGCCTTACCGTATTGATGTCAATGGAGATGACCTATCCCTTGCTGATTATGTGAATAAATCTATTGAGCTTTTGGATAATGACAAGGGCTTTTTCATGATGGTGGAGGGAGGAAAAATCGACTGGGCGGCCCATGATAATGATGCAGCCACTTTAATAAAAGAAGTCAAAGATTTTGATAAATCGGTTCAAAGAGCTTTCCAATTCTATCAACAGCATCCTCAGGAAACCCTCATTGTGGTGACAGCTGACCATGAATGCGGAGGCATGGCATTGGGCTCTGTTTTTTCCGGCTACAGTCAGTCACTGGAGATTCTCAATGCACAGACTACTTCTTTAGAAAAATTCAGTGATGTGCATATCAAACCCTATAAAGCGACCAAAGATGAATCAGAATGGGATCTGAATGATTTCATGCCTTTGATTGATGAGAATTTTGGTCTCAAAAAACT
>Ga0180434_10008306_pt1 | contig 11478 bp, 11 predicted proteins | sample SS_ome_7_FD_132453 | JGI IMG/M metagenome (GOLD analysis project Ga0180434, IMG submission 132453) | Hypersaline lake sediment archaeal communities from the Salton Sea, California, USA - SS_1_D_2 metaG | ecosystem: Environmental > Aquatic > Non-marine Saline and Alkaline > Hypersaline >... | reverse complement strand
GAAGAATAAACCCGGGAAAATGACGAGGAGCGGAACACTGAAATGATCAAGTGCGTGGTTATCACCCACGGGAATCTCGGAGAGGAATTGATCCGCGTCTCCGAGAAGATCGTACAAAAAAAGCAGGACATTCAATGCCTACGTTTCGACTGGGTGGAAGACGGCAGCAAGATCGTCCACAAACTTGAGGCCTATCTAAAAACCAACCGGAACAACCAGGTGATCATCCTCACCGACATGTTCGGTGGATCCCCGGCCAATATCTGTCTGAAATACATCGGTTCCAACGTCGAGGTGATCACGGGTATCAACCTGCCCGGAATGCTCAAGTATATCACCCATGTAGACAAACAGCTGGACTTCAAGGAACTGGTCCGGCTCGTCAAGCAGGGCACCATCGACGGGATCAGCGTACTCGGAGAATACCTGGGAGAAAAGAGAAAATGATAAAACAGGACGTGGAAATAAAAAACAAGTTGGGCCTGCATGCCCGGGCCGCCGCGAAATTATCCCACCTGGCCAACAAATTCAATTCCAACATCTTCCTCATCTACAACGACGACAAGGTCAACGCCAAGAGTCTGCTCGGCATCCTGACCCTGGCCGCATCGATCGGAAACAGCATCACCATACTCGCCGACGGCAGAGACGAAGAAAAGGCCGTAAAAAAAATCGTCGAATTGTTTGACAAAAAATTCGATGAAGAAAATTAAGGGAAAGCCGGTTTCCTCGGGAATCGTCTCCGGGCGTGCCCTCCTTTTCAACTCACAGAAGGAGATCATTCTCAGAGAGAAGATCGGAGCCGCGGAAACGGGCCGGGAGATCAAACGCCTCAATGGAGCGATCGGCAAGACACGGACGCAGTTGAAGCGCATTTACGACAATCTTCAGCGTGTCATGGGAAAGGATTCGGCCCTCATCATCGAGACCCAGTATCTGCTTCTGAAAGAGGGCAATCTCATCAAAGACATCAAGAACACCATCATCCACAACCAGGTGAAGGTGGAGTGGGCCATCAAGAAGGTGGAGAAGAAATACGTCGACTTCTTCAACAACATCGCCGACCTCTCCTTCCGTGAGAAACGCAACGACATCTCCGATCTGCTCCAACGGCTTCTCAACAACCTGCGGGACGCCAAAAAGGACATCACCGCGAACATCGAGAACGTCATCCTGGTGGCCGACGACATCGCGCCCTCGGTGGCCGCCCATGTGATGTCGAAAGGCAAATTGCTGGGTCTCGTTCTCAACGGCGGCGGCGAGACCTCTCACAGCGTGATACTCGCCAGGACCCTGGGAATCCCAACCATCCTCAACACGGGCCATGCCACCGAATGGATCAACAACGATGATTCGCTGATCGTAGACGGACTCACGGGCGAGGTGTTCATCAATCCCACACCCCAGATCGTGACCGAATACGCCAGCAAAAAGGAAAAATACCAGCTGTATCAGGAGCGGCTCAAAGATGTGCTGAGCCAGGATGACGCCACCCGGGACCAGCGACCGTTCCACCTTCGGGCCAACATCGAGTTACCCTTCGAGAGCGATCTCGTAACGTCTTACGGGGCCCAGGGCGTCGGACTTTATCGCACCGAATTCCTCTTTACCGACCCCGGGGTCGCCTCCTCGGTGGAAAAACAGTATCTCATTTACAAGAGCATCGCCCAGAAGGTGTTCCCCCACCCTCTCGTGATTCGTACCTTCGACATCGGGCGTGAAAAGACCACCGATCATTTCGAGCAGGTCAAGGAGAGAAATCCCGCGCTGGGCACCATGGCGGTCCGCCTTTTCTTAAAGGAGACCGAACTATTCAAGACCCAGATCAATGCGATACTCCGCGCCAACGAAAGCGGCAATATTCGCATTCTATTTCCGATGATCACGGAGATGGAAGAGATCTATACCATCAGGGATATCATCGAGGAAGCCAGGTTGAAGTTAATCGCCGCCGGTCAATATCCGGGAAAAGCCGTGGAAATCGGTGTCATGATCGAGATTCCCGGAGCCGTCGGTATTATGAGATTTCTCCAGGAGGAAGTGGATTTCTTTTCCATCGGCACCAACGATTTGATTCAATACCTGTTGGCTGCCGACCGGAACAACAGCGCCGTTTCCTATCTTTTCAGCCCGTTTCATCCCGCGGTCATTCGAATTCTGGTGGAGATCAAAAAGGAGGCCGACCGCATCGGAAAGAGCGTGACGGTTTGCGGGGAGATGGCATCGAACGTCTTCTCCGCCCTGATGCTCCTGGGCATGGGCTATCGCGATTTCTCGATGAACCCGATTTCCATCCCGGAAATCAAACGCATCTTCACCCAGGTCCATTACAGCACGATACGTCGCCTGGTCAGGCAGGTCACCCACCTGCGGTCCAGGACGGAGGTGGAGGAATATCTGATCGAGAACCTGCTGCGGAAATATCCGGATCTCTTTATCAAGCAGGCGGTGTTCTAGCGCCATCGATCGAATCATCCGGATCGGCGCAAGCGGCCATATCATCGGCCAGAATGTCGACGATTTGCGGCTGTATGTCACGCTTCGCCGTGACCTTCCGCAGTCGAATTTTCAGGATGACGAACGTGACGAACAACAGGGAAAAGGCGCCGATGGCAGCGGCGGCGTCCGCGGAAACCGGAAATGCACCCGGTCCCGCCAGGAGATGCCCCGCCACGGCGCCCAGCAAGAAGAAAAGCAGCGGCAGTCCGTACAAGCACAGGGTGTATCGGAACACATCACGCTCCGCAACGGCAACCACCACACGTTTTCCTGAACGGGCCTTCAGCGTATTGAGCGCCTCCAGACGGTCCGGTCCTCCGGTATTGCCGCACAGCCGGGAATGGGCGCACCGGGAACACCCACCGCGGTCACGCAGTTCGACCACCGCCACTCCTCCGCGCGTTTCGATTACCGTGCCTATGATTTTCGCCGTCGCCACCAGAGGTTCCTCCCGGATGCCAATATGGGACCGTCATTATAATCCATTTCACCGCGATGTCAAGGATATTGTTAATTTTACGTTAAGAGTTATCAACGATAATTCGAAAAAAATGTGGAAAACCCCATTTTAATGAACACCGAAGCTGGATGGGCGCACAATTCCGTTGGTTTGCACAGTTTTATTATTCTGATAAATCCTATATATATACTTTTATGGGGAGAGCTTGAATTATAGCCAAACTCAAAACATGGCCACAAAGGGCCCGCTGTTTTGACTGGTTCATCAGGCCTCTCCGAAAGGAGAACGTGATGAAACGATTGTTCTTAGGGTGTCTGATGGTGTGCCTCGCACTCGGTTTTACCCATGCTGCGGACATGCGAACCGTGGCCGAACAGTCCGGCTTTCAGCGGACCTCATCCTATCAGGATGTCATCGATTTCCTGGTGGCCATGGAATCCATATCTCCGGTTGTGACCCTTGCCACCCTGACCCGTTCCATTGAGGGGCGGATCATTCCGCTGGTCATCCTCAGCTCGGAAGGCCAGCGCAGCCACCGCGAACTCTCCACATCCGGTAAACCGGTCGTATTGATCACGGCGAACATCCACGCGGGTGAAGTCGAGGGCAAGGAGGCCTGCCTGATGCTCATACGCGATCTGGTCCAGGGCCGTGAGTCGCGAATTCTCGAAAAACAGGTGATCCTGGTGGTTCCCATCTTCAACGCCGACGGCAACGACAAATTCGGCCCCAACCGCCACGACAACGGACCGGAGCTGGCTGGGGTGCGGTACAACGGTCAATTTCTGGACCTGAACCGCGATTTCCTGAAACTGGAGTCTCCCGAGGTTCGGTCACTGGTCCGCCTGATCAACGAATGGGATCCCGTACTCTTCGTGGATTTGCACACCACGAACGGATCCTACCATCGGGAACCCGTCACCTACAGTACCATGACCCACCCAAACACCGCAATGGAATTGCGGCATTTCATGTGGCGAACCTTCCTGTCCGCTTCGTCCGACATGCTGCGGCAATCCCATGGGTACGACAGCGTGCCGTACGGCAATTTCTCCGACCGGTTCACGCCCCAAAAGGGCTGGGAAAACTGGGCCGTCGCCGCCCGTTTCGGATTCAATTACATGGGACTCCGGAACCGCTTCACCGTGCTGAACGAAAACTACTCCCACGCCGATTTCAGGACCCGTGTACTCTCCTGCCACGCTTTCCTCAAATCGGTCCTACAGGTGTCGAATCGTCATATCGAAACGATGGCCAACATGGTAAAAGAGGCCGATCGAGCCACCGTGAACGAACTTCCCCAACAGTCACTGGCCCTGACATACACCCTGGACCGCCTGTTCGATATCGATCTGAAAAGCTACCGTTTCAAGAAAGTGAAAATCAAACCCGAAGAAAGGCACAAATACCCACCTTGGTACGGCGACCACCGGGTCGAAAAGACCGAAGACCTGGTGACCTATCGACTCCCTTATCTGGCCGAAGCGAAACCAACGGCATCGGTTCCAATCCCCGAAGCATACATCATTCCCCCCTACCATAAAGAGGTGGTGAACCTGCTCCGCAGACACGGCATCATCCTGCAACGGATACAGAGCGACGTGCGGCTCACCGTGGAACGGTACACCTTCAGCGAGATCAAACCCGGGGATCGAATCTACCAGGGGCACATTCTCCTGGAATGTATAACGGCGGTAGAAACGCTGGAAACGGACGTACCCGCCGGTTCGACCTATGTATCGGTACGTCAGCCGCTGGGTCGGCTGATTCCAATACTTCTCGAACCTCAATCGGATGACAGCCTGCTCGCGTGGGGGTTCTTTAACCGCGAGATCGTCTCCCAGTGGACGGGCCAACCGCGCCCCTACCCGGTATTCCGATTGCCGCATCGACCCAAGGTCTTGTCGTTGTGGCTGGATACGGACGGTGGAGAGTGAATCCGGCTTGGCAATCCGGATTTCAATCGAGGATAAAAAACACGGTGTCGCCGACCTTCAGGTTGATCTCCTGCGAGCGTTTGCCCCTGAGTTCGAGGACGAAGCGGGCGGGTTTGATCGAATCGTACAGTTCGCAAGGATCACGCCGGCAGGGAGGCACGTTGACGTAGATCTGAACGACCTGTTTTTCCCGGTTCAGGAAAATGATATCGAGGTGGGAAGGGGTGTTCTTCATCCAGAAGTGACGGCGTGCCTCGTCCTCGAAGACAAACAGCATACCGAAATCCGGGGGGATATTTTCACGGAACATCAAGCCGGTGACTCTCTTCTCGACCGTATCGGCGATCTCGACGGTGAAGGCATGATCCCCGATGAACAGGGTGGCGATCCGCACCCCGGGATGAAGGCCGGCCCAGAGAACGATGACAAGCAAAACCAGCTTCTTCATATGAACGGTACGAAAGAAACCCCGATCAAGGGGGTTTCAACCACCCTCCCCTCTGTCTTGCGATACTGGATCAATTGCTGGTGGTAACGCCCCACCGGAGCCACGGCGACGCCCCCTTCGCCCAGCTGATCCAGGATGGGCCGTGGGACCTCTTCGGGGGCGGCGGTGAGAAGAATTCGATCGTACGGTGCGTTTGCCACCCATCCCTCGCGCCCGTTTCCCACACGGAACTCGATGTTTTCGTAACCCATTTCCTGCTGCAGTAGACGCATGGCCCGCCGGGCCAGCTCGGGGACCACCTCAACCGTATACACCCATGCCGAAATCTCCGCCAAGACGGCGGTTTGGTATCCCGACCCGGTACCCAGTTCCAGAATCCGTTCCGATCCGCCGAGCTCGAGCTTCTCGGTCATGTAGGCAACGATGAAGGGCTGTGAAATCGTCTGCTCGAAGCCGATGCCCAGAGGCCCGTCATGGTAGCTTCTCTGCTGTTCAGCCACGGGCACGAAGCGTTCGCGGGGGATTTTCTTCATGGCGCCCAGAACGAAGGGATCCGTGACGCCGCGGCCGCGAATTTGATGGTCCACCATCTGTTCGCGCTGGTGAGCGAAATCATCCGATCTCATCGACAGGTCCTCACACCGATCCTTTCGTGACCCATTATAATCGATATTCGCTCCATTGGCAATGGAGCGAAGGGCCGCTGCCATCGACATTTCACCACCGAATTGTTATAATGGATTCATGAGAATCCCGCTGGCAACCGTGGCCTTGCTTCTTCTGGTGTCCATCTCACCACTCCCCCAGGATTTACCCTCGCTGGCGCCCCAGAGCGACGCACCCCCATCCGAAGAGATCCCCACCCTTCAGGACGATGAAATCGCGGAACCCCTCGAGGAGGATGATTCCATGTTCTACGATCAGGAAATCTTCTCCCGCAAGCTGTTCCAGAAGACACTCCCGCCGTTGTCCGGAAGGGAGAAGATCGTCTGGTCCTTCCGAATGGCGACGCCCGATCCCTTTCTATGATAAAAAAGTACCCCTGGCACTTTGTGTATCTCATCTTCGTTATCATCTGCCTGGCCAATATCTTTCAAAAGCTGAAGTGGAGCACACCCACCGACGACATCACCTGGGCCGAAGCCAGTGAAGGGCTGTCCTGCGTCGGCTCCCCCGAAAACAGCCCCATCAAGCCGGGTGACATCCTGCTCACCGTCCACAAATACGTGGTGGCAAATAAAATCGACTTGGCCCGGGTGATTCACAACCGGGAATTCTGCCTCTATGAGATCGAAAGAAACGGACTGCTCAAAACGGTCGGCATCGACATCATCAACAAATACACGCCGCTTTCCTACTATATTATGGTTTTCTCCGGCATCATCTTCATCCTGCTCACCCTCAACATCCTGAACGCCAAGTTGACCCAGAGTCAGGACTTCTACACGCCGAAGGTGTTTTTCCTTCTGAGCCTGTCCTACTCGGGCTTTCTCATCCTGTCTCCGACGGGGAGCTATTCGGCCACCGATTTCGTCTTCTTCTTCCTGGACCGCACGGCCTTTCTGTTTTTCCCCGCCCTGCTCTTTCACTACGCACTGTACCACCCGATCCGCTCCACCCTGCTCAAGCGCCTCCCCGCCAGACAGTTGTTGACCGTCATTTACACCGTTCCGGCCACCATCTTCCTGCTCTTTGTCTTTTTTCTTTTTGACAACATACTCGTACCCATCCCTCAACTGCTGACGCTGACACTGAACCATTTCCGCCGCATCTCCGGAATATACTTTGTGTGCTACCTTTTCCTCTCCCTGCTGCTTTTCATCGTTTCCAACATGACGATCCTCATCAAACGACGACAGAAACGGTATATCCTGGCACTCGCCGGCACCATCCTCTCCATTCTGCTGCTGGCCCTATTCACGGTCTGGATACCGGGACACCGGCTGGAGTCTTCCGTCACACTGAACTTCAGCCTGGTGTTCTTCGTCCTTCTCCCGCTGAGCCTGGCCTACTACCTCTCCTATCACCGGATCAGAGACATGGAGACGCTGATCAAAAAAACGGTGGCCATCGCCTCCACGTTCCTGTTCGTTTTCGGCATTTTTTTCTTTCTGGGCCTCAACATCGAAAAGAACAAGCTGCTGGGGCTATTCTGGTCGATCACCGCCATTATGACGGCGGGTCTGTTGTACAAGCCCATCGAGGGAACGGTCCAGCACCACTTCGAACGTTTGTTTTTCCGCTCCACCTTCCAGTTCAAGAACAAACTGAGAGACCTGATACAATCACTGAGATCGGAACGGAACATATCCCTGTTGGTGAAAAACTTCCTTGATACGATCAACCACGGACTCAATCTCAACCACAGCTCCCTGATGATTCACCATCGAAAAAACGTGTTCTACTCCTTGCCCAAGAAGAACAAGACCCTCCTGTCCAGGAATTTCCGGAACGCCCTCTTCGAGAAGGACAGCCTGACCTTTTATTCGCCCCAGGAATTTCAGCGCAGGTTCCCCAAGGATTACGAGACGTTGCGCCATTTCGGCTTCAACCAGTTCCTCCCCCTTAAAACCCGAGACCGACTCATCGGTCTGGTGGCCTTCGGGGACAAAATAGACGGGAGTATGCTCACCATCGAAGACTGGGAGCTGCTTTTCAGCATCTCCTCCTCGCTGACCCTTTCGGTGGAGAACGCCAGCCTCTACGGCGAACTCGAAAACCGTCTGACCGAATTGAACTTGCTCAAGGAATTCAACGAGAACATCATTGAAAACCTGAATCTCGGGATCGTGGTCCTCTCCCGATTGAACATCATCAGAACCTGGAACGTCTTCATGGAGTCCAAGTTCAACATCCCACGTGAAGAGGCCATCAACAAGAAGGCCTACGGAGTCCTGGGTACGAACCTGTGGAAACAGATACAGGGCATGAAGAAGGGGATCTTCTCCCTGAGCGGCATCCATATCGAAAGCGCGGAGGAAGAACTCATTTTCGATCTGTACATCTCCCCACTCAAGGACAATTTCGGAAAAATGATCGGCACGATTCTCGTTCTCGAGGACGTCACCGAAAAAACGATGATTCAGAATCAGCTGATCACCACCGAGAAGATGGCTTCTCTCGGCTTCCTTTCCGCAGGCATCGCCCACGAAATCAACACGCCGCTCACCGGTATCTCTTCCTACTGCCAGTTCATACTCGACAACCCCGAAAACCCAGACAACAAGGACCTGGTTTCCCGCATTCAGGAGCAGGTCCAGAGAGCCAACAAAATCATCAGCACCCTGCTCGATTTTTCTCGGCAAAAGGGCGAGCAACCCGTTGAGATCGATCTCAACGAGATCATCGAGGAGAGTATTTCCCTGATCGAACACAAGCTGAAGAAGAAGAATATCCACCTGGACAAGGGCTATCATTTCAGCGGCGGCTTCCACGGCTTCAACAACCGGCTTCAGCAACTCTTCATCAACCTCCTGATCAACGCGATCGACGCCATCGATCACGACGGCGGCATGATCTCCATCGAGGGGGACGAGACGGATGAAGACCTCACGGTATCGATCATCGACAACGGGAAAGGCATCGACGCCCGGAGCCTCAAGAGGATATTCGATCCCTTTTTCACGACCAAGGATCCCGGCCGGGGAACCGGTCTGGGCCTCTCGATCGCTTACAACATCGCCAAAGACCACTATGGAGATATCCGCGTGGAGAGTCGCCTCAACAAGGGCACCCGTTTCACCATCACCTTCCCCAAACAAAGCCCGCTGAGGAGCATCAAGATATGAGCAAAAAAATCATACACCTGGTCGACGATGAGCATATCATCCACGACATCTTCAAACGAATATTCGACACCGCCGAATATCAGTTGATCATTTCGGAGAATAAAAGTCAGGCCAAGTCCAACCATTTTCCGGACGTCGACGTGGTGATCATGGACCTCATGATTCCCGGCACATCGGGAATCGAAATATTCAAGGAGCTGAAGAAGACCGATCCCGATGTGCGGGTCATCTTTCTCACGGCGTATGGAACCATCGAATCGGCCATCGAGGCCATCAAGCTGGGAGCCATGGATTACCTGCAGAAGCCGTTCAACAACGTCGAGCTGAAACACAAAATCGACCGTGTCATCAAGGAAAGAAACATACGCAAAGAAAACATCCAGCTCAAGAAGGTGCTCAACCAGCGGTTTTCGTTCGACAACATCATCGGGAGAAGCCGGGCCATGGCCCGCGTCCTCTCACTCGTGGAGAACGTCGCACAGTCCAATTCAACCGTACTGATCACCGGTGAAAGCGGCACCGGCAAGGAGTTGATCGCCAAGGCCATATACCAGAATTCAGATCGGCGGGACAAACCCTTTTATTCGTTCAACTCCTCGAATATACCGGCCACTCTGTTCGAGAGCATTCTCTTCGGGTATAAAAAGGGATCGTTCACCGGGGCGTACACGGACAAGAAGGGCATCTTCGAAGAGGCCGATACCGGGACCATTTTCTTTGACGAAATCGGCAACCTCACCGCCGAGACCCAGGCGAAGATCCTGCGGGTACTCCAGGAGAAGGAGATCCAACCACTCGGCGACAACAAGATCATGAAGGTGGATGTGCGCGTTCTGGCTGCCACGAACGTGGACCTCAGGGAGAAGGTCGAAAAGAACGAATTTCGCGAGGATCTGTTCTACCGTCTGAACATCATCAATATCAGCCTGCCCCCGCTACGGGAACGCAAGGAGGATGTCCCCCTTCTCGTCGATCATTTCCTGAAAAAATACACCGAAGAAAACGACAAATCGATCACGGGTGTGCACCCGAAGTACTTGGAGCGCCTCCTGGACTACAACTGGCCCGGCAATGTAAGAGAGTTGGAGAACGCCATTCATCGGGGCGTCGTCCTCACCAACGCCGACACCCTCACGCTCGACGTGCTGCCCACCGAGGTCCGGGGCAACAAAACAAGGGAAATCAAGCGGGGCGATTTCTATGAGCAGGTCGACGAATTCAGGCGTCAGTTGATCCTGGACGCCCTGACCAAACACCAATGGCTGCAGAAGAACGCCGCCAAGGATCTGGGCATCAAGCCCACGACGCTCTCGGAATTGATGAAGCGACTCGATATCAAAAAATGACCTCTCCCCAGGCCAAAAAACAAGACGGCCCGGTGCCGGAATCGACCCTTCAGAAATGGCTCCAGTCCGGCGGATTCGCCGATCGTCGAACCATTCGCAGGGCCATCGCCGACGGCAAGTTCCGGATCAACGGCAAACCGACCCGGGATCCACACGCCCCCGTAAATCCGGGTCGGGACACCGTGACTTTCGAAAACCGTCCCCTGAACCTGACCGCGGAGAAGCGCGTGGCCTTCCTGTTCAATAAGCCCAAGGGGGTGATATCTTCGCGTCAAGACCCTCAGGGCCGACCCACGGTTCTCGATTTCTTTCAGGGTGTGAAAGAAAGGGTGTACCCCGCAGGAAGGCTCGACTTCATGTCAGAGGGACTCATGGTGTTGACCAACGACGGCGATCTGACCCAGTTGATCATCTCCCCCCGTTATCAGGTCCCCAAGGTTTACGAGGCGAAAGTCAGGGGGGTGCTCACAGTGGATACGATCAAGTCCATCGTCTCCCGCGGGGTATTCCTCGAAGGACGACGGGTCAGAGCTCTCGACCTGACGACCCTGAAACGTATCGGAAACCACCACAGCCGGGTGAGAGTCACCGTGATCGAGGGAAAGAAACACATCGTCCGCCATCTACTCAGGCATGCCGGACACCCCGTTGAGGAGTTGAAACGCGTGGCCATCGGACCCTTTCGCCTGGGCAACCTGGCCCCCGGCAAATGGAACCGTCTCCGGGATGATGAGATCCTTCGATTCACGCGCGGAGTCGGAAAGTCTCGATCCAGTCGTGGAAGAGAATCGGGACCACCTTCGGGCGACGCATCCTGACCGACCGGATCGTCATCGGCCCACGGCTACTCGATTCGTGTATGGTCGGGGATGGTTTCGTTCTTTTCGATGACCACAATCCCGTCCACCACACGATGGTCCACCACGGGATTTCTGCCCCGATAATCGATGATCACATCGTCGCCGATGCGCACGTTCTTGTCCAGGATCGCGCCCTCGAT
>Ga0180434_10008304_pt1 | contig 11480 bp, 13 predicted proteins | sample SS_ome_7_FD_132453 | JGI IMG/M metagenome (GOLD analysis project Ga0180434, IMG submission 132453) | Hypersaline lake sediment archaeal communities from the Salton Sea, California, USA - SS_1_D_2 metaG | ecosystem: Environmental > Aquatic > Non-marine Saline and Alkaline > Hypersaline >... | reverse complement strand
CGTCGGGCACGGAGACCCGACGCTACACCAACACTCCGCAGCGTCCCAGGCCGCTCAAACGTGGTTGGATGCAAGGCAGGTGAAGGTGGAACGAGTGAGGCGTACTGCTGCGTACGCCGCAATGAGGGACACCGAGCCTAACGCAGCAGACGGCCGCTTTTCAACGGCCTGCAAGCGGTTGACTTGCGGGCCCGCACGCACAGGAACCCCGGCAACTTTCTCAGCCGCTCATAAGCGTTAGGATCGGCTGCCTGGAGATCCTCACCCGGCTGCGGCTCAATTACCTTTTCCAGCGTGAATCCGGCGCCAATGACCGGTGTCAGCATAGAGCTTAGACTGCGCCGGTAATAGGGGACCTCTACCTCTATTCCGAACCCTGTCCAGGTATCCCTAACCAGCGCCGTGTCATAGTAGGAGGTCTCGGTATGCAGACTGTAATCGCTGAAGGGATGTCCAACCGAAAAAACCAGCACCCCGAAGCCTTTGAGTAACCTGTTGAACTCGCCGAAGACACCCTTCCAATCTTCGACGTAGTCCAGCACAAGTGAGCAAAGAACAATGTCGAACGATTCTGACTCAAGGACGTCCAGTGGTTGATCAAGATCGCTAGGGTGAAGCGGCACCCCGTGCCCGAGCCGCCTGCGTGCAAGTCTTATCATCTTGGGGCTGGCATCTATCCCCACGACCTCGGCGCCGTGCTCTATGAGCCATTCGGCATAGACACCGGGGCCGCAGCCTGCGTCGAGCACCCGCTTCCCGGCGACCGGGGGCAAAAGGGAAAGCGTTGCAGGGCGCTCGTATAAAGCGTTCTCAGCCTTGCGCTCGACCATAGCCGCATATCGCCGGGCCAGAGCCTCATACGCCTTAAGCGCTACAGGCTTCCTATTCCTCGCCATATCCCTCGGGCAATCTCCAGTACTCGTCGAAATCCATATTCATATGGAAGTGTTTCTTGAAGAAGAGAATTCCGCCGGTGACTTCCACAAACATATGCTTGACTATAAGCGAGTCCGGTCGGATGTGTTCGTACTCCATTGTGGTTACCATATGTTTGACACGCTTGGGTAAGGGATCCGGCGTGTACTCTACCCTGACCGGAACGCCTGTATGCTCTTCCAGCCAGGCTTTCCCGATTATGGTAACATCATCCTCGGTTCGCTCGGTGAACTCGTAGACAACTGTGTTCCTACCGTTCACAACATCGCGCTTACCGACAGATTCTAATGAGATACGCTCCTGATTCTCCGGATCAAATGGATTATAGCCTTCCATGCTGTGGGACTCGGAATCCTCATCTTCTTCGGCCTCTTCGCTTTCTCCGCCGGCCTCTTCTTCCTCCTTGGCTTTCTCCTCTTGGGTTACGTCCTCGCCGTTCTCTATAGCCTTTACCATTTCGTACTCGACTTCACCGTCTTTACCGAGCCTGAGCGTGGACCAGACCTCATGGTACTTGTCGATGTCCTTAACCTTGCCGTGCTTGTCAACCTCCTGCATGTGCATCTTCATAAGTCCCGGGACGAGGTTGTCGTTCTTATCCGACAGAGCCACCGCCTTGAGCCAGAGGGAATCTCGAGGAGCCCCGAACACGGGCTTACAGAGGCTCCCGAGGGTCAGTGCCAGCACACAAATCAACGGTAAGATCCTATCATGTCTCATCGTGGTATTCTCCATATCAGGGGTAAACCACCATCGAATTCCTCACCACCGGTATGCCACCGGACATTCTGCAAAACCACCGAGCGAATTATAGCCCAGCCGACCCGTGGGCGCAACAATCTGAATCGGAGGCCCATCTCTCAAACCAATCGGCAAACCGGTTGACAAATGCCCGGACCTTCGGTAGTAGATTGGCCAGCCGACATCTGTTCCGGACCGGGACACCAGTATGAGAACATAAATGGAGGCAGATATGGAAAGCGCCCCCAAAGGGCCTCAACCTGTAAGCCCTCAGGAGAGAATCCTTTCGCTCGATGTGCTGCGGGGTTTCGCTGTGCTTGGCATTCTCATAATGAATATTCAAAGTTTCTCTATGATCCAAGCCGCGTATATAAACCCGACCGCCTATGGCGATCTTAGTGGTCTCAACAGGCTGGTATCGGTCTTAAGCTACATCTTCGCGGATCACAAGTTTATGACGATTTTCTCGCTTCTTTACGGGGCGGGGATTCTGATGCTGACCCGAAGGGCCGAGGCCAGAGGCGTCAGGCCCGCCGGGCTTCATTACAAACGAACTGTATGGCTCATAATCTTCGGTCTTTTGCACGCCTATCTACTCTGGTACGGCGACATTCTCTTTAAGTACGGCGTCTGCGCCCTTCTGGCCTACCCGTTCCGCAACCTGAAACCCGGACGCCTTTTCGCCACCGGTATAGTCATATTCTCAGTGACCTTCGGGCTGTATCTCTTGTTCGGGTTTTCGATACCATACTGGCCGGAGGAGGCCCTCCGGAACACCATGAAGATGTGGGACCCTGACGCCGCAAGCATCGCGGAACAGATCTGTGTATATCAGGGCGGATGGATCGAGCAGATGTCGCTGAGGATACCCGAGGCAATCGGCGGACAGACTTTCCTCATGGCAATAAGAACAGGCTGGCGCGTGCTCGGGCTGATGCTTATGGGAATGGCTCTCATGAAATGGGGGGTACTTACAGCGGAAAGGTCCAGGAGGTTCTACTCCTATATGCTGGCCATAGGTTTTGCCGTGGGGTTCCCGATTGTGATCCTGGGTCTTATTATGAACAACCGTGCAGGCTGGGCCATGGAGTACTCACTCTTTCAAGGCGGGCTTTTCAACTACTGGGGCAGCATATTCGTAAGCGGCGGCTACATAGCTATGGTGATGCTTGCATGCAGCTCGGCCGCCCGGGGTCTCCTCCTCCGTACCTTAAGCGCTGTCGGCCGTATGGCCTTTACCAACTACATAGTGCAGTCCTTGATATGTACAACCATATTCTACGGTCACGGGTTTGGCCTATTCGGCCAGGTGGAGCGCAAGATCCAGATACTCATGGTCTTCGCGATATGGATCTTTCAGCTGCTGGTATCCACACTATGGCTTAAGTATTTCAGATACGGCCCAATCGAATGGCTGTGGCGCACCCTCACATACGGGAAACTGCAACCTATGCGCCAAAGGGAAGCTGCAACCCATTCGGCGAGCGGGGGAGGACACTGATGGCCGACCAGACGGTTCTCGAGATCAAGCAGACCCTATATGGCGACATTCAGACGTTTCAATGCCGCTCCATAGCTCAGAGCCCCACTGAGGCCGTCATACTCTTTGAGCACACCCGTGCCCTGCACGTCGAGGATGTGACCATACCTGCGGGCACGGTGAGTTTCGGCTATTTCTGGACGGACCGCGGGTACAATGCATACCACTGGGTCACACCGTCGGGCAGAACCATTGGAATCTACTTCAATGTCAGCGACTGCACACGCATCGTACCGGGCGAGATCAGGTGGCGAGACCTTGTAGTCGATGTCCTGGTGACACCGGATGGACATTGCAGGGTGATCGATCAAGACGAGATACCGCTCGATCTGCACTTAGACCTCTTGAAGAAGATACAGGACGCTCTGGAAAGCCTACTACACAATCACACTCAGTTGGTGCGCGAGATTGAGGCCCGAACCGCTGCGCTATGGGGGAAACAAGCTCACTGAAAAAGCGGGGTTGCCGCGTCCGTTGCCACGGAAGTCGCAACGCTACGCCCCTCACTGAGATGACAGGAAAGAAGTGGACATGAGACTCTTTCCCGAAGGTAAAGGAGGTTCGTGTACTTTCTTCCCCGAGTATTCGCGCACTCTGGATCCACGGATGTTTGGACAGATCACGATAATCGACTCTTCCTAATACCGCGAAACCGAGAATGAGCTTGCCCCGGCCGGTGGCGGTTGATACACTCCGCGCGGGCTGGGATATGAACGCTTCAAAGGAGCTGTACTTATGGATCGTGAGCACAGTATTGTCAACAGGTTGAGCGTCGGTGTGGTAATAAACCAAGCCTTCGGCGCGTTGTTCTCCAATTTCTTCTCATTCGTGCTTGTGGCCGTAGCCGTACAGATTGCGGCCTCCGTCTCGTTCTACTATCTTCTAGGGCCCTACTTGGCAAGCGGCGGGGGCTCTCTGATGGGTGGCCTCTTAACCGTCGCCGCTGCTTTTTTCCTGACGATCGTACCGCCATCTATCTCGGCCGGTATTATCATCTACGGAGTGTTCCGGTATCTCCAGGATCAGCCATTCACCATCGCCGACTGCGTCAGGGCAGCGATCGGCCGCTTGGGTATGCTCATCCTCGTTTCGCTGGTGGCTGGTTTGCTTATAGCACTAGGGTTAATGCTCTTCGTGATTCCGGGGATTATTCTTGCCCTGATGTTCGCCGTTGTGGGTCCGGTGGTGGTGGTCGAGAAGCAGGGTGTGGGCGGGGCGCTCGGGCGAAGTTCCAACCTCACGAAGAGCAGGCGATTGAGGGTCTTCCTGATCTTTCTCGTCACGATCGTCTTGGTGTACATATTCAACTTCATAGGCACCCTGATTGGAACTTTGGTACCGGGGGAATTCCCGACGCTGATATTCTCCAGCATAGTCTCGGGTATAGGCAGCGCGTTCTATTCAGTAGTCATAGTGGTGATGTATTACTACCTGCGTGTGGACAAGGAAGGCATCGGCATTGAGCAGATAGCGGAGGTATTCGCATAGCCTGGACCAGCATCCTCAGGATGAAACCGATCACCGGCCGATGATCCCCAGGGTTCAGGTATCTCTGTCGAGCTTGTCCCGTCGGCGCTTGCCGAAGAGCATTTTCTTCTCGAGATGTGCCCTCTGTGCCGTATAAAAGGCCTTGAGGAAGGCCTCGGGATCCTGAATCGTACCCTTCCAGCCGATCTTGCGCTTTATGGTCCGGCAAACGCTGGCCCTCACTTCGCCGGCATCAACCCTCTCGCTTCCCCTCAGCACGTTTTCAAGAACCTGGAGTTCGTAGATCCCGTATACATCCAGTTGAGCCTTTGTGAACTCGTAGTGCTGCACGAGCGACGGCAACCGCCTGGTCTGTTCAACGGTCAGGTCCTCCAGGAGAACCAACTTGGGTGCGCGAACAACCACCGTACCGGCCACCAGGTCACCGAAGCGACGGTGGGACTTATTGATCAGGGGCATGATGGTGAAAACCAGCGGCCAGGCCGCGGTGAAGAGCCGGCTCCACGGGGGAGCGGCCGGCCAGAAGATCTCGGGCACGGCAAGAAGGGTCAGAGGAAGAAGTATCTCTACCTCCCGCGTGAGGTTTCGTACGATCACCGATCCCATGTCGAGCTGCCCGCCGTGGGCGTCGATCACCCGGAGTCCGCGCGTTCTCTTGCCCGGGGTAGTACCTTGCCACCTTTGTTCAAACCAGATGAAGTAGAAATTCCGCAGCACGAACACGATCAGGAGCGCGACACCCATGCCTGACGGTCCACCCCCAAGCGGCAAGACCACCATAGTCACAAGCAGGAGTCCCAAGATTATCAAACCATCCAGGAGAAATGCCAGAAACCTGTCGGCAAGTGTGGCCAGCCTGAAGCTTACGGGTACACCCTCCGGTGTCTCAATATCCAGCCTCTTCCCCCGGAGGCGGAGGTCCATACCGCCGCCGTATAACGGTCGGTCTGTCGACATTCGGTCTATCTCCTCCTGGCCAAGCCGAAAAAGCCCATCCATATTATCAACGTAAGGCAGGCGACGCTGTATCGTGCCATGCTGTTATGCACCAGTTGCCTGAAGAGTCCCTCGATAAGGCCCGCGGTGAAAAACATGAAGACACAGCCCAGCACAACGGTACCAGCCTTCCGTCCGGTTGTAGCCAGGTTTCCCAGCCTGGTATTTCTTCCCGGAAGGACCACCGCTCTCGCCAGCATGAGACCGGCACCGCCGCATAGTGTCACCGCACCCAGCTCGGTTATGCCGTGAGGCAGAATCCAACCCCAGAACTCCACCGAAAGACCGTGCTGGTGGTAGATCGCCGCCAAGGCGCCGAGCGTCTGTCCGTTGGTAAAGAGAAGGTAGAAAACGGGAACACCCACAGCTATACCCAGTCCAAATGACAGAATGCCGATCTGAGCATTGTGGGTAAATAGAAACGTTGCAAAGGCCCACAATCTCTGAAGCATCCCATCCTCTTGGAAGTATAGCACCGACTTAAGCTCCTCGGTGGTCGAGGTGGGCCCCCGCCCTTGCTGTATCCACTGGGGCACAAAAGCATAGTAGATGTCAGGGTCCCTGAGCGTCATTACAAAGCCGACCAGCAGTCCGGAAAGGAGGAACGAAGCGGCAAAGAGCATTTCCCACTTGAAGGCACGGACCGTCTGCGGAAACTGGCTGAACAGGAACGACCGTACGGTCGCTCCGAACTTCCGCCGTACCCCGTAGACCGCCAGATATGCCCTGGCCGAGAGCCTCTCGAGGTATCTGAGCAGGTTGAGATCCAGCGAGATGGACCTTGCCACACTGAGCGAGGACAATGTGGTGCGATAGAGCATGACCGCATTCGAGAGTTCTTCGGCGGAAAGGGAGCGAAGACCCTTCTTTTCGATCTTTTCAACAAGCTTCTCCAGCGCCAACCACGCCGGCTCACGCTCCTGACGGAACTGGAGGCTCTTCATCTTGAGCGGGTTCATGCGATCATCTCCCGCCGCTTGATATCGAGATATCTGTTTATGAGATCACTGCCGACCCTATCGGGCAGGGCGTCGATAACCTGAATCCCGGCCCGCGAAAGCTTTCGCAGCACGATCTCGCGCTCCTGGATAAAGTCGGACGCAATAACCGATTCGGCGACGCTTTGGAGCCTGACAGGTTCTCCGCCGGCAACCACTTCAAGACCACGGTCACGGAGCGAAACGAACAACACCAGTTGATTCCTGGCTATCCGCTCCAGGCTATCTACCATCAGCTCAGCGGTAACGGTATCGACGAAATCGGTCAGTACGACCACCAAGGCCCGGCGTCTGAGCCTCTGACTGAGTTCTGCCAGAGCCAGGGTGAAGTTGGTCTCGACACCGCTATATTCCAGCGCGCTTGTAGCCACCTGCAGGCGGGGAAATACACCGGGTCCGCCGTGAGGTTCGAGGTAGGTTCTCACTTTTTGGTCGAAACCGAATAGACCCACCCTGTCCCCGGCACGCAGCGACACATAGGCCAGAATCAGGCCGGCATTTATGGCATGATCCAACCGCGGAATCCCCTCAAGCGGCTCACCCATGAGATAACCTGTATCCAGGGCTATGACTATGCTGTGGTTCCTTTCCGCCCTGAACTCGCGGCACAAGAGCTTCCGGTGGCGGGCGGACGCCTTCCAGTCTATCGACCGATGATCGAGTCCCGGCACAAACTCCTGCATTCGCTCGAATTCCGATCCCTCTCCCGTATACCGCTCAATCTTAAGCCCGGAGAGGGATTCCCGGTGTCCGAAAAAGCGCAATGCCATTGCCCGAACCGAATGGAAATCGGGCAGCACCGGAATCTCGGTATCGAAACGGCGGCCCATCTGCCTGGTGGTAAGCCCCAGTGGACCGGTCCAACGCAGCCAAACCTTTTGCATTACCGCAGTGCCCCTTCTCACGGGCTTTAACGTTACTTTCATCCGGAGCTCAGGTCCGGAACCGGCGAGCATAGATTCCGGCGGCTGTGCCTCAAGAAGCTCCCCGAAATCGCACAGCACTTCCATCCGGCATTGCGTCCAACCGGGCTTGTTCCGGATTGTGATTGTGAGATCACCATCGCCGCCTATATAGAGATGTGACGGGGCGTCTATATAAATCTCCGGCGGGGGATTTGTCCTCAGGATGACCGCATCGGCTCCGACCAGCGCCACCGTTGCCAACGCATAGACCAGCCAGGGTATCCAGAGCGCATGCCCGAAGATCACGGGCAGCATTGCGAGTAGCAGACCCGGTAGGATTATATACGAGCTCCGCCTTGTAGGACTGATCATCTGGGTGCCGGGACCTTGTCTAACACACCTTCTACAACCGCCTCAACATCGATGCCTTCTATTTCCGCTCCGGGAGCAAGTGGGAGCCGATGCCTCAAGGTCGGCCGAACGAGCCGTTTCACGTCATCCGGGATGACGAAATCCCTGCCCTCTATTGCGGCAGACGCCCGGGAGGCTACAGCCAGCATGGTTGCCGAACGGGGTGACGCCCCACATAGCAGGCCCGAGCTCTCACGCGTCGCTCTGACTATTTTGACGATGTAGTCAATTATCTCATCGGACAGATGGATACCCGCCACCAGGTGCCGGACCTCCTCCAGGAACGCCGGCGCAACAATCGGCCGAATGTCGAAGTCTATAAGAGACGGCATCGCGTTTCTATGCCCGTGGATGGCAATCATCCTGTGTTCCTCATCGAGTGACGGGTAGCCCATCAAGATCTTGAACATGAACCTGTCAAGCTGCGCCTCGGGCAGGGGGTAGGTGCCTTGTTGCTCGATCGGGTTCTGGGTGGCGATCACCAGGAAATCCGCACTCAGGGGATAGGTCTTGCCGTCGATAGTGACGGCGCGCTCCTGCATCGCCTCCAAGAGCGCCGCCTGTGTCTTGGGAGGTGTCCTGTTTATCTCATCGGCCAGAAGAATATCGGTGAAGACGGGACCCTTGGTGAGAGTGAAAAGGTTGGTCTGGAAGTTGAAGAGGTTGGTGCCGACAACGTCACCGGGCATGAGATCCGGGGTGAATTGAATCCTTTTGAACCCGAGCGAAAGAGAGGCGGCAAAGGTGCGGGCCAAGAGCGTCTTGGCGGTACCCGGTACGCCTTCCAGGAGAATATGGCCCCTGCATAACAAGGCTACCAGCACAAGTTCAATTGCCTGGTCATGTCCCATCACCACTCTTCGGATTTGCTCCTTAATGCGTTCTACGAAGTCCGTTACAGTGCTAGGTTCCATCTGTCATTCCTTTCCGCCACTTGTGGATTCTCCATGCCGCGCTAACCGCCTCGGAGGCGGTCACGTCTTGCTTAGCCTCGAGTTCACGAACAGATGCGGTAAGGCCGCCGAGATCGACTCCCACACCACGTCTCTTTCCGATAGCATCGAGCCTGGCTATTGTATCCCCGGTGGTGGCCCAGCCTGACAGGTGCAGATTCTGTGCGACATGCCGTATGCTGGAGTTGAAATAGCGCCCTATTAGGTACCGGTGGTGGGCCCCATGCCGCAGGAGAGACGCTGTATTCTGAATAAGATATCCCTTGCCGGAAGCGATTCTCCTGTCATACCGAATCGGGGAACCGAAGCGGATCGACGCGGTCCAGAGAATTACACCGGCGAGCAAGAATACCTGTAGCAACACCAGGATGAGAGGATATTCAAAGAAGGAACGCCATATAGATCGCCTGAGCGAAAACCCGTGGATTGTCTCATCCAGGACCACACCGCCGTCATTTCTCAAATGATCAACTATTCTCACTGCAAGCAGTGCGTTATCCCCGCGAGCCAGCCCATGATTGGCAATGAGGTCGGGGTCCGAGAGTATCACCGTCACACCCGCATAGTTGGTGTGCCCGGACTTTACAGCACCAAGCAGAGTACCCTCATCGCATGCAATCAAAGGCTCCACCTGATCCCCTGCCATGAGTTGCGGGGCCAGGAGCTGAGGCGCTACGCCGTATGAATTCCTATCCCAGTTGAGCGTGACAGTCGAATCAGTGATACGAACCACCCGGGCCTCTATCCCCAGCGCCTCGAGAACAGAGGAGGCGGCTTCCTTGTTCATGAGCACCATGGCCTCGACCCACATCGATGAGCCGACAAGAGGAATACCCCGCCATTTTGGAAGCACAATGATCCTGGTGTGAGATTGTCTCAACATCCGGTCGAAAAGGCCCGTATAAAGGCTGGCAGTATCCGTTAGGGTGGGTTCGGCGATTATGAGCAGACCCGAGGTCCCGGCCTTGCTTCCGGATGCGTGCGTGCTTACAATAAGCGGTATGTCCAGACCTCTCAAGAGCTCGGCGAAACCTTTGTGCCCTATTGCTGACTTGCTGAAGGAGTCGGTGCTCCAGGAGCGGAACTCCATCAGGTCGCCCTGGAAAATTCCCAACAGTATACCGAAAGCCAGAGAAACACCACCGATAGCCAGTATCCACTTGAGTCTGCGCCTCGAGAAGTTCTCGACTCTCACCGCATGTCCTCCGGGTCGGACCTAAGCAGGCGTTGGTACGACTCAAGGCATTCCTGGTAGTCTTCTCGAGCCGCTTCCGCACCGCCGAACTGGACGATCTCCACCCTAGCTACAAGCCGGGAGAGCGCCTGATGCGCACTCCCGGTAAGACCGGCCCTGCGCAGAACCTCGCGGCTGGTGAGCGAATCCGGCATTTCGGTCTTCCGGATCCTCTTGAGCCGCTCGATGGCCGCGAGTAGAAGCGCATGGATGGCTTCGGCGAACCGTTTCTCCGCCACCAGGCGCTGGGCCAGGGCGAAACTGTCGCTCTGTATACCATCCCCGGCCCCCCAGGGGACGCCGACAACCCCATCCTCGCCCTTGCGGCGGCGCGAGATCGCGAACTCGTTAAAGACCCAAAGTCCACCGAGCACTACAGCAACGATTACAAACGCATAGAAGACCAAACGAAGTAGGGCGACCAATTGGTCGGGCACATCAATCCGGGCCCTTCGCGCTATATTCTCTGGAAGCGTACCCTCCGGTTGCATAGTCTGGTAAGAGTCGTCCAGCACCTCGCCTACCAGTTCCTTGACTCTGGCGCTGTCCGCGGCTCCTGATGCCGGGACTCCTGCCGACTCTTTTGACTGTCCTTCTAACCCGGTGTATAGGGCGCCGCCTAAGAGGATCGCTGCAATAAGAGGGGCTATGTGAATCGCCTTTCTCACTTGCCTCTCCTTTGCTGGAACGAAAGCGTAGTGCGAGCGACGGGAACAAAGCGTCCATTGGCACGACCTGACGGTGCGGCCCTGGATATGTTTTACCCATCGGGCGGGAGGCAAGTCCCTGCCCACGCCCGGAATTATAAAGGCATAACCCAGAGGGGTCAAGACGGTGCTGTGCAGGTTTTCGCAAACCTGTTGACAACGCCTTGATCTTAAGGTAATTGGAGGCAGTAGGTTGCTGAGCTTCATGCCCAAGATTAGCTGTACATGGTATAATCGGCCGGATCAGGATAACGCGCAATCCGCTGAAGAGGAGTTGATTCGATGGAAGAAGCAAGTCCGGATTTGAAAGCCGCATTCATGGGGGGGGGCGATAACCGGATAGCGAGCAGCGATCCTCCGGGGACCCGGGAGACACTGAAGCGCTTGATGTCTGAGGGGATTTCCGAGGAGGACGCGAGGATGTATGTCGGGCAAGCGGTGCGTAAAAGCCTGGCAAATCATTAAGAACAAGGGCGAATTCAATCTGGAGTCATACGTACGGAATCTGAAGAACTTGCCGGAGGAACCCAGAGAATAATGCAGCAAGAATGTGCGTTCACGCCGGTCTTTG
>Ga0180434_10008301_pt1 | contig 11483 bp, 17 predicted proteins | sample SS_ome_7_FD_132453 | JGI IMG/M metagenome (GOLD analysis project Ga0180434, IMG submission 132453) | Hypersaline lake sediment archaeal communities from the Salton Sea, California, USA - SS_1_D_2 metaG | ecosystem: Environmental > Aquatic > Non-marine Saline and Alkaline > Hypersaline >... | reverse complement strand
GTTGATATAGGTGCGAGTCTCTACACCACCGGAACCCATGCCACCAGCGCCACCAACGGCATTGGTGCCATAGAACCCACGGCCAAGACTGCGAACCGCATCAAAACCAGAGACCCCACCGGTATTGAGGACTTGGTTGGCTGCCTCGCCATAGTTTTGGTTACCCAAAATCTGGTTAGCTGCAGAGGTGTAGCCACCATCGGCCATCTTTACGGGAGCCTCTTGACGCTTACGAAGTTCTTCAGCAGCACTAAGGCCATCCTGAGCCATTGCCGGGTATTGAACCGGTTGGGAGCCATCTTGGGGAAGAAAGTTGTAACCACCACCAGCCATTTGGCGAGGAACAGGTTGAGGAACAGCCTGTTGCTGAGCCTGATGAGGCTCAACGCGAGGGTCTTCCTTACCGTTGATACGGCCATTTTGAGCCATTTCAACCATACCTTCTTTGGCCTGCTTGACCATTTTCTCGATATGTGCTACCCCAAAATAGCGAACCACATCAGCAGGGAGCACATACTCACCGTCGCTCAGTTTCGCGTCTACATCATCACGAACTTCTTTCGGCATAGCGCCGGGGGGCACTTCATTCCCACTGACGGGGTCACGTTCAATCATGTTGCTCATTTCCTCTTCAAGATTGCGCATTTACAAGCTCCCTTAGTTGCTTAAGTCTCCGCAAAACGCGGACAGCACCTTGGTAGCGGTAAATGTTCTCAATGTCGGTGCTTGTTTCAAGACCCCTACGTTCTTTCTCAATCCAAAGATCAAGCTCTTCCATAAGAGCGTTGTAGTGGTTAGGCGTATTAACTAACGATTTGATGCTCATTCCATACCTCCGGTATTACCGCTGAAGCCTTGGACTCCCGGCGGAGGAACGCTGCCAGTGCCAATGTTGCCACCGCCAGAGCCTTGCGTATCGGTTGCCTGAACACCGGCAGGGGGTTTAGCTTGCTGGGGCTGACCCGGTTGTTTAGGAGGCCCACCCTGAGGACCAATAGGAGTCCCCGGAGGAACAGTCCCCGGAGCAAGTTCAGGCGGAGGAGCTTGGAACTTCTTAAGAAGTTCAGCTTGAATAGCTGCCTCACCCATAGAGTTAGCAACCTTGTCAGGATCAAGGTCCATACTCTTGGCAATCTCACGAATGATATAATCCATCTTGGCAAAGGGAGCCAGAACAGGGTTCTGAACAATGCCAAGGAACTGCATCAGACGTTGGCTACGAACTTCGTTAGCCATGAGAGATTCAGTCCCCTCGGCCTTGACCTCAAAATCGCCTTGGAGTTCCGGATCGAAGTCAAACTGCATGTTGAAGTAATACAGTGATTTGCCGAGGGGACCTAGCAGATAATCGTCAAAGTTCTTGATAACCGAGCGGATAGCTCCATGAGCAGCTTGCATCAACATGGAGATGCCAGAGGCGGTTCTGCCCACGCCGGTCACGCCGGTCTGGCCATGTGCAAACGAGGGGAAACCGGTAGACTCGTCTGCAAGTTGGCGAGCTTTGTCGAACATCTGCATATTCTCGTTGGCAACGTTGGGGAACTTGGTACCAAAAATCGCTTGACCCGGAGCACCACCAGAGCGGCGGAATACCTTACCGGGATACACGGTCAAATCTTGGCCGGGAGCCAAGTTGTCTTCGTCAACTTCAATAAGCAGGTTTCCAGACAGGGCAGCGTTGTCAATCGACATACGCATGAAGCCGTTCATGATTGTCTGAGTGTCTTCCATGTTTTCAGCAACCCCAATACCAAAGAAGCTATAGGGATTGAGTTCATAGGGAACGCAGTAGTAGGGAAGGTAAGCAGGCTTGAACGGGTTCAGGACAAAGCGGAGAACTTGATCATTACAAGTCCAGATGTTGACAGAGACTTGTTCTTGCCCCTTCAGTTCTTTGGGAACATCGACACCCTCACGTTCCAGAAGCTCCGTATCAACAAAGCCCCAGAATTCCAGAACTTCATAGCGCTCTAGAGGCCCCTGCTGCCGATTGTCCTCCATCTCATGTTCCCACCACTCGGGAGTATAGTTTTCACCATACTTGATGGCCATATCAACTTTGTTGGGGCGAAAGTGGGGACGACGCTTGAGACCACGAAGCTGAGAACGAGGCATCTTGTGCCGTTCAATGATATACTCTGCATCCGACATGTTGGTAGCATCCGGGTCCGGATACAGATTCCAGACGGAAACATGCGAGATGTTAGGAGAAGCTTTGGTTATCGGAGAATATTCACCGTCATCAGTCCAGACAGGATACTCCTTGTCTACAACAAAAGGTCCCTTCATTGCACCAGTGCCAAGAAGAGCACACTCAAAGGCGGTGGACCGAAGATGCTTCTTGCCATCAGATTCATCGATCTGGTCGTGAATCTTCTTTTCCATCTTCTTGGCCGTGACCATGGCGGGGTAGAAAGGAATCTGAGTAGGTCCAGTTCCGTCGCCCTCCTTGACGGAATCCATGACAGGTTCAAGCTTTTTAGTCAGCGCTCCGAGGCGACTTTTAAGCTCTGCCATAGTCTCCCCCGGCAGAAGCCCCGGAGGCCCCTCAGCGGCGCTCTCAGCGCCTCCCAGAGGCATTCCAGCACCGGGCTGTCCCCCACCCGTTTTGGAATTGGTTTCGATGTAGACCGATTCCTTGATACCCTCCGGAAGGATGGTAGGATTGATCGACAACGGGAAGCGGTTGTTACCGAAGAGGACCTCAGTAATCTGGCCGTAGGCAGCGTTAACCTTGGTCTTGGTAATTTTGACAAAAACCCTAGACTTTTCGGTAGATGTGAATTGCATCGACTGGTCGTAGATGCCACGGTAGTTCCGATAGGACCGCATCCAACGCTGTTCATCAGATTGACGGATTTCAGCAGCCTTCTTGAAGCGATCACGGACGTAAGAGGCAATATTGCCAACTCCGGGGTCCATCACTTCGTCTTCGTTGGTATCCTTGATAGACGAAAGGATGTCATCGTCCATGTTCAGTTCTTCTTCCATCTATCTCTCCTTAGTACCCGAAGGTCTCATCTGCCATCTGGAAGCCCCTATCCTGCTTGGCAGGGTCAAAATCAAAGATGCTGGACCTTGGGCGAGTCATGACACCATAACGAAGGGCATCATAGAGGTGGTCTTCAGCGTTAGTATCCACATCTTCCGGGTTATTCCTGTCAAGAGGGATTGCCGGAAGCTGGTTGATCAGGTTGTTGCAATTGTTGAAGACCACCATCCGAGGCTCTTGGGTGAACTCATCAACTTGCAACCTGCGGTGAATTTCGTTCTTACCTGACACTCGGGAGCCTTTGGACCTGTCTGAAGGTCTCCAGCGGCAACCTTTTTGAATCATCTGCTGAGCAAGAGAAGGACCACGATCACCACGTTGATGCCAAAGACTGCTATCCAATACGCCATACCTGATCTTTTCACCATCTTCAATGTCAAGAATCATATCTGCCAAATCGGAAGCAGTCACTTTTGAAACGTAAAGTTCCCGGTAGACTACCAGTTGTTCCGAGGGTGTGACTGCGAACCACAGGACTCCCGTGTGGGAACCGTAGCCATAGTCACAAGCCCGAAACTTTGTCCAAGAATCTGGGATATCATACGGGTCAATGACATGTATTTTGCGATTGAACTCCGGAAAAGCTGCTCCTTCATTGACATCCCAATCGCCAGAAAGAAGTTGCCTTCTTTGGTGTTCTGGAAGCGACAAAAGGTTAGCTTCATAAAGTCCATCCTCCGAAAGGTAGGGGTTATCAAATAGTGTTGCCGGGATAAACCGACGCTTGAACAGAGGTTGTCCTGCTTTACTATGACCAGAAGGCCATTTCAGGACTTCTCCAGTTTCGTGATCCGTAGCCCAGAAAGACATTCCGGGGGTACTAGGATCAACAAACATCTTTTTTACCCACTGATGCCCCGGTCCACCGGGGTTGCTTGTGGCCCTCTGGTACAGCTTGAGTCCGGAAGCTGCTGTAGTACGAAGACGAGACCGGAGGTAGTTCCAAGCATAGGGCGTTGGCCACTGGGTAAGTTCGTCAAATCCAATCCAAGTAAAAGCCTGACCCTGATATCGCAGAACGTCATCGTCCCTATCTAGGTAAGACATCCAGAGCGTAGCCCCGGAAGGTGCAATCCAAGTCTTGTCTCTTTCTGAGAACTTGATACCGGGAATTGCACGAGGGTAAAGCAACTTGGAAGTTGCAATCAGTTCACGAAGTTCCTCAGTCGATCTACGAACCAGAAGCTGCTTAGCATGAGGGTTATTAAAATTGCGGACAGGGTCGGCCAGCATTGCGTAACTCTTGCCGCCACCAGCAGCCCCTCCGTAGAGAACTTCCTGCTCAGAGGCAGAAAGAAACTCTGTTTGAGGACCCGGATTGGGTTGAAAGATGACCTCTTGTGCAGCATTAACATTTACGGGTGCCGGGTTTATAGTCGCGGGCGTCAATACCGAAGTCTGGGAACTCCCTTGCCCTTGAGGGTTCTTTTGTCGCGCCGAGGGTTTCTTCTTCGATCTTGCGGAGTTTTTCGAGCGTCTTTTGTAGACCGAGGGCTGCTGCGTAATATCCATTGGCTTGGCTTTTGTACTTTCGCTCACTCTCAAGTCTCCTTTTCAGCCCCATGTGAGAGATGTAACGACCAGAGGCTGCTGAAAGCCATTCTGCCACTACCCTGAGGCTATAGTTTTTCAAGTGCTCCTTTGCTTTCTCCAAGAGTTCAAGCTCCTCGGGGATAGGGTCCAGAATGTCTTCATCTCGTTCTGAGACCTTGTATCCCCAAGGAATATGCTTGTTGTATCTTGGAATGCTTCTCCACTTGTGATCTGTTTCTTCAGTCATCGTTCTCTTCTTTGGCGGGGAGAATGAAAACAGGGGTGTCTGATTTCACTTCCACCTTCTCCGTCTTGTTGAAGCCAGCGCGGTCAAGGACTTCTTTTGCAGCAGCAAGACGTTCCCTGTTACCGAGGGCAGTTGGGTTGTCAATAATATGGTTCATTGCGTAGGCAGCTTTGGTACCAACGCGAACGATATACTTTTTGGTCAACTCGAAGACTTCGTCCTCAAGAGTGTTGAGAACATCAGCAGCGCGGGTATTTTCAGAATACCCGGCTATCTTCTTCGCCTTAGTGGGGTCCCCCTCAGCTTCTTCGAAGAGGACCTCCAAAAATTTCAGTTGCTGAGGGGAGTAGTTCTTCTTCATTATCGACCTTTTCTTGTCCGAGTTTGAGTCTTGAACTTTTTCTGCGTGGGAGCCATCGAAGCACCAACCTTGCCCTTGTTGGTCGTATCAACCAGACCACCCTTGTTCATACCACGGGCAGCGCTGCCACCACGGGTACGAGAGCTTTGACCACTGGTGGACGAGGAGCCGGTGCCACCAAAGACACGGTCCATGATCCGGCCAAGGGGAGATTCACGGCCACCTTCGGCCCGAGCCGCAGCCCTTGCCTCACGCTCTTCCTCGCGACGCTGGAGGGCCCGCGAACGCTGGTCGTTGTAGGTGGGGATGCTGCCAGTGGGGTGATCCTTGTCCGGAACACTGAGGCTACCCGTTTGCATCAGGTCGCCTGCGCGCGGACGGGGCTTGACCTTGCCACTGGTGCTGCGAGAGGCCCCACTCTTCGGGTTCCTGCGGGGAGGATTAGGCGTCTGGCCACCACGGCTGCCATCATCCGGACCACGGGTGGGTTCAGGCTTACGCTTGGGGCGGGGCTTCGGACGCGGAGAGGTCTCCGGGGCACTCTTGGTCGAACCAGTCGGCTTGTCATCAGTAGCCGCCTTGGCGGTCTCTTTCTTTTCAGCGCGAGCGCGCTTCTCTGCCTTGGAGAAGAAACGACGAGTCCTGTAGTTAGAGCCTTTGGCCTTAACCCATTCGAAGTCTACGCCCTCCTTGTAACGATCTTCCTTGTCATCTCTTGCCATTGTCATTTCTTCCTTGCTGTTTTGGTCCGAGGGAAGGACCGGTTTGCTCGCTTCGTAGTTTTCGCGAGATTAGAAGGACGGTTATCCAAAGGGTTCCCGTTCTTGTGGTGAATATCCAAACCATCACCCTTTTTAACAACACCAGCCTTCATGGCTTTATACCTCGCTCGTCCACGAGCAGCCCTTCGGGCCTTCTGCTCAGGAGACCCTTGGTAGTTATCATATTCTTTGCGATAATTACGTGGCATTAGGTAGCAATCAGACCATGAGCGCGAAGGGCGGCAAGGATTGCCTCAACCTTGGCTTCCAGTTCTACGCAGTATTCCTGCAGTTCAGCCACGGTAGGGGTGGCGGCATTGGCAATGGTCACTGCACCGTCAGGCGTCGGAAGGGTGCCCGTAGTAGCTTCGGTGGTGATATCCGCGATAGCAGTCCCAGCAGCGGGGGTGGCACCCAGAACACCCTCGACGTTGTTAAGGAAGGTGAGGATATTATCCTGTTCGTTATCCATGTTTGCAAAAGGCATCTTAGTCTCCTGTTTCTAGGAAATGCCCATTGCAGAAGGCATCCCTCTGTCTGATCACCAGCACTCCGGTGTAGATCGCTTCTTCATTCTTCACCTCCACCAAGGCTTCAGCATGCTTGGCGTAGGATTCCTTGGTGATATCGCAGTAAGCCTCAGCGCTGTTTTGAACGCTTGAGCAACTCGCTACGAAGATCATCGATAGACTCGCTGCGAGGGTCTTCCACCGCTTCAAGATATTTCTTGACCCTCTCATACTCTTCCCTCTTTTCCTCCGCAATCGCTTCCAAGACCTCGTTCTCCACCTTGCCCTTGTAGATAAGCTTGAGGTAGAGAAGAAAAGACTTGACCAAGGTGACGATCAAGCCTGAGGCAATTTCGGGTTTCATTTTTCAATTTCGGTGTTGGTGAAGTAGGTACGAAGGACGGGCACGAGGGCACCACCCACCATCATCACGGTCTCCAGAAACTTCTGCTCAGACCCGGCGGGGATGATATCGTAGAAGGCAAGGACGCCAATGAGGAACGAAGCCAGACCGGTCCAGTTCAGCTTCGATTCCCAGAACTTCTTCGTGGGCAGTTTGTTTTCTTCAGTCATTTCGGTTTCCTCTCGGTTTAGGATTCTCTTGATCCAGTTAATCATTTTGCGTCCCCATTCAATCCATTATGGTTCAGCAGGAACTGCCTTAGCAGTTCGTTGGTGTTGCCGACTTCCCCGTTGAGTCTCTCAAGGTTCCGGTTAGTGTTTGCAATGGCTTCCGTCAGAACAGCAATCCGTTGCCCTTGCCGTGCGAGGAGTTCGTCTTGGTTTTCCGATCTTGCACCTGCAACCTCTTGCCTGCGTTCGATCTGGTTCATTCTCTCGGAGATACCTGCAGCCCACCAAACCGCAGCAGCCGTCTGCATCATGATAGCAAAAATGAGGGCAATTGGTACCCTCTTGTCAAGATGCCACTGTCTGTCGTCTCCGTTCGCCATTTGCCCTAGTTTCCTTCTGATATGGGTATTCTTCCCACGTCAGCTTCTCTTCCCCATTATGGCATAGGTCAACAGAAATCATCCCTTCCTTAAGCATTGCCCACTCAACGTAATCAAGTGTGTACCGTTTCCCGGTCTTCTGGTATAGGGCTTCTCTGACGTAGAACACATCAGAGTGAGGGATGTAGACGGAGAAGAGGAATTGGTTATCGTTCTTGGCTATCGCCTTGTAGAACTCCTCAATCACGTTATCATTGATGAAAGTCTTCAATGTTGCTCCTAGTTATATCTTAAGTTTTGCCCGTTGTCAACCCTTTTTTGAGGGATGAAAGAAAAAAAGTTGTCTCGATTGGGCGCTAGCTAAGGGGGATGAAAAAGAATCCTACTCTCCCCCAACCCCTTTTCTTCTTCCTGAAGGATCCTACACTAGTGTATCACTAGTGTACACTAGTGTATCTCTAGTGTTTATAGATTTTATAAGGATTATAAGGGAGATTAGGTATCTTTAGTCTACACTAGAGACACTCTAGTATCACTCTAGTGTATTACATAGGTATATTATACACATAATTTCGGAAATGTCAAGAGAAAAACCACATCAAATCCAAAATATTTCTCTTGACAGGGTTACATGACTCTCCGCCGGTTACCCAGCAGAGACTCGGATTGAACTCCTCACCAGACCTCTGCAGGTAAACCATCCATTTCTGCTGAAAATCCGGCGTGTTCACCCGCTCTCCCGCCCTTCTATCCCTCAAAAAGGAGATTTTTTACGTAATTTTCCTGTTTTTCCATAAACTAAAGTTTATTTTTGCACTTTTCGAACATTCTTGTAACACCCACATGGTTTACACCTCCATTTTTACCCCTCTGTCACGGTGGGTATTTCACGCATCCCAGAACCCCCCGGTGTCCCATGCCCCGGTGTGGCATTTTTGCAACACTATCGGAACGGCGGGTGTTCTCGTTTTGTTCTCGTGGGGTATCATAGCACCTCAAGAGTGCAAAAATTCCGGGGCCGGAAAAGATGCAAGGTGAAGCACGACCGCGACCGGATTCCCGACCGAAGCGATAAGGTATATCCTTGCTGTTAGTTTGCCGACTAACTACCGCCACCAGCTATGCACGGAACGCATACCTGCTATGCACTAGACGCCTTTGCCCCGTAGAGGCGCTGGAAGGCCCCCTACAGGCCCGACTTGGGTTTCGGGAACCCTGATACCTAAAAACGCCTCGTCGCCGTGTACGCCGTGTTTACGTTTTGTTCCTGTCCAAAAGGACAAATTCCTGCAACCGTAAGGCGAAACTGTTAGCCGACCGCCTAACATTTAGGCAACATTGAAAATACATCATAACATTTTGTTTCAGTCTGAAACACATTGTGACTTGACAGAACAAAACGTGAACACCCTCTCGCGTACGCGGGGGCGCGCCTTTTCCGCTTGCCGCGCGATGCGGGGGCGGGGCCGACCGGGGGCCGAGGGCGGGTTTGAAACAATTATCACAGGTTCGTGAGATCGTGTTACAGGGGCTGTTAGGGCGCTGCGCTAACGGCTATGTCTTGTGTCACCGGCAAGGACGCCGGGGCCGGGGCGCTTTGCCCCATAACCAAGGGAACCAAGACCATGACCACCGATAACATCCTGACCATCGAAGCCCGCGACGCTCTGGCGAAAGAGGCCCGCACGGCCATCAAGCTTGGCCACAAGGCCCGCCGGTCGCAGCAGATCATCGGCACCGCGCTGCGCGACGCCGGGTTCACGTTGGAAAACATCAAGCGCGGCAAGAGCCACGCCGAAGCCTTCGAAGACTTGGCCGTGCGTTCCACGGTGATTGGTTTCGACGAGGCGGGCGAGGGCGCGCGTCTTTCCGAAAAGGTGATCAAACTCGCCAAGGCTTCGGCGAAAGAGGTTCCCGGTGACCAGATCATCCTGCGCGTCAAGGACAAGGACGGGAACACCGTCGAACGCACGAAAAAGTACGTGCAGCAGCAATTCGGCCCAACCCGCAAATGGTTGCAGCGCGCCATCGCCGGAGACGCGAAGGGCAAGGGCAAGGGCAACAAATCCGCCCTTGACCAAATCAAGGATCGGTTGGTCTACATCGCCAACCGGACCAAGGACGAGAACCCGGTGTGCGATGACGTTCTCGCCACGCAAGCGGCCATCAACAAGCTTGCCGCGTGTTTCGGGATCGAAGCCTTCACCTTTGAGGACTGATCGTTAGGCCCCGCGCCTAACACTCGCCCCGGCTGGGAAACTGGCCGGGGCTTTCGCATGTCTGCACGTTGGCGCATGCCAGCGCATGCTGACAGTTTTTGATAGTAATGGCCCGATGGACCGCTCTGTTAGGGCATAAAACTAACAAAAAAAGTTGTGCAGAAACACTTGACAAGGACAAATTTTTGTGCTAGTCTGAAAGGGTTGATGAGTTGCTTGTTTCCTTGGACCGGAACCCGGCCCGCCTGTAGGCTCGCCCACCGGCCTTGCGTTAGTCGTGTACACTAACGGCTCTTTGACACCGATGGAAAATTGCCTGCTAGTGGCGCACCCGTGCGCTGCGATAATGAAGGCGAAGCGACAAGTTGTGTCGTGTGTTGCAGGCTTGTTAGGGCACGTCCCTAACATGCAGGATCAAGAAACGCCAAGGGCGCGAACGCCCATGATTGCAAGCTTTGGGGCTGGATTGAGAACCCAGACCACCGTGAACTCGAAGAACCTGCAAGACAAGAAACAACGGACTTATCACCCAGTCGTGGAACCGAAAAAGGCGAAGACACGAAACCCTGTTAGGCACAGACGCCTAACAAGGCGGAACACTTGCTGGCAAGCGAAACAGATAGACTTTCGGACAAGTCAGGAACCGACAGCGACGAAGCGAAGGCAACAGCCAACGTGCTAACCTGTTGCCCTAGTGGAGCGTCCCTGACTTGTCTCCGGTCGTGTTAGAGTGGCGACTAACACCTGATGAGAACGCCAACGAAACCGGAGAACAGAAAGATGATCAACGAAAAGGACGAAATGCGCCAGTGGCTGGCGTCGATCCCCAAGAGCGAGCGGAACGCCAAGACCCGGCGCTTCGCCAAGCGTGAACAGGCCAAGGCCCTGAGCCTCGCCCGTCGCCGCTGTGGGGCTGCAATGCCCTTCACACACTTCGGGCAGATGATCCGTCGCTGACCACAACGAAACCGTTAGGGATTGGCCCTAACAAATTGGAGAGAGGACAAGGGATGAGGCAATCTTTTTTCTACCTGCTCATAGCAGGTGTTGGGATGCTCTGCGTACCGGGGGTCATGTGGGTACTCGCGTACCTACACACATGGGTGGCTTTCGTCACCCTTCTGTGGGGTTAGGGAGGTGACTAACAGATGAAGATAGAGATCGGCAAGCTGCACGTCGAGCGTGTGTGGAACGACTACGAAGATGACTGCTACTACATGGTCCTGCATGAGGACTACCCGGTAGCACTGACCTCGTTCGACACGTCTCGCCAAGCGCAGGCGTTCATCCAAGGGTGGGAGATGTCCCGCGACCACAACCAGAAGCAAGTTAGGAAGGAGAACTAACAATGTCCTTTGATCGCGTTCATGATGAGAAGAACGGTGCGATGTATGGTAACCTTGACTATGGTTACCCGGAGCATCGTCGGGCAGAGGTGTGCTACACCGTGCGTTACCTGATGAAGCATGGTCACCGTCGCAGCAAGGCAGTTGCCAACGCTGCTTTCATGTTCCATGTTGGCAAGTCGTCGGTCTATCGGTGGCTTCAGAAGGAAGAGGTTTGATGTTCCACCAAGAACCTAGATGGAGGAGCGACTCGCTACATGAGTTACCGGCGTGTCGAGTCGGACACCCGTGCCTGCTTCGATTACAGGGAAGATAAGAAGGAGACCTAAAAACAGATATGCTTGACAACCATGTCATTATATGGTATGGTGTAAAAGTTACGAGTGAATTGTGTTCTTTCTTTCAATCCGTTAGGCGATGTTCCTAACAAATCACGGGAGCCTGTCATGGCTAACAACACCAACATGTACGACCTCACGATGGACGAAATCGTTGCGATGCT
>Ga0180434_10008300_pt1 | contig 11485 bp, 11 predicted proteins | sample SS_ome_7_FD_132453 | JGI IMG/M metagenome (GOLD analysis project Ga0180434, IMG submission 132453) | Hypersaline lake sediment archaeal communities from the Salton Sea, California, USA - SS_1_D_2 metaG | ecosystem: Environmental > Aquatic > Non-marine Saline and Alkaline > Hypersaline >... | reverse complement strand
GTTCGCCACCATGCCCTACCCGGTCGACAGCGACTGGCACACCTGGCGGATGACCTGGAATCAGGCCGGAATGTACTTCTGGCAGGACTACGAGCCGGGCAAGCAGCCCTACTTCGAGGTTCCGGCGTTCTCCATCGACGACTGGCCGTTCAACACCCCCGGGTACACCATGAACCCGGTCTTCAACCTGGCCGTCGGAGGCTCCGGGGGGCGTGACCCCCGGCCGGGCAACTACCCGGCTGAGATGCTGGTGGACTGGGTGCGGATCTTCCCGGGCTGAGACCCGCGCCGGCCGGCAGGGCGGCGCATTTTTCCGGCATAGGGGTCCAACTCCGCGCGCCAAGCGCGAACAGCACTTACTGTTCGCACATGGACATTCTCATCATGATCCTGCTCTTGGCGCTGGCCCTGATGGTCTGGAAGGGCGTCAACCGGCAGGCGGTCATCGCGCTGTGGTTCGTCGGTCTGGTCGCCGTGGTCGGGTTGTTCCGGTTCCACGTCACCTCCGCCCTGGATCTGAGCTTCTGATGGCCGAGGTGGTGGAGCGCGTCGAAATACTCACCGAGGAGCCCGGCACCCCGAGCCGGTTCTGGGGCGTCGCCAGCTTCTGGGGTCTGCACGCCTGGGTGTTCGCCTACAGCTTCGTCATGCTCAGCGCCTTCTACATCCAGTTCGGTGAGGGGGAGTTCCCCTGCCCGCTGTGCATGCTGCAGCGATACGGCATGATCCTGTCCACACTGGGTGCGCTGTTCGTCATCATGCAAGCCCGTCGCGGGACGCTGACCCCGGTCCGCTATGCCCAAGGCCTGGGGATGGGCCTACTGGGAGCCCTGGCGGGTTCCTCGGTGTCGGTGCGTCAGATCCTGCTGCACATCAAGCCCGGCGATCCGGGCTACGGTGAGCCGGTCCTCGGGATCCACCTCTACACCTGGGCCTTCATCACCTTCGTCATCGTGATGGTTTACTGCGCGGCGGTGCTGATGCTGGCGCCCCGGGCCATCCCGCAGGCGCCCGCCGAGGGCAGTCCGGCGCGCATGCTGTCCACTGTCATCATCTGGATCTTCATCGGGGTGGTCGCCGCCAACGTCATCGCGATCATCTTCTTGGAGGGCTTCGCCTGGGTGTTGCCCGATGACCCGACCGGTTACACCCTGATCGATCAGATCAGCGGACGGTAGAGGCGCGGACGGCGCACCAGCCCGAAGCCGAGCAGCACCAGCGCCGCCAGCGGCGAGGGGCTGACGTCGTAGCCGAGATCCTGAAGGATTGCCAGCTCGACGGGGCTGAGCACCCGGACACCCAGCCCGGTGTCGCTGTAGGCGTTCATCATCGCGGTGTTGGCACCGATGAAGGAATCGTCGTCCAGGTGCGAAACCGAACTGCCCGACTCCCACGGACTGGGGGTGTACAGCGGGACCAGGCCGCCGTAGACGGCGACCGCGTTGGGCCCGCCGAAGAACAGCCCGCCGTTGCCGCCGGTGAGGTTGTAGTTGTACGCGGTCTGCCAGCGGTAATCGCTCCCGATCACCGGCACGCCGGCCGGGCTGACCAGGAAGCTGTCATAGACCGTCCAACTCCGGCCGGTGTTGGCCCCCGCACGTTCGGTGTAGGACAGGAAGCCCAGGGTGTGCATCAGCTCGTGCATCGCGGTGGAGGTGAAGTCGTACTGGCTGTTGCTCACCGTGGCCCCCAGCGCCCACGGTGAACCGAAGTTCCAGGAGAGCTCACCGTCGGCGGCCGACCCGTTGGCGTCGATCCCGGTCAGGATCTTCTGCTGAACCACCGTCGGGTGGAACCCGGCGCGATAGTCGACCAGATCGCTGCCGGCGGAGGCCAATGTCGAGGAGAACGACGACCGTTCCGCGGTGACGTCGTAGGTCAGTGTCGTCGGGGTGGTCACGACCAGGTACTGGGCCAGGCTCATCGCCGCCGACTGCAGGGCCGCGCGAGCGTCGGCCGACCAGTACTGCGAGCCGCTGCCGTAGACGAAGCTGAAGGTCAGCATCGGCAGGGTGGCGTTCTGGGCGATCTGGACGTAGGCCTGGGTGGCGGCCGGCCGGCCGAGATCGAACAGGTTGAAGCCGCCGGGTATGTCGGCGGCCGCCACGGTGAAGCTGTCGAGACCGCTGAAGCTGGGTCCCGGTGTGTAGGTGAACTCCCCACCGGCTCCGATGACGACGCCGCCGTATTGCGGAGCCCCCGTCACCTGATAGGCGATCTGCTCGCCCTCGGGATCGACCGCACCGATGGTGCCGGTGATCGGGCCTTCCGTCTGCCCGGTGGTCTGCACCGGGTTGACCCGCGGTGCCTGGTTGAAGAAGGTGCGGCGGATGAGTAGCCCGACCCCCTCGATGAGTGACTGAATCGGGGCCACCAGCCCGGTGAAGAGATCGGCGACCGAGGTCGCGGCGGCGCTGCCGGCGGGGATGCCCACGGTGGCCGCCGAACGCGCGCGAAGCGGCGCGGAGGTGGCGGGGGCATCCGCCTCGACCTGCGGGGCCTCGGCCCCGGTGGCCACTGCTGAGGCGACCGCTGAGGCGACTGGGGACGACACCGCCGCCGGCGGCAGCGAAACAACCACATCGGCGGGCCCGGGCGCCTCGAAGGACGGGGGAGCCACCGGCGAGGCGGCGGGGGCGGCGGTCGCTGTATCGGATCGGGTGGCCGAGACCCGCGCCGAGCCGGGCCCGGAATCAGCTGCGGTCCGCCGCGACTCGCGTGCCGGGAGACGGGCCTGCCCGGTGTCGGTGGACCTTGGGGCGGCCACTCTGGCGGCCACCGCGGCGGCGGTCCGTTCCGCGTTTTCGGCCTGAATCCCGGTCGCTGCCTCGTCGGGGGCCGGCTGCGGCGTCCCAGGCCGGGCCGCCCGACGTGAGGTCTCTCTGGCCTGCCCAGCCGATCGCTGGGTGGCGGCCGGAGCCGTGGACTCCGCCCGGTCCGTCGCGGCGCTCCGGCCTGCGGGCTCCCGGCCGGACCCGTCGGAATCGGTGTCCTCGGCGGCCGCCGGGGCGGCCAGCGACAGCCCCAGCACGAGCGCTGCCGCTCCCGCCTGGGCGCACCGCCGAGTCGCCGTTTTACGCTGCGTCATTGCCTGTCAACGCTACCGCTTTGCCGGCTGCGGTTACACATCAGCCACGTCGGGAGGTCCGAATCGAAACCGTATCGTTCTGCGGTTTGCCCGGCTCAGGGGTGCGACGCGCCGCGTTTCGTGGAGCCGATGACGGGAATCGAACCCGCGTATTCAGCTTGGGAAGCTGATGTTCTGCCATTGAACTACATCGGCGTGTGCCGCTGAGGATAGCAACCGCCCGGCGGGGATTGAGCGGCGATACGCTCTGACCCGTGCTGCTCTCCGATCGTGACATCCGTGCCGAGGTCGCTGCCGGCCGGCTGGCAATCGACCCGTTCGACGACACGCTGGTTCAGCCGTCCAGCGTCGACGTCCGGCTCGACAACCTCTTCCGGGTGTTCAACAACACCCGCTACACCCACATCGACCCTGCCGAGCAGCAGGACGAGCTGACCAGCCTGGTCCGGCCCGACGGGGGCGAGCCGTTCGTCCTGCACCCCGGTGAGTTCGTGCTGGGCGCCACACTGGAGTGCTGCACACTGCCCGACGACCTCGCCGGGCGTCTCGAGGGGAAGTCCTCGCTGGGCCGGCTGGGCCTGCTGACCCACTCCACCGCCGGCTTCATCGACCCGGGCTTCTCCGGGCACATCACGCTGGAGTTGTCCAACGTCGCCAACCTGCCCATCACGCTGTGGCCGGGCATGAAGATCGGACAGCTGTGCCTGTTCCGGCTGTCCAGTCCGGCCGAGCACCCTTACGGCAGCGCCTCGGTGGGGTCGAAGTACCAGGGCCAGCGCGGGCCGACCCCGTCACGTTCCTACAAGAACTTCATCCGCTGAGGTAACGCCGGCCGGTCCGGCGCCGATGAACCGATAGGTTCATGGATGGAGGCGGGGTGGAGGTCGTGCTCGGGGTGTCGATGACACCCGCAGCCGTGCGCATGGTGCTCGTCGAGGGCGCCGACGCCGACGGCGTCACCGTCGACCACCTGTCGCTGACGGGTTCGGTCGAACAGGTCGTCGCGGCGATCCTGGGCACCCGGGAGAGCGCCATCGACAGCGGCCACAAGCTGGTCGGTGTGGGAGTCGCGTGGACCGACCACGCCGCCGCGGCCCGGCTGCGGGAAGCTCTGCGGCCCCTGGACATCGCCGAGGTCACCCTGGTCTCCGAACTGCACGCCGCCAGCGCGCTGGCTGTGGCGATCGGCCGGAGCACCGGTTGCCGACGCACCGCGCTGCTGTTCGTCGAGCAGGATCTGGCCACCCTCGCGGTGGTGCAGACCGAGGACGGCGCGGTGGTCCGGGTATCCAGCCGCAGCCTGGCCGATTCCGATGCGGCCGGGGACGTGATCGCCATGGTCGGCGGCCTGGAGACCCTGTCCGACCCGCCGCAGACGGTGTTCGTCGTCGGCCCGGGCGCCGGGGTGGACGCGCTGACCGCCCGGCTGGCGGCGTCCACGTCGCTGCCCGTGCGCCGCCCCGACGATGCGGAGTTGGCACTGGCCCGCGGCGCCGCGCTGGCCGGCGCCACCGTCCCGCGCTTCGATGCCGAGACGGTGGGCCTGGGGTCGGCGACCGGCTGGTTCCGCGAGGCCGGCGCCGCGCCCGATCCGCAGGCTGCCACCGAGGCCGGTCCCACCCTGCTGGCCGATTCGGGTTGGGCGCTGGGCTACAGCGCCGTCGGCCTCGACGGCGGTGCTCCGCCCGAAGTCGCGGCCGATCCCGGGGCCGATAACTCCGAAGATCTCCACGCGGTTGCGGCAGACGGCACCGGTCCGGGACCGGCCGCCCCCGAGCAGCCTGCCGGGCGGCCACCGCTGCTGCTTGGCAGCGCACTGACCACGCTCTTCGTCGTCGGGTTCATGGCGTTGGTGATCTCGTTGGCGGTCACCATCCGCCCTGCGGTCGACTCCAGGCCGGCGGAGAACCCGACCGGGGCCGGCGGCGTGCCGGCGACGCCCGAGACGATCAGGGCACCGGTGCCGGTGGTCCAGGAGGCGCCGCGAGCGGTGGTGGCGCCGATGCCGGCACCGGCAGTCGTGCCGGCACCCGTGCCCGCGGCCCCGCCCCTTCCCGCGGCCCCGGCTGCCCCCGCGGCCCCCGCACCGGCCCCGGCCTTTCCCGCGGCGCCCATCCCCGGCCCGGCCGCCGCCCCGCCGCCGGCGCTGGTCCCTGAAGTGATAGCGGCCCTGCTCCCGCCGGTTGTGCGGGTACCCCAGGGAGCTTCCCCGGCACCCCGCTACACCGCCACACCCGCGGCGCCGGAGACCTCTTCCGAGACGTCTGTGGAGACGTCTGCCGAGACGTCTGCAGAGGCGTCGACTACCGAGACGTCCGGCCAGAGGTCCACCGAGACCTCGGCGGAGACCTCCTCCGTACCGGCGACCGCAACCCAGTCATCAACCCAGTCCTCAGCCCAGTCCGCGACTCCATCGGCCGGGCCGCAGGGCACCGCCACGCCCGCCTCGACAGCTGAGTCCGGGGCGGGTGAACAGACCGCCACGGCGACCGCACCCGCGCCCACCCCGACAACCCGGACAACACCCCAGACCTCGCCGCCGACGACCGTGCAAACCCCGTCATCGGACGGGTGCCCGGGATCCTCGGACTGCCCGGCGTAAGTTCAGGCCGTGGATACCGCAGGGGCGGCAGGGGACACCGCCGCCGAATTGACCGCCGAGAACGCCTCCTTCGCCGAACTGTTGCGCGGCGCCGACCTGTCCAGGCCGGTTCCCACCTGCCCGGAGTGGACGCTGGGGCAGTTGATGCGCCACGTCGGCCGGGGCGACCGCTGGTGTGCGCAAATCGTCGCCGAGGCCTCGATGGAGTTCATCGACCCGCGCACCGTCGCCGGGGGAGTCCCGCCCGACGACCCAGACGGACAGACCCGCTGGCTGCACGACGGGGCACGGCACCTGATCGCGGCCGTCGGGCGCACCGGCCCGCAGACCGCGGTCTGGACCTTCCTGGGCCCGCGCCCGGCCCGGTGGTGGATCCGCCGGCGCCTGCACGAGACCCTGGTGCATCGAGCCGACGCCGCGCTGGCACTCGGTGCGAGCTTCCAGGTCGACCCGGCGATCGCCGCGGACGCTGTCACCGAGTACCTGGAACGGGTGGTGGCCCGCGCCGACGACGAAGGCCCGGCCGGCGGGGACCGCCCCCTCGGCGATGGGCATTCGCTGCACCTGCATGCCACCGACCCGGGCCTGGGGGCCGACGGGGAGTGGACGATCCTCGGCCGGCCCGACGGCATCGCCGTCGACCACGAGCACGGCCGGGCCACCACCGCACTGCGCGGCCCGGCCCGCGACCTGCTGCTCGCCCTGGTCCGCCGCGGCAGTGCCGACGAACTGGGCCTAGAGGTGTTCGGCGACCGGGCGGTGTGGGACACCTGGCTGGCCCGTACACCCTTCTAGCTGCGGTAGGTTGCCACCATGAGCACGTCCGAGATCGCCACCGTGCTGGCCTGGCACGACGCACTGAACTCCGGTGACCTGGACACCTTGACCGCGTTGTCCAGTGACGACGTCGAGATCGGGGACGCCCATGGCGCCGCGCAGGGCCATACCGCACTGCGCGACTGGGCCCAGCGTGCCGCCGCGACCGTCGAGGTGGGCCGAATCTACTACCACGACGGCGTGGTGGTCGTCGAGGAGCGGATCGCCCCGAAGGCCGGCCCGACCGACGTGCGCACGGCCGCATCGGCGTTCCGGGTGGTCCACGACAAGGTCACCGCCGCGTTCCGCCATGACGACCTGCCTGCCGCGCTGGCCGCGACGGAACTGACCGACGCCGACCTGCAGGACTGATCCTCATGCGCGGCATCATCCTGGCCGGTGGCTCGGGAACCCGCCTGCACCCGATCACCCAGGGCGTCAGCAAACAGCTGTTGCCGGTCTATGACAAGCCGATGATCTACTACCCGCTGTCCACCCTGATCATGGCCGGCATCCGCGACGTCCTGGTTATCGCCACCCCGCAGGACCGGCCCGCGTTCGAACGGCTCCTCGGTGACGGCTCGCAGTTCGGGATCAGCATCACCTACGCCACCCAGGAGCGCCCCGACGGCCTGGCGCAGGCATTCCTGATCGGCGCCGAGCACATCGGCTCCGGGCCGGTCGCGTTGATCCTGGGGGACAACATCTTCTACGGATCCGGGGTCGGCACCAGCCTGAGCCGGTTCAGCGCCATCGACGGCGGCGCGGTGTTCGCCTACCGGGTGGCCAACCCGTCGGACTACGGGGTTGTTGAATTCGCCTCGGACGGAACGGCATTGAGCATCGAGGAGAAGCCGGCCACCCCCAAGTCGCACTATGCGGTACCGGGGCTGTATTTCTACGACAACGACGTCGTGGAGATCGCCCGCGGCCTGCGGCCCTCGGCTCGCGGCGAACTGGAGATCACCGATGTCAACCGGGTCTACCTCAACCGGGGCCGACTGGCCGTCGAGTTGCTGCCCCGGGGAACCGCGTGGCTGGACACCGGCACCTACGAATCCCTGCTCGAGGCAAGCAACTTCGTGCGGACCATCGAGGCCCGTCAGGGACTGAAGGTGTCCTGCCCCGAGGAGGTCGCCTGGCGGGCCGGCTTCATCGACGAGGGCCAACTCGCCGCGCGCGCACAGACCCTGCTCAAGTCGGGGTATGGCCGCTATCTGCTGGGTCTGCTGGACCGGTAGCGGGGCCAGGGGTCGCCAGCACGGCGGCCACCGCCGTGGTCAGCGGAACCGCCAGCGCCAGGGCGATACCGCCCACGGCCGACCGGACCACCTCGACGGCCACCCCCTCGCTGGTCAGCACGTCGATCAGGGACCGGTCGGCGACGCTGAACAGCAGCAGCAGCGGCAGCGAACTGCCCGCATAGGCCAGTACCAGGGTGTACACCGTGCTGGCGATGTGGTCACTGCCCACCCGCATCCCGCGCAGGAAGATCTGCCGCCGGGTGCCGTGGGCGAGGTGGGCCAGTTCGAACACCGCCGAGGCCTGGGTGATCGTGACGTCGTTGAGCACGCCGAGCGAGCCGATGATGAACCCGGCCAGCAGCAGTCCCTTGATCGAGACGTTGTCGAGGTAGGCCGCCACCTGGTTGTTCTGGTCGTCGGCCAGGCCGGTCAGATGGGTGAACTCGATGGCCGCCCAGGACAGCCCGGCCGCCAGCAGCATCGCCAGCAGGGTGCCCAGCAACGCCGAGCTGGTGCGCAGGCTCACGCCGTGGGCCAGGTAGATGACCACGAACAGGATCGCGGCGGAGGCGACCAGCGCCACCGGGACCGCCGGGGCGCCATCCCGCAACGCCGGCAGCAGGAACACCACCAGCACGCCGAAGGCGACGACGATCCCTGCCAGCGCCCGCAGGCCGCGCCACCGGGCGACGGCCACGATGACGAGCGCGAAAGCGGCGGCCACCGTCAGCAGGGGCCAGGTGCGTTCGTAGTCGTAGAACCCGTAGCTGGTGGCCCCCTGCTGGTCGACCTGGCGGAACATCCGGATGTGTTCGCCGGCGAGGAGGTCCGGTTGTCCGGGACCCGGCGAGAACTCCAGCATGGTCGCCGCCCCGGCGTTGGGCCCGGTGTCGATGCCGATCATGGCTTGCACGCAGGTTCCGGTGCCGGGTATCCCGGGTGCGGGCCCGCCGGTGAGTACGCCTCCCGCCGAAGGGCTGCCGCAGTCGGCCAGCGCGGTGGCCGTCACCTGCCCGCGCTCGGTGGTGACCGAACCCCCGACGGTGTTCTGGAACGGCAGCGGGACATCGACCTTCGATCCCGACGGCCACAGCAGCACCGCGCCGATCACGACTGCGAGGGCGCTGAGCGCAAGGGCGATGACGACGAGCCTGGCGGCCAATGGGCTCAGCGGAGCCGGCTGGCTGTCCGAATGGGAATGGGAGTGCGAGTGGCCCACTCGACTACTGGCGGTAGCTGGCGAGGAAGTTGCCCAGCCGCTCGATGGCATTGGCCAGGTCCCGCGCCCACGGCAGGGTCACGATCCGCAGATGATCGGGGGCGGGCCAGTTGAAACCGGTGCCCTGGGTCACCAGGATCTTCTCGTCGAGCAACAGATCGAGGACGAGTTTCTCGTCGTCGACGATGTCGTGGACCTCGGGATCCAGCCTCGGGAAGACGTACAGCGCACCCTGCGGGGTGACGCAGGACACGCCCGGGATCTCGTTGAGCTTGGCGCACGCGACGTCACGCTGCTCGAGCAGCCGGCCACCCGGCAGCACCAGATCCTCGATGCTCTGGTGTCCGCCCAGGGCCACCTGAATGGCGTGCTGCGCGGGCACGTTCGGGCACAGCCGCATGTTGGCCAGCAGGCTGATGCCCTCGATGAAACTGGACGCGTGATCGGTCGGGCCGGAGATCACCAGCCACCCGGACCGATAGCCGGCGACCCGGTAGGCCTTGGACAGGCCATTAAAAGTCAAGCACAGTAGGTCAGGCGCTACGGTCGCGAGCGGGATGTGGGTGGCGTCACCGTAGAGGATCTTGTCGTAGATCTCGTCGGCCAGCAGCAGCAGCTCGTGCTTGCGGGCCAGTTCGGCGATCTGCGTCAGCATCTCCCGGCTGTAGACCGCGCCGGTGGGGTTGTTCGGGTTGATCACCACCAGCGCCTTGGTGCGGGGGGTGATCTTGGACTCCAGATCAGCGAGATCGGGTTGCCAGCCGTTGGTCTCGTCACACAGGTAGTGCACCGGCGTGCCGCCGGCCAGCGAGGTCGAGGCGGTCCACAACGGGTAGTCCGGGGCGGGGATGAGCACCTGGTCGCCGTTGTCCAGCAGGGCCTGCAGGGTCATCGTGATCAACTCCGACACCCCGTTGCCCAGGTAGACCGAGTCGACGTCGAACCGGGGGAATCCCTCGACGAGTTCGTAGCGGGTGACCACCGCGCGGCGCGCCGACAGGATGCCTTTGGAGTCGGAGTAGCCCTGAGCGTGGGGCAGCGCCTGGATCATGTCGCGCATGATCACGTCGGGGGCCTCGAAGCCGAACGGGGCCGGATTGCCGATGTTCAGCTTCAGGATGCGGTGTCCCTCGGCCTCCAGCCGGGCGGCGTGGTCGTGCACGGGTCCGCGGATCTCGTAGAGGACGTCCTGCAGCTTGCTGGACTGCGCGAACGTCCGCGGCCGACGATGGTGACCGGCCGTTTGCCAGGGCACCTGATGGGTAGTCACGAACGAGATTGTCCCACGGCCGGCAGGCAGGTCTCCCCGTCGCGTTCTGATCGGTATCCAACCGTGCCGGTCGGTGCCGGTGTGTCGGCGCCCTCACCCGGCCCGGCGCCCCGACACTGTGGGCCTCCCGACTCACCTATGGAGGCGCAGACAATGAGACGAACGCTCCCCGGAGCCCTGGCCATCGCCCTGACCGGGGTCGTGCTGCCCGGCCTGGCGGCACCGGCGAACGCGAACCCCGCCCTGCTCAACGGCACCTATGCGATCGACGGCGGCGAGGAGGGCCTGGTGGCGACGGTCGCGTCGAACTGCGCCACGGAGGGCTGCATGGCAAGTATCGCCAGCAACGTGGGCTGGACCAGCACCGCCACCATGACCGGCGGACGCTGGAACTTCACCGTCTCCAAGCCCGATGGCGTGGTTTGTGCGGACGGCAGCTACGCGCCGGTGACCATGCACTACTCGGTGGACCCGGTCGCGCTGTCGGGAACACTGCTCGCCGACTCCAACGGCGACTGCCCCGGGGGGCAGGTCACCCGGGTGCCGTTCTGGCTGACCAAAGTCGGCTGAGCGGCCGGCGGATTCGTCGGCGAAGCCTCGCGGTTGCGGGGCTCAGCTCCGCTTGCCCGGCGGGCGAGCGCCCTTGGCGATGCCCAGGCCCTTCACCGGTTCGGTCTGCCCGTTGCCGTCGGCGGGTTCCGCCGGGGCGGGTTGGGCCGCCGCCGGCGCAGAGTTCCCCGCCGGCGCTGAGGGCTCAGCCGGCGCAGAGGGCTCAGCCTGGGCTGAGGGCGCAGCGGGTGCGGACGGTTGGGCCTCCGCGGACGGTGCCGCGGGTGCCGCCGGGGCCGTCTTGCGGGCACCTGGCCGCTTGGCGCCCGCGGCGATGCCCAGCCCTTTGACGGGGGCCGCCTCAGCCTTGGGGGCTTCAGATTGGGCAGCGTCAGCTTCGGGTGCCGGGGCGGGTGCTGCCGCCTCCGCCGGTGCCGGGGCAGCCTCGGTGGCCGGGGCGGATTTCTTGGCGCCGGGCCGTTTGGCGCCGGCGGCGATGCCGAGCCCCTTGACGGGTGCTGTTTCAGCCTTGGGAGCCTCAGCTGGAGCAGCCGCCTCCGCTGCCGGAGCGGTCTTCTTGGCGCCGGGCCGTTTGGCGCCGGCGGCGATGCCCAGACCTTTGGCTGGGGCCGCCGGAGCCGCCGGAGCCGCCGGAGCCGCCGGAGCCGCCGGAGCCGCCGGAGCCGCCGGAGCCGCC
>Ga0180434_10008298_pt1 | contig 11489 bp, 8 predicted proteins | sample SS_ome_7_FD_132453 | JGI IMG/M metagenome (GOLD analysis project Ga0180434, IMG submission 132453) | Hypersaline lake sediment archaeal communities from the Salton Sea, California, USA - SS_1_D_2 metaG | ecosystem: Environmental > Aquatic > Non-marine Saline and Alkaline > Hypersaline > Sediment... | reverse complement strand
AAATAGGTGAAGTCGGGGGACGGGCCCAGGCATCTTTTTTAAAATCAATAAGATAACCCTAATTTTCCACAGTTTGCTACCCTGAAGACATTGATTTTTTGCCCCCAAAAACGCAATCCTTAATAATCTCATTTAAGTGTGTTTTTTAAGGGCTAAAATTAAGCTAACTCATTTATTATGAATAAAATAGTGCTATGCGATCTCTTATCTAATCAAGAGAAGTTTATTTTTGTGTATTTACATCTCAATATTAATTTAGTATATTAGCAATAACTTATTCAATTCAATTCAAATGGATAAAGCTATGAACGAAGATACAGAAGAGCAGGCCGCTCTATTTAGAGCCTTGGCAGACCCGACCCGCTTGAAACTGGTGAAACTGCTCAGCCGGCAGCGCGAGCCCAATGCTTTATGTGTGAACGCGTTGGCTTATAGACTCGGAGTAAGTCAATCCGCAGTCTCACAGCATCTCAGGGTACTGAAAGCCATGAAGCTGGTTAAAGGTGAGAGACGAGGTTATAGAGTTCATTACTTCATTAATAGAGATGAAATCAATCACTGCAGAACATTAATTTATTCAACACTATTTACAAGAGATGAAAAAGACAAACAACAACAATAGTGATAGAAGATGACAGCAAATGACTCAGTCGCTATCCAGGTATCAAACCTGACCAAAAATTACGGCAAATTAACCGCTGTTGATCAGGTGAGCTTTGATGTAAGAAAAGGGAAAATCTTTGGCTTTCTTGGACCAAATGGAGCTGGAAAAACCACCACGGCTAGAATCATAACCGGAGTTTTAAAGGCGGATAAAGGAGAGGCTCTGGTTATGGGATATGAAGCTGGCACTCTGAAAGCAAAGCAAATAGCTGGAGTGGTCCCTGAAACGGCCAATGCCTATGAAGACCTTTCTGGCTGGAAGAACCTGGATTTAATGGGCAAGATATACGGAGTACCCAAAACTATTATTAAAGATAGGTCAGAGGAACTGCTCAAAAAGGTGAATCTTTATTCAAGGAAGGATGAACTTGTAAGAACCTATTCTAAAGGAATGAAGCAGCGTCTTATCCTGTGTATGGCTCTTATCAGTGACCCGGAGATCCTATTTTTAGATGAACCTACAGCGGGATTGGATGTTCAGAGCTCCCGGATGATCAAAGATTTTCTTCTTGAATTCAATAGTGATGGAAAGACTATATTTCTGACCACCCACCAGATGGAAGAGGCAAATCAGCTTTGCGACAAAATTGCCATTATAGATCAGGGAGTCATTGTTAAAATAGGCTCACCTGAGAGAATCAGAACAGAGATTAAAGGAATGCACTCAGTTGAAGTGAGTTTTGAGGGCGCCGTTAATCATCATTTTCTCAATTCCCTATCCGAAGTGAAATCTTTAAAAAAGAAAGGGAATAAATACAAGCTTTATACCGAAAAGCCAGGCGATACTGTGGTTTCATTAGCCAAACTTGCTTCCGCCAGGAACATGGAGATAGTGTCCCTGAATGTGCTTTCTCCTTCCCTGGAAGACGCTTTTTTATCCCTGACCAGGAGAGAGAAGAAATCATGAGTGATACCCCCATACTCTTTCAGCAAGCCAAGCGCGCCTGGATAATCGCCCGTAAAGATATCCGAATTTATTATTCTAAAGGTCCTGTGATTATATTCGGAATCCTTTTTCCTGTTTTTCTATTTCTATCTTTTGCCGTGGGCAGAAATCTTCCCTTTGAATCCCTGATTCCAGGATTGCTGGGCATTGTACTTTTCTTTACCTCAACATCCATATCACCGGCAGTCGCGCCTTGGGAAACCCAGGCAAGGACGCTGGAGAGGTTGATGAGCGCCCCCTTGAAAACCCATACCATCATCCTGGGGGATATATTAGCTTCATTTGTGTACGGTGTTCTGGTCTCCATCGTGCCTTTGATAGCATGCGTGGGTCTTGGCATAAAGATCAGTCATCCTGTCATTTTGATGCTGGGAATCATCCTTGCGGGATTTTGTTTTTCCTCTCTGGGATTGATTTTCTCTGCAGCTCCTACCAGCATGCCCTCCACCATCATGATGCTTTCAGTCATGGTGAAATTTCCTGTGATTTTTATCAGCGGGATTTTTATTCCTTTAGATCAGCTTCCTGAATGGGGGAGAATTATTTCATTTGTTTCTCCTCTCACTTACTTTACTGATATCGCCAGACAGTGTATTAAGAATCGAGGATACTTTTCCTTGGGATTTGATTTTTTAATGCTGGTGGCCTTTACTATTTTATTTTTATTGTTCGCCATGATTATTCACCAGATAACCATGCCCAAAAGAATATGATAAACTCTGCAAAATTTGTACATGCCCATAAAATGCTAGGAGGTTAAAAAAAATGAATCCAATTCATCACGCTTCTGGAGGCATAGACTCTTGGATAATCATTTTAATCATAGGATTGGTTGTTATTTTCATTGGCATTTTGATATGGTTAGTCAGTCGAAAAACAATTCGTTCAGACGGATTAAAACCAAGTGAGCGAAAAACCCTTCCCTCGGAACAGAAAGAAATACTATCCATGGTGCGGCAAAAAGGAGGACCTATATCACAAATCGAAATAGTTGATATTACTTCAGGTGGCCCGGAGTATGGGATAGAGATACTAAAAGAGATGGAAGATAAAGGGTTGATCAAACGCACCTGGGATTCGGAAAAAAGTACCTACCTCATAAGCTCTACCTAAGATTATTATGAACATGCCCCAAAAAAGATATTTAAGGTCCAATATTCATCCATCAGATTAACATAAGATATTGTAAATGTTATACACTTCAATTGGCTGAGGTGTGGTTCCTCAAAAGCGAGTTAGTGATAAGCTGGATAATTCATTCATCGCGGATAGAGTTGGCCGGATTTTGAAGGGCTGTTTTTAGAGAGTTCAAGCTCACTGTAGTGGCTGCAATAAACAGGACGATCAAACCACTGATTACAAATGATGAGATTTTCAAATCAATCCTGTAAGCATAGTTTGAAAGCCAGTGTTCCATCAGTATATATGCAAGTGGAGCGGCCAGAACAAAGGCGGCCAGAACATACTTAGAGAAATATCTGGAAAACATTAAAACGATGTGTACAACAGACGCTCCCAGCACTTTTCTTATCCCGATTTCTTTGGTTCTTTGTGTGGTGATTAAAGTGGTCAGCGCTAATAATCCAAGAGAGGCAATAATAACAGCAATCACAGAAAAGATCCCTGAGATAGCAATCAAATGTTCCTGATTTTGATACAGGTCGTTAAAAGCTTCGTCCAGAAAAAATGGATTGAATTGTCTGGACGGGTCCAGCTCATTTAATCTTTTTTTTATGAATTCCAGGGTCTGAGGTACAGCGCCGACTGAGATTTTCACTAATACAAAGTTATGAAATCCATTCTCTCCCGGTCTAAAAAAATGGATTACAGGAGGAACTTCCTGTTCGAGTGAAAGAAACTTGTAGTCTTTGACTACACCCACGATCTTCCCAGCCTTGATTTCACCTTCATCCAGAGATTTCCATCCTATATCCTTCAAAGCGGTCTCATTAAGGACTGCCGCTTCTTCCTGGTCAGTGCTGAATTTACTTGAAAAGTTACGGCCCTGGACTAATTCAATTCCGAATAATTCGAAATAATGTTCATCAATGACCGCGTACCTGTGGCGAAGTCTTTGATCTTCGCTTCTATCTAAGGGATATACAAAAGTGAATGCGTTCGACCATCTGCCCGGTATATGTGAAGAGGCAGCGACTGTTTGTACTCCGGAAAAGTTTCTCAACTCTTCTTTGAATAATTTAATTTTTTGTTGGGCGTCCTCCGGATTCTTGAAATCAGAGATCTCAACCGGAATAGCCAGAATATTCTCTTTGTCCATATTCAGATCAGCATTTTTCATGTATTGTATCTGGTTGTTCATTGCAAAAGTTCCGATGATCAGGATCATTGAAAAAGCAAACTGCAGTGTCAATAGGGCATTACGAATTGATAATTTCCCTAGTGTCTGGGAGTGTGTTCCCCGGAGTGTTTTTGACGGCTCGTATTTTGAAATGACAAAAGCTGGGTAGATTCCTGATACGAATCCGACCAGGACTCCCAGCCCCAAAAGTGAAAAAATGATCACATGGATTTGTGAGAAGTTGAGAGTGAGTTCTTTCCCGTAAAATTGGTTAAAAACTGGCAAAAAGATTTGGGCAAAAAGTATTCCTATGACAAGAGCTATTAGACTGAGAATGAGTGTTTCGCTTAAATATTGTCTGATGAGCTGGATTCTGGAAGCTCCCAGCACCTTTCGCATCCCAATCTCTCGAGCTCTTTCCAGAGACTTTGCTGTAGACAAATTCATGAAGTTTATGGAGGCGATGATCAAAATGGCACATGCGAGGATGATCAGAATATAGGCGTAGACATTTGCTCCGGTGACTTCATTGTGGAGTTCAGGAAGAGCAGTGAGCTTGAGTTCCAGCCGGCTTCCTTCCTCTCCGAATATTTTATCAACAAAAGCAGGAAGTTGGGCTTCCATTCCTGCTTTGGTGACGTTTTCTTTTAACAGCACATATGTATCCAGCCATGAACTTCCCCAGAGATCTTTCCATTGATCATAATATGGATAGCTTTGTGAAAGGATCATGATTTCAGGCCGGTAGGTTGTGTTTTGGGGGATGGGTTCAAAAACACCTATTATTGTATAGTCGATCTCTAAGTCAAGGGTGAATGTTTTCCCGATAGGATCTTCTGTTCCGAACATCTTTTCCGCGAATCTCTGTGAAACTACGGCAGAGCGGAGCTCATTAAATGCCGTGTCCGGATCTCCTTTTATCAGCGGGAAAGTAAAGACTCGAAATATGTTCTCCCTAACAAATGAGACGTTCTCTTTAAATTTTTTACTTTCGGTCTGTACCCATCTTTCAGCTTCCCAGATATGGGTGGCTTCCTCAATGCCAGCATAGTCTTCCTGGAGAGCCTTGGCCATGGGGTACCACGTATCTCTGGTGATCTGCACTCCGGTGGGTATATGCCTTTCTTTGTAAACTTGATAGATGCGGTCTGACTTTTCATGGTTTGAATCATAGCTCAGTTCATTTTCAGCATAGAGAAAAATCATGATACTGGTGGCTATTCCGACAGACAAGCCAAAAATATTGATGAATGTATTAAATTTGCTTTGCTTAAGATTTCTGATAGCTGTTTTGAGATAATTTTTAAACATGTCCACTCCTTTGCTTCCTCATGATATCCCTTAGAGCCATGCTATTCATATCGAAGAGAATCAGCGGGATTGGCAAGCGCTGATTTTATAGCCTGGTAGCTCATAGCAATCAATGCGATCATAAATGCAATGATACCAGCAAACAAGAATATTGATACTGTTATATTGGTTTGATAGGCGAATTCCTGCAACCATCTTTTGGCAAATATAAGGGCCAGAGGGGAAGCAATTATGAGGGCAATAAAGACTAATTTCACGAATTCTCCGGAAAGCAGTAAAATGATCTGAGAAACAGATGCTCCCAGGACTTTTCTCACTCCGATCTCCTTAGTACGCTGTCTTGAAGTGAATGCAGCCAGGCCAAATAATCCCAGGCAGGCAAGTAAAATGGCCAAACCAGCAGCAATCCCAAACAGATGTCCAATCCGTCGATCAGAGACATAAAAATTTTCAAGTTGTTGATCCAAAAAGCGGTACTCAAAGGGAGTGGTTTTGTCATACTTTTCATGCACATTTTTCAGGTAACGAATTGTTCCGGGAATATCAGTACCGCTAATACGTGCATTGAAATAATCAATCGACTGGAACGGATTGTGGCTGTGACCAAGCACCAAAGGACCGATACTTTCATGGAGAGACCTGAAATGAAAATCCTTCACCACACCAATGACACGACCTTCGAAATTTTCATCAGGCACACGAATTTTTTTCCCAAGAGGTGACTGCCAACCTAATGTTTTGACAGCAGTTTCATTAAGCAGGACAGCTGTCTTATCTGTGGTCATAGTCTCAATAAAGTTCCTTCCTTCTACAAGTGTGACTTCAAAAGTACTTAAAAAATCACTGTCCACACCAAAAAAGTTCATGGTTTTTGAATCAAATTCCGATCCCCCTTCAGGAACGATCTCAAGCTCAATCAAATATTTCCATTCACCGGGGACACGAGAAGTAGCCGAGACATGCTCGACATGAGAGTTTTGTTTAAACTCGTGCTTGATCTCTCGAAAGCTTTCACGGGCTGCCTGACTGTTGATATCTACAACAACAAGATGTTCCTTATTAAATCCGAGGTTTTTATTCCTGATAAAATTCATCTGCTTGAAAACAGTAAGAGTCGCAACAATCATTATTATTGAAAGCGCAAACTGAGAAACAACCAAAACATGTCTAAAAATAGACTTAGAAGAAGTGGACCTAAATTTTCCCCCTAAAATTTTGGTAAACTGAATTCTTGAAAGATATAAAGCCGGATAACTTCCCGAAATCAGCCCAACCAAGAGAACCATCGCAATCATTGTAAATATCAACCCTTCATTAAGCATATAATCTAGACTTATCTTTTTCCCTGTTAAGGAATTGAAAGCCGATAAGACACTTTGTACGATTATGATTCCAAGTATAAAGGCGAGAAAAGCCTGAAGAACAGACTCACTAAGAAATTGTCTTACTATCTGAGCCCTAGAAGCCCCTACAACTTTGCGCATACCAATTTCACTTTCACGGGTAGTGGACCGTGCAGTGGTGATATTCATATAGTTAATACAAGCAATAAGCAAGATAAAGCCCGCAAGAATCCCGAAAATGTAGAGGTAACCAATATCTCCTTTGTAGGCATTCCTGTCAGACTCCAGTCTCCCTGAATAGAAATGGATATCACTTAAAGGCTGTAACCTAATTTCTGTCTCTCTTCCAGATTCTTCTCCTCTATATTTATATAAAAAAGACGGGATTAGGGCTTGAACATGCTCTGCTTCATTTCTCTCATTCAGAAGAACATAAGTGATGAATCCGATTGTGTGCCAGTCTTCCAAATAAGGCCGCCACCCCTCTTGAGAAAAAATGGTTGACATTGAAATCAACAAATCAAACTGCAAATGAGAGTTGTGAGGAGGATCTTTTAAAACACCAGTCACTTTTAAATCAAATCCCCGATCTGTTTTCAAATTCCGGTCCAATGGATTACTATCTCCAAAATATTTTTGTGCCAATGTTGCGGTTATTACTATTGAATTGGGCTCTATGAGAGCCGTTTCGGGATTGCCTTGAATAAACTCAAAATCGAAGATCTCAAACAAGTTCTGATCTGATAGTAAAAATTCCTCATAAAAATTACTTGATTCAGTTAACAAAGCCACTCTTCCTAATCGGATCAGTCGTGCTGAATTCAGCACCTCCGGAAAATCATTGACCATAATCGGCCCCACAGGCGCAGCTGTTATTCCAAAATGCTGTTCTCCCTGATCAACAGACTTCCTCGTTTCCACAATACGATATATACGGTCGGCCTTTTCATGGAATCGGTCAAAATTTAACTCATCAAACATATAAAGAAGAATTAAAATACACACAGCAATACCAACCGCAAGGCCAAGCAGATTAATTGCTGAATAGACTTTATATTTTCTGAGATTTCTTAGGGAGATCTTGAAGTAATTTTTTAGCATGCTTCCTCCACATAATAAGTAGATTCACTCGTATCTTATTGAATCAACCGGATTTCTTACAGCTGCTCTGGACACCTGTGTGCTTACTGTCAAAAATGCAACCGAGAGGGCTAAAAATCCAGCCAGGGGAAACAGCCACCAGCTCAATCTTGTATTATAGGCAAAACCAGACAGCCATTTTTGAATAAAATAATAAGCCACAGGCAATGAAATGATCATCGCTATAAGTATCAATTTGAAAATATCTTTGGATAATAAAACAAAAATATTAATCACAGGAGCTCCCAGCACTTTTCTAATCCCAATTTCTATTGTTCTTTGTTCGACGGTAAATGAAGTCAGCCCAAAGATTCCAAGACAGGCAATGAGAATGGCAATGAATGCAAATATTCCAACTGTTTGCATCATTCGTGTTTCTGACTGATAAAACTTTTCAAATTCTTTGTCTAAAAAATAGAATTCAAAGGGGTATTTTGATTCAAATGCCTGCCATTTCTCTTTCAGAAATCCCAACATTGATTGAATATTGTTGCCTTTAACTCGTATGGATATACTATTAGTCCGTTCAGGTGAGATATACAAAACCAGAGGGCCGATGGGATGATGAAGCGATTCAAAATTAAAGTCTTTGATAACTCCAATCACTTTGGTATTGGATGTTTCTCCGGAAATCAATAATCTTTTGCCGAGGGCGTTCTCCCACCCGAGACTCTTCTTTAAAGACTGATTGATGATCACTGCCTCATCGGCATCTGTTTCAAATTCACGAGAAAAGTATCTCCCTTCTGCCATTTCCATCTTGTAGGTATCCAAAAAATCATAATCAACAGGATAAACTTCTGCCTGCCAGTTTTCATTCTCAGGCTTTCCCTCTGCAATGATACCAAATCCCATGGTTCCACTGCCGGGTACGTTCTCACTTCCTGCCGCATTTATAATTTGAGGATTCTGAAGGATTTCTTGTTTAAATGTTTGTGGTTTTTCTGAAATCTTGGTTACACCTATAGGAAGCACTATGATTTGATCCTTTTGAAATCCCATATTTTTCGTCTGGACATACCGTATCTGGCGGTGGATGACGATGGTTGCCAGGATGAGAATGATGGAAACTGCAAACTGGACTGTCACCAGTACTTTTCTTGGGGTGGCTCCTTTATTCCCTCCTTTCCAGTTGCCTCGGAGAACTTTAACTGGTTGAAATCCGGACAGAAAAAAAGATGGATAAACGCCCGAGAGAAGTCCAACCAATACAGCTGTGCCCAACAAACCTAAGATGAAAAATGAATTTGAAAACAACTCCAACTGGAACTCATAACCGACTAACCGTTCAAAGAGGGGAGTGGAAAATTCCACTAGCACAACAGCAATAATAAGGGAAAAAATGGTCAATAAGATGGACTCACCCAGAAACTGTCCGGAAAGCTGCAAACGCACCGCTCCCAGTACTTTTCGCATTCCCACCTCTCGAGCCCGTTTGAAGGCCCGGGCTGTGGTCAGATTGATAAAATTGATGCAGGCGATGAGCAAGATTAAAAAAGCGGATACTGAAAAAATGGTGACATACACCATATTACCCAAATTCAGGTTCCGGCTGTATTGAATACCGGCTGATTTCAGATGAATGTCAGTCATGGGCTGCAGATACAATTGATACTGTTCCACGCGGGTCGGCATGTATTTTTTCATAAAGCCGGTTAATTTTGGCTCCAGTGATTGAACTGCTTTAGGGGAGTTGAGAAGCAGATATGTGTAACTAGCTTGGGTGATCCAATTATTCATCCACTCCCAATTTAACGCACCTATTCCGGGGACTGTGGAGGACCATGAAATCAAAGCATTAAACCGGAGATGTGTATTATGGGGAGGATTCTCTATAACTCCGGTGACTTGATAGGGCAGATCCTGGAAACCGGCGATGGTTTGACCTATAGGATTTTGATCTCCAAAAAATTTTTGGCTGGTCTCTTCTGTGAGGATAATGGATTGAGGATTTTTTAATGCAGTCTGTGGATCTCCCTGCAAAAGGGAAAAATTAAAAAAATCAAAAAAATTAGTATCAGCAAAAACCACATCAGAAATCTTCAATTTCTGCTCATCCTTAATCATGAGAATGTCATCAAACCAGGGGAGAAGTCGTAAGGACTGCTCTACTTCCGGATAATCAGCCGCTAATGTGGGCCCCATTTTGCCGGAGGAAATGGCGTGCTTTTCTGTTCCTCCGGTTTTGGGAGTAACAATTTTATTGAGGCGGAAAATGCGCTCTTTTTTAGAGTGGAATTGATCGTAAGAAATTTCTTGTTGGACAAAAATCAGGATGATCAAGCATGAACTGATTCCGATAGCCAGGCCTGCTATATTGATGAATGAGAATCCTTTGTTCCTGAAAAGATGACGGAGCGCGACTTTAAGATAATTTTTTATCATTTTCTAACTCCATTAAGAACCTTCTTTCTTCTTACAGTTATCTAGAGCAAGAAATATGCCAACCGAAGGATCAGGGATAAACAGACTTTAGAAAGAGAAAAGATGCTTATGATTGTTCGATAGTGTTCACTAAATGTTCACTATCGAACATTACAGATTTTCAATATTCCAGATCCGGAATATCCGTTTATTCTCTTTCGAAAAACGCTTTCCCTATGTCCCATGCCCATATCGGCAGCTCTCCGCGGTTGCTCAGGGTGATATACGCGAGGTCATGATCGGGAAAAAATTTCAATATGGCTCTGAATCCCTTCAGCATGCCAATGGCTCCATAGGCTCTCAGGCCTTCCAGTTCAGGAGTTTTCTTCCCGAAAGTTTCATTAAACCATCCCATGGTCATATAGCTAATCTTCCCTGAGTCCGTAACAGGAAAATAGAACATAAGCTCAGTGCTTTTTTCTGATAGGAGTCTGTGATTCCTTAACGACAAATACCACGTGATCATATCATTTAAGCTGCTGTAGATTCCTCCTCCCCCCACAGTGTAGATGTCCGTATAGTCATTGAGACTCACGGACTGAGTCTCATTATCAAGATCGTATCCCTTGATTCGATTTTTTATCGAGATATCAGGATGATCCATTACCTGAGTGTTTTCCATACCTAGAGGGCGAAAGATGTTTTTCTCCAAAAATTCTGAGTAGGGGAGGCCGCTTGCTTTTTCAATGATCTCAGCCAATAAAACGTAAGCTGTGTTGCTGTAGCTGTAATCCACTCCGGGTTCGAAGTCAAGACTATCAATTTGCCGCACGAATCGCAATAGGTCCTCATTATAAAAATCCTTCAGATCTTCTCCCAGGTGCTCATAATAATCCGGTATCCCGGATGTGTGTGTCAGGAGATGAAAGACGCACACATCTTTGGTGCAGTTCGGCAGATTATCCAGATATTGACTGATGTGATCTTCAAGCTGAATCTCTTTTTGTTCGGCCAGCAAAAGCACTGCAGCGGCCGTGAAAGTCTTGGCTATAGAAGCAATGTAAAACTGCGAATTTTGATCTATCGGTTTTTTATCCGTCATATCTGCAAGACCTGCATATTTTTCAAAAATCACTTGATCACCCTTAATCACAGCAAAGGCAAATCCGGGAAGCCCTTCCGCCTTGACCTCGTTCAATTTTTCTTCAATCTCATCTGTCCCGTCTTTGACTCTGAAGTTACTCTGGGCATAGGACTGTGTGACAAGCCATAGGACAACAAAAAAAAGGATGAATATTTTCTTTTTCATTCTGCTTGCTCCTTACCAAAACATACTTTTCCTCTATATATAAACTTATTTAATTTCATAATGTTTATTTTTTAGCGATAATAATTTCTTTCTGTATTAACGGTTCGACATTTT
>Ga0180434_10008297_pt1 | contig 11490 bp, 10 predicted proteins | sample SS_ome_7_FD_132453 | JGI IMG/M metagenome (GOLD analysis project Ga0180434, IMG submission 132453) | Hypersaline lake sediment archaeal communities from the Salton Sea, California, USA - SS_1_D_2 metaG | ecosystem: Environmental > Aquatic > Non-marine Saline and Alkaline > Hypersaline >... | reverse complement strand
GTGTGCAAGTGCGGGGGGTCTGTGTTGACATCATGATGCATGAACATTACATTTTGATGTATGAGACGCACAACGATTAAAATAGACGACGATATTCTGCGATACCTGAAAAAGAAAGCCGCAGAGGAAGGCAGAAGCCTGCAGTCGGTAACTAATGAAGTGCTTCGTAAAGTTCTCGTCGTGCCCGCATTCAGTCCCTACAGGCTGAAGATGAAGGGATGGGATGCTGAGGTTCAGCCCGGAGTCGACCTGCTTGATCGGGGCCGCCTTTTCGATCTCATGGACGGAGAATGAGGAAGGCGCATGAAGGCGGTTGACACGAACGTGCTTGTTTTTGCCGAGATCAGGCAGATGGAACAAAACAGAACAGCGCTTAAAATACTGCGTGAAATGGTGGAGGGGCAGGCTGCCTGGGCGCTGCCGTGGCCGTGTGTGTACGAATTCCTGCGCGTGGTCACCCATCCGAAGGTATTTCATCCGCCCGTGCCATTTAATAAGGCATACGAAGACCTTCGTTCCATTCTGGGCTCGCCGGCGCTTGTACTTCTGTCCGAAACACCCCGTCACAAAGAAGTTCTCGACATGATTGCGAAACAGGTGCCCCTCAAGGGAAACCTGGTGCACGATGCACATATCGCGGCTCTTTGCCTGGAAGACGGGGTTTCGGAAATAATCACGGGAGATACGGATTTTCTCAAATTTCCCGAGATGAAGGTAACGAATCCATTTGCATGAAGCGCGCCTGCTGGATCTGATAATTTTACAGAAAAACAGCAATATTTCTGAGAGTTTGATAAGCAGAATGCACTTTTAGCTGTTAAATTCGCAGTAAATGGACGATTTTTCTGAGGATTTATAAAAAGTCATTGATAGCGAAGCTGTCGTTACACTCCGGCCAGACCGAATAATAATTAATAATAACAAATAGATGCAGCATGACAGATGCAGCGGCCGGGGTGGCATATTACGCTAATATGGCAGAATTGTATTTTCGTTACTGTAACGACTGTAACGAAAAAAGAAAAAAATATTATTTAATTATTAATTACGGCAAGTTGCACGATTGATGAAAAATCAGACTATGGTAAATCTGGGGTTTTCGTCGTCCGTTTTCCTGAGCTCGATGGCCAGGTTGCGCAGCCTCCTGACCACCACGGGCAGAATGTCGCCCGCCATTGCCGGCTGCCGCTTGAGCAATGCGCGAAAGTCCCACGTTGTAAGCACGAGCACGCGCGAATCGGTCTTCGCCCTGACTGTGGCCACCCTGGGGGCGCCGTCGATCAGGGCGAGTTCGCCCACAACGCTTCCGGGCTCGAGTGTGGCGATTTCGATTACCCTGCCCTCGTGAAGCTCCTCCTCTACGGCCACCGTGCCTTCGAGGATGATAAAGGCGGCAACGCCCCTGTCGCCCTGCCTGCACAACGCTGCGCCCGGCTCGTAAACTTCCTCGGTGGTTGATTTTGCAATTAACTTCAGATCGCGCTTTTTCAGCGCGGCAAAGATGTCCACCTGCTTGAGAATTTCAATCCGCGTGGTCGTGTTCATGCTTCCTCCATGCCATGCGACATGAGATCCCTGGCCGCTGCCAGAGCGCTGGATGAGATCCGGGCGCCCCCGATCATTCTGGCCACTTCCTCGACACGTTTTTCTTCGGAAAGCGCGCGTACGCCCGTAATCGTTCTTTTATCCCGGCTGTGTTTGAAAACCGAATAATGATGCTGCGCAAGCGCGGCTACCTGGGGCAGGTGCGTTATGCAGATGATCTGCCTGCTTCTGGAGAGTGATCTCAGCTTGAGGCCTACCGCGTGAGCCACGGCGCCACCGATGCCGGCGTCCACCTCGTCGTAAACCGATGTGGCCGGGCCTGATTTTGTTGCAAGGGCCTGGTCAAGCGCCAGCATAACGCGGGAAAGCTCTCCGCCCGATGCGATGTCCTTTAAGGGAAATTCAGGCTCGCCCTCGTTCGGCCTGAACATGAACTCGACGCTGTCGATGCCGGTGGCTTCGAGTGAGGCAGCTTTTTTCTCTTTTTCCGGGGCGGGTTTTTCCTCATCTCCCGCACCGCTGACAACGGCCACTCTTATTCGGGCCTTTTGAAGGCCCAGGTCTTTGAACTCCGCTTCAATCTTTCTGGAAAGAACGGCCGCGGCCTTTTTTCTTTTCGCAGACAGCTTGAGAGCGACTGCATAAGCGGAATCGACGGCATCATGGTAACGGCTTTCGAGAACGCTGAGTTTTTCGTCGTAATTTTCGATATCGTCGAGTTCGGCCGCTGTAGCGTCCATGGATTTCTGAAGCTCTTCGAGAGAATCGACACAGTGTTTGCGCATGAGCGCGCCGAGTTCCTCGTGTCTGAGCTCGAGTTGTTCGAGCCGGGCCGGGTCGGCCTCAAGAGAGGATGTGTATTTACTGAGGCTCTGCGCCGCATCCTCGACAATTATGCGGGCCTCGACCGCCTGCTGTGCGATCTGTTCAAGACCGGCATCAAGCCCGGCCGCCTCTTCCAGGTTTCGGCAGGCCGCTGAGATGAGCTCGCTGGCCGAACGCCTGCTGCTGTAAAGATCGCGCTCGCTCGAACGCACCAGCTCCTCGATCCGGACGACGTGTTTGAGCACACTGAGCTCGTTGTCGATCTCCTCAAGTTCGCCGCTGTGAAAAGCTGCGGCCTTGAGCTCCCTGAGCTGGTACTGAAGGTAATCGGCCCTGCGGGAATTTTGAGCGGCAGCGGCTTCAAAATCCCTGAACTCGTCACGTGCACGGACAAAGGCGTCGTATTCCCGGGACATGTTTTCGACCATGGATGACAGTCCGGCCGAATCGTCGAGAACGTGGAGCTGGAAATCCGGATCAAGAAGCTTCTGATATTGACGCTGGCTCGAAATGCCCGTGAGAAGACGCGCTATTGATGAAAGTTGCGCAAGAGTGGCCGCTCTGCCGTTAACATACCCCCGGCTTCTTCCCGTAGAGCTGATGACGCGTCTGAGAACGAGCTCTTCTCCATCGAAAAGATCCCCTTCTTCGAGAAGCGACCTGACGTCGTCCAGCCCGGCGATGTCGAACACGGCCTCGACTTCGGCCGACGCGGCTCCGGAGCGTACTTCGTCCGTGCTGCTTTTTCTTCCCATGACAAGGCCGAGGGCGCCTACGAGGAGGCTTTTCCCGGCGCCGGTTTCTCCGGAGAGAACGGTGAACCCGTCGGAAAAGTCGAGGTCGAGGCTCTCGATCAGGGCGAGCGACCTTATTCTGAGTGACGCCAGCATGTCGTTAAAGCCTTGCCATTACACCTTCGTTTACTTCCCGCGCAGCAGCCTCTCCCACGAGCTTGGTAACAAGGGTAAAGGCGAACTCCATCGCGGTTCCCGGGCCGCGGCTCGTGATCAGACTGCCGGACGTCACGACCCTGTCTTCGCGGTAGCTGAATCCCTTCAGCCTGTCCCTGACCGCGGGATGACTTGTCGCGTCCTTCCCCTCCAGAACTCCGGCTTCCTGCAGCACTATGGGGGCCGCGCATATGGCGGCGTTGATTCGACCAGACTGCGCCTGATTACGGAGAATTTTAATTACCCTTTTATCCTGTGCCAGGTTCATTGTTCCGTCCAGACCTCCGGGAAGGATTACGGCGTCGAACACTTCGTCCGCAACGCTGTCCATGTCAGTGTCCGGAACAATGGTTACGCCTCTCGATCCTTTTACGCTCTTTTTATCCAGCCCTGCCACGGTAACTTCCACTCCCGCTCTGCGCAGGATGTCGATTACAGTGACGGCTTCAATTTCTTCGAAACCATGTGCAAGCGGAACGAGCACTTTCTTTTTCATGAATACCTCCACAATACTGCTTTATCTGCAGTAAGACGGCTGTTCAATGCTCTTGGGCTGATTCAGGAGCCTCGTCTCCAGGCGGAGTCGCGGCCTGCCTGATAAGATTTACTGTCCTGACAATTTCCTCGCACGATGTAAAGCCGCGCACCTTCGGGTATTTCCCTTTAACGTCCAGGTAACCGGGCCTGTGCCCCATAAGGGCTTTTATTCGTTCTTCCAGTTCCCGGCCCGCGGCTTTGAGTCCGTTTTCCCTTATGAGTTTCGCGGCCTCGAAAACGGGCGGCCATGTGGCGCAGTAACCCGTTCTGATAACTGCAATGGGCCCGTTGTTAATCAGGGCGTCCACGGCATCGGCGCCTTCGGCCGACAGGCACTCGAGTCCGATGGTAAGGTAGCCGAGACCGTCGCAAATCACGGATGCGATCCGGTCCTGCGAGCCCGGGTCCACGTCGTCGAACCTCAGAAGCGCGTTCAGAGCGTATGTTGTTTCCTTTGTCTGCCTTTCTCCGTCAAGACGGACAGCTTCTTTCAGGGCCTGTATCGCTTTTTCAACACCCATGGAGCAGGACCTGGCAAGTGCATGGCCGTGCGCATCCATGGACACCGCGTCCTGCGGTCTTGAATAGAGCCTGAGCGAGTCGTTCCTGTCCGGCCAGCCCATGCTCTGCAGGATTCTCTCTCTCTGCATGTGGCATTCCTCGAGAAGCTGCGTTGTCTGTTCTTCCAGGGAAGCCTTGATGAGGTTTGATGTAAGGGCCAGGTCATGGCTGTACAGGACGTTTACGAGAACGAGAATTTCGTAGCCCGGGACCTGGTCAACATCTTCAAGCGCGCCTTCGGGCGCGCCTTCGCTGTCAAGCGCGCTTTCCCTGGGTTTAATAAAAAACCTTCTGTCAGGCGTCATCCAGCCTTCGTAATCAAAATCCTTTTCAGGGTCTGTTTCTATTACTTCAAGCTTCATCCTCAGAAAATAGACCTGCATGGAGTAATCCCATTCCAGAAAAGCGCCTGCAGCAAGAAGCGGATCTATGTCCATGAAGGCTTCTATCCATTCATCCAGGACGCTCAGGTCGATACTGTCTTTCTTCCACGCGCAAAGTGCCAGGTGAGCCATGCGCTGTTCGCTGCTGGCAGCCGCAACGAGTTCGATGCTGTCTGCCATGCCGAGGCGCGCGGCCCCCGCGGCGAACAGGCCCGGATCAAGGCTGCGTACAGCGTCCTGTGCCTGTGGAAGATCGAGAAGATGTTCGAGCCTGGGAGCGCGGGGAGAAAATATTTCCCGTGAAGCGCGTTCAAACAGCTGTATCGCAGTGTTCCGTGAAGTCATACCCGTTTTGCCCTCTGTGTCCGGAGGCTAAACCAGTTTGTAGCCCTGCCCGTAGATCGTGAGAATATGGCGCGGGCTGTCGGAGTGATCCTCGATCTTTTTTCTGAGCTTGACGATGAAATTATCTACCGTCCTGTTGGATGGTGATGATCTTATCCCCCATATTTTTTCCAGTATTTCATCCCGGCTTACAACGTCACCGCGTCTTTCGTTCAGCAGCCTGAGCAGTTCAAGTTCATAAAAAGACAATGGGTACCTTTTCCTGTTTCTCACAAGCACATGCCTGCTGAAATCGATCTCGGCGGATCCCACCTTTATTTTTTGGATCTCGTCGGCGTGCACGGGTGAAGATCTCCTGAAGAGCGCCCGCACCCTGGCAAGCAGTTCTGCAACGCTGAAGGGCTTGGTCACGTAGTCGTCCGCGCCTGCATCAAAGCCCCTGACCTTGTCGCTTTCCTGGCTCTTTGCAGTAAGAATGAGTATGGGCACCAGGGGATCGCTTTCGCGTATTTTCTCTGTCACGGAATAACCGTTTATGTCCGGCAGCATGAGGTCGACGATCACGATGTCGGGCCTGAGTTCGGACACGAGCTTTACGCCCTGCCTGCCGTTGTCCGCGAACTCGGTCCTGTAGCCTTCGAATTCGAAAGCCTCGGTGAGACCGTAAACCATGTCAGGTTCGTCTTCGATGATGAGGATCGTTCTGTGTTCCTGATCAGGCGGCATTCTGATGATGCTCCGGGCCTACGCAAGAACTGTAAGTATTCCCCTCAGAAGTTTCCAGAATCTCTGTGCACTGGCTATGTTCATTCTCTCCTCCGGAGAATGAGCGCCCTCGATAGTGGGACCGAAGGATATCATGTCCATACCGGGAAAACGCTCGCCGATTATTCCGCATTCGAGGCCAGCGTGAATGGCGGTCACTTCCGGTTCTGAGCCGCGGAGGTTGCGGTAGGTGTCGGTTGCAGTTTTAAGAAGGTGAGAGCTCATGTCCGGTTTCCATCCGGGGTATGATCCTCCCATCTCGACCTGCGCACCGGCCAGACCGGCCACGGCCGCGATCTGCCAGTTCGTCTTGCTCACCGCGGCGGAAACGGACGAACGGCTGCTCATGTGGATCCTGGCATAATCGTCGTCGAGCCTTATCACTGCCAGGTTGGTGGATGTTTCCACGAGTCCGGGCATGTCCCTGCTCATGGAAAGCACGCCGTTTGGAAGTCCCAGAAGTGTTCCGAGAATTCGATCCCTGGTCGGGATGTCCACCACGAGGTCGGGTTTGCTCACCTCTGAAAGCTCGGCCCTTGCGTCTGGATCGCTTGATCCGTATTCCTCCCTGAACAGCGTAAGTTCCTCTTTCGCCGCCTGCTTGAGCACGTCGATGGCCTGTCCGTCTCCTGTGAAAACGGCCCATGCCTCCCTGGGAATGGCGTTGTGCTTGCTGCCTCCCTCTATGGACGCGAGTCCGAGGTAATCGTCCCGCCTTCCGGTCCTGGCCAGGATGCGGGACAGCAGCCTTATGGCGTTTCCCCTGTTTTCCACGATGTTAAGGCCGCTATGGCCTCCCGAAAGGCCGGTCACGAGGATTTTTACGCCTATGGTTCCTTCCGGGGGCGATTCCCAGTTCAGGGGAAGAAGAATGTGCGCATCGCTTCCGCCGGCGCATCCGATGTAGAACGTTTTATCGTCCTCTGAATCCAGGTTCAGCATGCGTCTTCCGCTTACAAAGCCCGTCTTGAGCGCACTCGCTCCCGTAAGACCCGTTTCCTCGTCCACTGTAAATAGCAGTTCCAGCGGGCCGTGTATGACATCGGGGCTGTCAAGAACCGCGAGCGAGGCGGCAACGCCCACTCCGTTGTCCGCGCCCAGCGTCGTGCCGTCTGCCGTGATCCATCCATCTTCGATTTTCAGGCGGATTCCATCCTTTTCGAAATCGAAATCAACGTCTGAATTTTTCTCATGAACCATGTCGAGGTGTCCCTGCAGGATGACGGTCTCGGCGTTCTCATGTCCCGGAGTAGCAGGAACCCTGACAACTATGTTGCCGGCATCATCCTGCTCGTATTCGAGATGATGATCCGATGCTACCTTCTTGACCCATTCGCCGGCTTCTTTCTCGTTCTTCGAGCCCCTGGGAATGGCGCTGAGATCTGCAAAGTACTTCCAGAAAGGCTTTGGTTCCAGCAATTCGATTTCATGGCTCATGCTTCTTCCTCCTTTGCGCGTCTTTGTAATACAGGATATGTCCGACTATACTCAAACAGGGCCCTGTCTGAAAGCACAAAACAGACGCATCATGCGTTTGTACCTTAAAAAAGCACAAACAGGTGAACACAAGTACACCTGTTTAGTCATAATGTAAACGTTCATGATTGACCCGTGATGTCGGCGCGACTTAATATTGAAATATCTGAAGAAAATCATCAGGGGGCTGCAACAGAAGCGGCCTGCATAGAGGGAGAGAGCAAATGGGCATAGGCGATATTTTCAATATCAAGAAGAACATCAGGGAATTGATGATAGCGAGGCCGGACGAGGCCAAGGATCAGATAGTTTACAAGCATCCGGATCCCACGATTCCCATGTACTCGCAGGCAACGGTCGAAGCCGACGAAGTGGCGGTGTTTTTCAGGGACGGTAAACCTGTTGGAAAACTGGATCCCGGCCGTCATACCCTGGATTCAGACAACATTCCATTTCTGTCCAACTTTGTTGATTCCTACACAGGGGGCAATGTTTTCGTCACCGAGCTGTACTATGTGACAATCAGGGAGTTTCCGGGCTTCAAGTTCGGGGGGAAGATAGGAAAGGTGCAGGATCCGAAGAGCGGGGTTCCCGTCGAGCTTATGGTGCACGGGGAATTTTCGTTGAAGGTGATCAATCCAGAGCAGTTGCTGCTCGGACTGGTCGGTCTGAGAACCATCGACAACGAAGAGTTCGTCAAGTGGTTCAAGCAGCAGGTGCTAAAAGTAATCCGCGATCGAATCGGCGAACTGATTCACAAGAACAAGTGGCCTCTGCTGGACGTGACGTCTGCAGCCTACACCGAGGAAATCGAAGAGGACGTCATAAAGGGCGTGGCCAGGCATGTCGATCCTTACGGCATCAGTATCGTAAGGCTGGGCAACTTTACGATTAACATGAAGGACGAGGACGAAGACAACCTGACAAAGCTTTACACAGACGCTGCTTATGTGAACATGGCGGGCGGAATGCAGGGTTACCAGCAGTTCGCGGCAGGCAAGGCGATGATGGGCGCGGGAGAGGGCATGGCAAAAGGCGGTGGAGAAGGCGGTGGAGACAGCGCAGTGATGGGTGGTGCCGGCCTGGGCGTGGGTTTTGGAATGGCCCAGATGATGGGCAACCAGATGGCGGCCGGTCAGCAGCCGGCACAGCAGGGAAATGCCGGCGGCTCGCCCGGTGGCGCCCAGAAAATCTCGGGCACGGACACGAACCAGAACAGTTCTCCCGAAACCGTTACATGTCCCGCCTGCAATGCAAACGTCAAGCCGGGCAAGTTCTGCTCGGCCTGCGGGAAGCCGCTTGCGGCGCAGAAAAAGTTCTGCGCAAACTGCGGAAGCGAGACAGGGGCGCAGTCAAAGTTCTGTGCCCAGTGCGGACACAAGGTTGAGTAGATTAAAAGCCGGGGGACGCTTTTTCTTTCAGGACTTTTCCAGCGGAAAAATAATAGAAGGGAAAAAAGACAGGGGAAAACCTAGCCGAACTGGCGCTCCTCGCGTTCCTGTTCTTCCTTGCATCTGATGCACAGGCTGGTGACGGGCCTGGCCTGAAGCCTCTTGAGGGAGATGTTTTCACCGCAGGACTCGCACACTCCAAATTCTCCCTCTTCGATTTTTTTCAGGGATTTTTCAATTTTGGCGAGGTAGGTTTTTTCACGCCCTCTGAGCCTGAATGTAAATGACTGAAGATATTCACTGGAAGCAAGATCCATTTCGTCCGGAAGATCGTTTATGTCCAGGGACATTTCCTCCTCGAGCGTTTTCTGTGCATTGGCCAGTATCTGATGTCTTTTTTCCAGTAAAATCTTTTTAAACTTCTGAAGTTCCGTTTTTCTCATTATGGAACCCCCTTCCTCATTATCATTACCAAAGCGAACTAATTTTGTTCATAACCCGAGCGTTGTCAAGTTGATTAGATGAAAAAGTTTAATATTATGCAGCCGGCGCGAACCGGATGCCCGCAGATGGAGGAATGTCTTTCAGCTGCACCCGGAGGTAACACCACAGTTCAGGCAGCGGTAGCATGAACCGTTGCGCACCATTATGGAGCCGCACTGATGGCACGGCGGCGCATCCGCCTGCTGAACAAAACCATTGTCCACGTCTTCATTGTTGAAGGCCATGGTGTCCGGATTCTTGCTGCCCAGCCGTATGCTGTCCGTCAGCGCTTTCTGTTCCTCCACTCCTTCTCCATTAAATTTAAGCTCGAGCCACCTGAAAATGTAGTCCATAACAGATTTTGCAATCGGTATCGCCGGGTTGGTGGTGATTCCCGATGGTTCGAATCTGGAGTGGCTGAATTTGTCCACCAGTACCTTGAGTGGAACGCCGTACTGAAGTGCGAGTGATATGGCGGTTGCAAAGGAGTCCATCAGGCCGGATACCACGGATCCTTCCTTTGCCATTCGAATGAAGATCTCGCCCGGATTCCCGTCGTCATAGATTCCCACTGTGAGATATCCCTCGTGGCCGCCGATCGAGAACTTGTGCGTAATGCTTCTGCGCTCATCAGGCATGCGGCGTCTTGCAAGCTCGGGCGAGAGCATTCTTTCCTTCTGCACTCTCTCTGCCTTCTCGGATGTGGAAAGAGGCTGTGTTCTTTTTGAGCCGTCCCTGTAAATCGTGATTGATTTGACTCCAAGCTCCCAGGCCTTGAGGAAAATGTCCTCTATCTGCTCCTGTGAATACTCGTGAGGAAGGTTCACGGTTTTGGAGATAGCGCCCGATATGAACGGCTGTACAGCCGCCATCATCTTCATATGTCCCATGGGAGAGATATAACGGACGCCTCTTTCTGCTCTGAAGGCGCAGTCGAATACGGGAAGATGCTCCTCCTTCATCTCCGGTGCACCCTCGATGGTATTCTGCGCCTCAATGTATTTCACTATTTCGGATATCTGCTCGCTGGTGTAGCCGAGCCTGCCAAGCGCCCTTGGAACCGTGTTGTTGACTATCTTGAGTATTCCCCCGTCTACGAGCTTCTTGTACTTGACCAGGGCGATGTCGGGCTCAATTCCCGTCGTATCGCAGTCCATCATGAAGGCGATGGTTCCAGTCGGGGCCAGAACCGATACCTGGGCGTTCCTGAAGCCGTGCATGTCTCCCAGAACGCGCACCTCGTCCCATATATTTCGTGCCGCAGTGAGTAGAGAAGGAGGAGCCAGAGCGGGATCGATTTTATCCAGAGCCTTTCGGTGCAGGCCCATTACTTCCAGCATGGGTTCCCTGTTGGTTTCGAACGCATCGAAAGGACCGAGCCTTTCGGCCATGCGTGCGCTCATGGCGTATGCTTCTCCGCTTAAAAGTGCGCTGACAACGGCTGCGTAGGCTCTTCCCGCGCTGCTGTCGTAAGGAAGCCCTCTCGACATCAGCAGTGCCCCGAGATTTGCGTAACCGAGTCCCAGCGGGCGGTACGTCTCAGAGTTCCGACGTATTTTCTCGGTCGGGTAGCGGGCGGATGACACTATTATTTCCTGGGCGCAGATGCACAGGTCGATTGCATGCCTGAAAGAATCAAGGTCGAATTCACCTTCCTGTCCCACAAATGCCATCAGGTTCAGTGATGCAAGATTGCACGCGGAATCATCGAGAAACATGTACTCGCTGCATGGATTCGAGGCGTTGATCTTTCCGGATTCGCTGCACGTGTTCCAGCGATTGATAGTGGTATCAAACTGAAGTCCGGGATCGCCGCATACGTGCGCCGCTTCGCAGATCTTCTGAAAAATCTCCCTGGCCTTGTATGTATCGATTACTTCGCCCGTGGTTATGGAATGCGTGTCCCATTTCCGGTCGTTGACGACGGCTTCCATGAACTCGTCCGTAACCCGGATGCTGTTGTTGGCGTTCTGGAAGAAGATGGAGTTGTAGGCTTCGCCGTTTATTGAACCATCATACCCATCTTCGATAAGTGACCAGGCCTTTTTCTCCTCGTGGGCCTTGGACCCGACAAATTCAAGAATGTCCGGATGATCAACGTTCAGGATGACCATTTTTGCAGCGCGTCTTGTTTTCCCGCCGCTCTTGATGACGCCGGCAAACGAGTCAAACCCCTTCATGAATGAAACCGGCCCCGAGGCGAATCCGCCCCCCGTCAGTCGTTCCTTT
>Ga0180434_10008296_pt1 | contig 11490 bp, 11 predicted proteins | sample SS_ome_7_FD_132453 | JGI IMG/M metagenome (GOLD analysis project Ga0180434, IMG submission 132453) | Hypersaline lake sediment archaeal communities from the Salton Sea, California, USA - SS_1_D_2 metaG | ecosystem: Environmental > Aquatic > Non-marine Saline and Alkaline > Hypersaline >... | reverse complement strand
TGCTCGATTTTCCGATTCACGTCCTCAGACTGCGGGCTGATTTCAGGTTCCTGTTTCAATCCCTCCAGTAGTTCGATAGCCTCCGCATACTTGTAGGACATTGCGATCCGGTCAGCCTCGATAAAAGCTTGTTCGATACGCTCTTCGGGACTCACTGTTGGTAGAGCTTCGCTCTCTTTCGTGATGTCTTCTGCTGACGAGGCGGAGTGGCATGAGGTGGCACAAGTGAGCAAGACAGTGAGACAAGAGTAGAGTATGAGACGGTGGCCACGTGACATGTGGCTTCTCCTTCGTCCTAATTCAGGCCGACTGCCGCTACTCCCGGTATGAAAGAATGTCCCTGATTCTCTTCAGTCGAGCGTCGACTTCTTCTTCAGTAAACGAGGTTCCGGAACCTACTCCGGGACAGCGGCGGGCGGCTTCCGCCCAGGCATGGGGGGAACTCAAGTATTCCGGCCAAAATGGAAAGGTCCTGCACTGATCTGGACGCACTTCGTATATTGCACATCCGTTTGAATAAAAGACACAATCGCCATTGGACATTTCAATCAAGCTGTACGAGTTGCCAACCTTCCGGATGTACTTCTTTTTCAGGTTCTTCGTGCCAATCTTAAGTTTCTTGGCAATCCTTGCTATATCAGCTTCGGTTACCCATACATAACCCGGTTCTCCACGACAACAGTCGCCACAACGCTTACATTCGAAGCGCAAACCCTTTTCGTACCAACAGTCTGACAACACACACCTCACTGAAACATATCGCGAGACATCCGAGATTAGCGCATTTCAGTGTTCAAATGTCTCGGATGGTACCGGCTCCTCTCGCGATCGGCGAAGTTTTCTTGCCACATGACTCACGGGGCCAAGCAGGAAATAGAATATGAAAGCCCCGGCAAGAAACACTCTGATTTCGACAGCTGCAAGGATGCCTACAAAGACTATTTCGACAAAATGCATAAACGGTCGACGTCCGCTCAACACCCTTCCCATCAAATGTGGATAGGCCACCCGGCTAACCATCAGTGCTCCAAGCACCACCATCGCTGCTGGCAAAATCAGTGGCACGACTCCTTCAAAAATACCTTCGGGAACGGACAACCCAAATACTTCGCAGTCGGGCTTGGTCAGATGCTCACCCAAGATCACCAACGCCGCCACAAAGCCACCGGCCGCTGGTGTTGGCAGTCCTCTAAACTGCATGTGGGCTTTCGGGTCCGGCCTTGTCTCAACGTTGAACCTTGCGAGGCGCAATGCGGCACATGCCAGGTAGAGAGCACACATTGGCCACAGCAGCCGCGGTCCCAGATGTTGGGCTGAAATGACTTTTGCAAGAACGGCGGGAGCAACTCCAAAGGTCACGATATCCGCCAGTGAATCAAGCTCGGCACCGAATTTACTCGTCAGGTTGGCCATGCGGGCGATGCGTCCGTCAAGAGCATCGAATATCATTGCAATGAGTATCAGCCAACCAGCCTCACTATACTTGTCAACACTGGCATACGCAATCGCGCCAAAACCGCAGAGCAGATTGCCAAGTGTCAACAGCGACGGCAGCACACCGATTCGTTTGGAGCGTTTCTTCCTTGAACGCCTCATTCTATTTCTCCCATAACCGTGGAGCCGGCTTTCACGTTCTGGCCAACATGCACTTCCGGCTTGAATCGGGCATCCGCCGACACATAAAGCTCCGTGCGAGATCCAAACTTGATCATACCAACTCTTTCGCCTTTTTTCACACGATCACCTTCATTGCACGAGCAGACGATTCTCCGAGCAATTGCCCCGGCGATTTGCCGGACAACGATACGCGTGGAACCCGCGTCGTCCCGCTCAATGCCGATGGAGTTGCTCTCATTCTCTTCCGACGATGCAGCGAGAAGGGCATTGCGAAAACGGCCGGGACGATAGTGCAACTTGCGAACCAGTCCAGAACACGGCGATCGATTGATATGCACATTGAATACTGACAAGAAGATTGAAATGCGAATAGCTCGTCCCTGAATGAAATTGGGCTCATCAACTTCCGCAATCTCAACGACCTTGCCGTCAGCGGGAGCCACAAGGATGTTCTTTCCGTCAGGCGCTTTGCGTTCGGGATCTCGGAAAAAAGATATTACCCACGCCAGAAGCAAAACAGGCACAAAAACCAAAGGCCAATAGGCCCAACAGACCAGTACCCCAAGAACAACCAGGACAATCGAGAAGATGAGCATCTCCCTCCTGCCGTGGGGAGTCAAGGGGAGCTGAAAACGTCCAACGCCAGTCTCTTCACTCATGACTGGTCCCCATTTGGGACTTGCCTTCTGCTTCTTCTCTCAGTCCGTGAGCCTCTTCTGGGACAATAAATGTGAAACCGCAGTTCCGGTAAAGCAGATCTCGTGAGTCTATTGGAAAAGCACGGCATTGCTTGTAGCGGTCTTCATAGATTTCGCATGTACTTTCTGCTGCCAAGTGAGGACACTTGAACGCAATAGAACAGCAACCTGCACACCGACGACATTCACCGGTTCGCAGTTCAAGCATTCGTTGTACATAGTCCTTCCGAAAACGGACCAAATAGTAACGGCGCAACTTACCCCAGAGATCACAAAACCATATCCACCATGGGAGGTCGTCAGGTCGGCATGGATTTGACGAGTCGCTTCCCACTGTCTTCTTCATGTTTCGATCTCCTTCTGGCGGCACAACAGGCACTGGTTATCCCTGTTTCAATATCTCATCGTACATGGCAAGAACATTATCCACCGGAGTTCCCGCAGGGATGCAGTGGCACGGTGCGATTACATACCCCGTCCCGTCCGATCCCAGAGTCGCAAGGTCATTACGTACCTCTTCACGGACTTCGTCCGGTGTGCCGAAGGGAAGGACGTGCTGATTGTCTACTGCACCGTGAAAGGACAGTTGCTTTCCAAAATCCCTTTTCAGGCCCTCGACTTCCATGCCCACACATCGCCGCTGGATCGGGTTCAGAATGTCAATGCCGATATCTATGAGATCGGGAATCAGATCTCGGATTGCGCCGTCGTCGTGATGAAAAAGACGCAGGCCGTAGCTCTTGGCGAGTTTGGCGCACCTGCGATAGTGGGGCCAGAAGAAATGACGAATCATGTCTATGCTCATGACCAATCCCTTTTGGGAACCGAAATCGTCGCTCAAGCCAGTGATATCAGCACAACCTTTCGTAGCCTCACAGATCAGCCGCAACTGCTCATGACGATAATCGCACACATGCTCCAGCGTGGCTTCCACCAACTCCCGCCTCAAGGCGAGGTTGACGAGGATTTGTTCCTGGCCAAAGAGGTTCCACAAGTCGAAAAACGGGGCAACGCCTCCCACCATTATGGCATATTTCTTGCTCATCTCCCTGCACTCAGCCGCCAGCCCGTCGTAATCGTAATCAGCCGGATTTTCCCAGTTGAAATCATCAAGCTGTTTGGGATCGGTAAAATCCTGAAGCGGAAAGACCGTCTGCTCCCAATATTCCGGCTCACTGGCATCAGGGTCTATTTCCTCTTTGTACTGTATGCCCCATATCTCGGTTTGAGTGCCGTCCGGCAGAGTTCGATCTTTACCGATGTACTTTGGACCTGTTCGGAAAACGCCGTCGACACCCAGCTTGTCCCAGACTTCAAACTGATCGTCAGTATGGAAGTGAGCCTTGAGCGCTCGATAAACGTCCGGAGTTGCCCAGAGGTCCGATGGAATTCGATCAACTGGTTTCCTGTCAATTGCTGCCAGAACTCTTTCACGCCCCGTCATGTTATTTCAGCCTTTCGTGATAAGATGAGTCGCAGAACTTGGCCAGGCAACACAATCAAGAGGATCATGTACACCTGCAGATACAGAACATTGTATCGAAATGGACAGTGAATGAAAATGGAGGATACGCAAAAATGCGAACCTTGACGCAACTACTGCTTCAACTTTGCATCACACGGAGTACTCGCTATAATGTTTGTTGCATCGTGTCTGAAGCATATGCAAAGTGATTCCGGATATCTGAGGAGAAGAATTAATGTCGGAGATTATCGAGACTACCGCTCGCGAAATCCTGGATTCCCGCGGGAACCCTACAGTCGAAGTTGAAGTGCGCTTGTTCGACGGTACCGTCGGAACAGCAGCCGTCCCTTCCGGGGCCTCCACGGGCGAACACGAAGCAGTCGAGCTTCGTGACAATGACAAAAACCGTTATGGGGGCAAAGGCGTCACTCAGGCTGTAAAGCACGTCAACGAAGTGATCGCCCCAGAAATCGAGGGAATGGATCCTTTCTATCAAGTAGCCATCGACAAGCTTATGATCGAGCTTGATGGCACGAAGAACAAGAGCAACCTGGGCGCAAACGCCATCCTCGGAGTTTCGCTCGCTGTTGCCAGAGCTGCTGCTGAATCGCGCGATTTGCCGTTGTACCGGTACATTGGCGGTGTCAACGCACGCATACTGCCTGTCCCGATGATGAATATTCTGAACGGCGGTTCGCACGCAGACAACAACGTGGACCTGCAGGAGTTTATGGTCATGCCATTCGGGGCAGAGTCTTTCCGCGAAGGTCTGCGAATGGGAGCTGAAGTGTTCCACTCACTTGCAAAAGTGTTGAAGGCGAAAGACCTGGCCACATCTGTCGGTGACGAAGGTGGTTTTGCTCCAAACCTACAATCAAATGAAGAAGCGATTCAGGTTATTCTGACGGCAATCGAGAAAGCTGGATATACTCCAGGCGAGGACATTTTCATCGCCCTTGATCCGGCATCTTCCGAGTTCTTCGACAACGGGAAGTATGTGCTGAATGCCGAAGCCTCGCCCGAAAAAACGAGCAGTGAGATGGTCGACTTCTACGCCGATTTGTGCAAGAAGTACCCGATTCGTTCAATCGAAGATGGTCTCGCCGAAGATGATTGGGACGGCTGGCAGTTGCTTACAAAAGCGATCGGGGATAAGGTTCAGATCGTTGGTGACGATCTCTTTGTAACCAACACCGAACGTCTGCTCAACGGTATCGAACTGGGTGCGGGAAACTCGATTCTCATCAAGGTCAACCAGATCGGAACGCTTACCGAGACGCTTGAGGCCATCCAACTGGCACGCCTGCACGGCTATACGTCTGTGATTTCACACCGTTCAGGCGAAACCGAAGACACAACAATCGCCGATCTCAGTGTGGCAATGGGCACAGGACAGATCAAGACCGGCTCTGCATGCCGAAGCGAACGCGTTGCGAAGTACAACCAGCTCCTCCGCATCGAGGAGGAATTGGGCAATGACGCTATCTACGGTTCGGCGATCTGGACGAAGTAAACAAGCCTGACGAACAAGGCTGGCCCGGTCATTGGGCAATGATCGGGCCGACCGCTGTCATTTGCACTTAGCAGTTTCAATGAAAATGGTCTTGGGGGAGTTCCCATGGACGTAAAGGCTTACGTTGAAAAACTTGGCTTACAAGCAAAGCAAGCATCTCGTCAACTTGCTGCATTGAGCACGGCAAGGAAAGATGCCGCATTGGAACGCCTCGCAAAGCTGATCCGCGAGAAGGAGGAGTTCCTTGTTGCAGAGAATCGCAAAGACCTGGAGCGAACAGCGGAGCAGGGCGCTTCGGCAGCTTTTCTTGATCGGCTGACGCTCACCAAGGCGCGCATAAATGGAATGATAGAGGGTGTGCTCCAAGTGGCTGCATTACCCGATCCGGTCGGACAGGTTATTTCAGGCACCACACGACCAAACGGCCTGCGCATACAGCAGGTGCGAGTTCCGATTGGCGTTATCGGATTTATCTATGAGTCGCGACCAAATGTCACAGTTGACGCAGCATCGCTGTGTCTCAAGGCCGGCAACGCTGTTATCCTGCGCGGAGGCAAGGAGGCGTTGAACTCGAATCTTGCTCTCGCCGGACTCATTGCGGAAGCGCTTGCCGGAGAAAGCATCGACCGCTTTGCGGTTCAGATGGTTGAGATTACTGACCGTGAAACGGTCAAGGAAATGGCGCAGAGCGATCAGCTCATCGACGTCATAATCCCGCGGGGAGGGGAAGGGCTGATTCGCTCGATTGTAGAGAATGCGACCGTGCCGGTCATCAAGCATTACAAAGGTGTTTGCCACGTTTTCGTTGATGAAGATGCCGACCTCGACATGGCACAGCAAGTCTGTGTTAACTCCAAGGTCCAGCGCCCGAGCGTGTGTAATGCAATGGAAACCATGCTTGTGCACGAGAAAGTGGCAGAAACGTTTCTTTCCAAAGTGGCTTCGGAGCTGGATAAGGAGAACGTAGAGATTCGCGGTGACGAGCGCACGTGCGCGATCATCGGCAATGCAAAGCCAGCTTCTGAGAACGACTGGTCGACGGAGTATCTTGATCTGGTCCTTTCTGTGCGTGTTGTGGATTCTCTACAGGATGCAATTGATCACATCGCGCAGTATGGTTCCGGACATTCCGATGCGATTATTACGCGCAATATCCAGCATGCTGATGAGTTTGTGCGAAACGTGGATTCCTCCACAGTATTCGTCAATACGTCGACGCGGTTCTCGGATGGTTTCCAGTTTGGGATGGGCGCTGAGATCGGCATCAGTACCGACAAGCTCCACGCGCGTGGTCCCATGGGACTGTCTGAGTTGACGACTTACAAATGGGTCGTTCACGGAAATGGCCAACTCCGTCGATAGGCAATCTTCCACAAAGTGGCTCTTCCGTCATTTGAATTGTACCGAAAATGACAGCATCACAAGTGCAGTGACGGTATAATAGGTTGCATGGTACGACATAGTCAAAAATGCGTTTCTCCGATAACCAGTTCGCGACGTTCACTTCAGACTGGTGGTTCATCTCGGTCTTGGATGCTGCCCGTACTTGTCGTACTCATAATCCTCGCATTGGTGGCGGCAAGTCAGTTCATGCCGTCGATTTCGCAGGTGGAAAGGCCGAAAGATGAACCCAATAAACCTTCAAATCTGACGGTCACTGAAAACCAATACATTCTGCTCGAGGCGGAGTCAGCCAAGGAAGTTGTCTTGCCAATGACTATTGGCAGAGCAAGCGAAGAATCTTGCTCAGAAGGAGCTTTTCTTGAAATCCCACTTCAAGATCCTCGGGGTTCGGAGAAAGTAAAGGGCAGCGCAATTGTCCCGTTCAGAGTTGCAGTTCCGGGAAAATATCTTCTTCATGCGCGATGCTGGTGGTTTGACAACTGTGGAAACAGTTTCTCCGTCAGTATTGATGATTCCAATTCTCTGAAACTCACAGATTCGACGCTGAAGCACTGGCACTGGGTGGCGCTGCAGAAGAGACCTTTCTTGTTGACTGCTGGTGAACATCAGCTTGTTGTAGCCAACAGCGAGGACGGCGCCAGGATCGATCAGATCATGTTGACGAACGACCCAGAATACGTTCCTCAAGGTATTGAATAGGTGTTTTCACAAGCACGCAACTCCCCCCTGAGTTTAGGTCTATCGAAATTGAAGACAGAGAAGATCAGCCTAATGACAATCCGCTCATCAAGGGGTCTATGCAAAATACTCGTGACCTGTATGGTCACAGTTTTTCCGTTCTTGTGGTGCGGAGAAGCCCGAGCGGGGGCGTTTGGCAAGGCGGGGAAAGAATCGCTTGTAACCAGCCAACCGACCGATGCAATGGTCTTTCTTGATGACAATTACGTCGGTCAGACGCCGACGCAGTTGTCGTCAAGAATCTCCGGTAAGCATCTTCTCAAGATCACTCGACACGGCTTCATCCCGGTAGTAGCTGCAATTGAGATAGGTGATACCCCGCAGACATGGCATTTCAAGCTGGAAGAGGCCTTTGGAGGGTCGCTTCAGGTTGTCTCTGATCCTGCAGGCGCCGATGTGTGGCTCAATAGCCAAAACCGCGGTATGACCCCCCTTGTCCTCGATGACCTTCCTGTGGGGCCACATGATGTTCGTGTAGAGAGGAGAAGTTACGAGCCTTGGACGGGAAGTGTTGAGATTGTCGCAGATGAATTGTCCGAACTGAACATCACTCTGCCGATGCGTCAAGAAGTATACTACCGGCAGAAGATGGAGGCGGAGCCAAACAACAGTACGTTGCCCTTCGAACTGGCACATATTCGTCTGATCAAAGGAGACCTCGACGAAGCAGCCAGACTTTACAAGAAAGCCCTTGAAATCCATCACAGTGGTAAGGACAAGGCGAGCACCAAGATCAAGAGAAAGCTGCATCAAGAGCTGGGTCTTATCAGCACTCCTGGAAAGCTCAATTATGGCGATGAAGAAACTGTCAAGAAAATGAGCATCAAGATATGTGAAATACTTGAAGAGCTGACCCGGGAACATCCCGAGTTGATACAAATCCATGAACTACTTGCAGGTCAGTACCGTAGAATAGGAATGTACCTCGAGTCCGGTGAGGTCTACGAACGCCTCTACGAAAGCAATCCTGGGAACATCTCCTCATCCCTGAAGGCAAGCATGTACTATTCACAAGCTCAAGCGTATGACAAGGCCATCTCCATTCTGAAAAAAACGAAAGCTAAACACGATAAGAACTACGTAGTTCATGAGCGACTTGGCAAAGTATACAAAATGATGTACCAGAAAGGGAACAAAGAAGCCAAGCAGTTGGCCATTGAAGCTTTCCGCAGATCTGCAAATCTCTGCAGAGACAGATCGACGAAAAGAAGAATAGAGAACCAAATCAAAGGCCTCACCGCCCAGGGTCCATAATAGACTTCAAGCAATACTGCTTTTTCATGTCATTTTCCGCCCAGATTCTCCTCCGCCTGAACATCAGCAGTGTATAATACATATGGAAGGTGTTTCCTAAACAGACAGCTTGATGCTCAATGAAATTGCCTTTCCGTAAGGGAGGTCTATCATGAAACGTTGGATTGGTGCTGTCGCCGTTACATTTTCTACCATTGCAATCCTTGTTGTTGGTCATTTCCTTTTTTTCCAGCCGCCACCGCCAATTGATGCGTGTGAGCCATCGTCGAATTCTCTTCCCGAAAGGCCAAAGGATCATGAACTGCGCGTCACAGTGGAGAAAGTCGGGCAGGATTCAATGGGTCGCCACGTTGTACTGCTTCGAGCAACAACCGAGAATCAGTTGATGCCCATCTTCATCGGTCGGAGCGAGGCCATTGCAATAGCATCCGAAATGGGGGGGGTCCATGCACAGCGCCCAATGACACACGATCTTCTGAAAAGCAGTATAGAGATGCTAGGTGGACGGGTACTCCGTATTGTTGTCAGCGACCTCAGAGGCGGGACTTTCTATGCCCGAATCAGCGTGTCAAGGGGTGATGACAGCTATACACTGGACGCCAGGCCCAGTGATTCGATCGCACTCGCTCTTCGTTGCAATGCCCCGATCCTGGTTCGAAAGGATGTTTTCGGCAAAGCATCAATCGACTTGCCTGATGACAAGAAACAAGAGAAATCCGATAGAGAAGTCCCCTTCAATCAATCCGTCCCGCGCGAGCATGATTTTCGAGACACAAGAGGCAGCGCAATCTGATTTTGACACATTTCTTCCTCCCACGAACCAGGCATAGAGAATAAGCCTTCTTGCCTGCATACGTCTCTTCTCGTAGAATGCCCTCCTGCTTCAAAACTATCACTAGGAGAACAATGATGGAAAGATTCACTATCCGAACGCCACGTCGTGTTGCCATGGTAAGCATTACACAGAATGTCCAGTCCATCGTAGACAATTCAAATGTCGACGACGGCATCTGTGTTGTTCATGTAATGCATACTACTGCCGGCGTGACGATCAACGAAAACGCCGACCCATCCGTCTGCGAGGACATTGAAGCGACACTTTCGAGACTCATCCCGCACAATGGCAACTACCGCCACGGGGAAGGCAACTCTGATGCGCATCTCAAGAGTGTGTTGGTGGGGCCTTCCGTCTGTATACCTGTATCGAACGGCCAACTTGTCCTTGGCACATGGCAAGGCGTGTTCTTCTGTGAATTCGATGGACCACGTACGAGAGCCGTTGTAGTACAGGTGAAATAGGACATGTACGCAAGAGACTTGGAAGAGCACACTCGTATTCCACGCGATCTCCTGATTTTGGGCGTGTCCCTGTGCTTTACTTTTATGGGGCCGGCTTGTCTGCAGCCTTTCCTGGTGAAATTCATCGGTGCGGGTTACGCAAAGCTTTTCCTGATCTTTCTGTATTCTTCTTTTCTCATATTTCGCATAACCATTCCCGTAACAATGCAGCGTCTTTCGGATCATTGGACTTTGATCCTGGGAGCGTGCACTTACACACTTTTTGCTGTGCTCTTGGCGCTGACGCGCAATCCAGTCTTGCTGTGTTGCATGGCCGTCTTGTGGGGTTGGGGAGCGGCTGCAATGTGGACTGCCTGTACAGTTCGCATAGTTGACGTAAGCGAACGCTATGGTTATGGCAGTGCGTCTGGCATTGTTTTCATGACAATGCTCACGGGACAAGCGTTCGGATCTCTCTTGCTGGGAAGCATTGCGTCCGGAGAGGATCCGAGTAACGCGGCGTGGGTAGCGACTGGCATTGGCTCGGTAGGATTGCTTGCTACTTTCTTTTTGCCGAGACGGAGTATCAAGCGCGAACGCAGCAACCCAGCACACGTATTGCGCACAGCTTTCTCGCGAAAGTCACTTTTCATTGGGCTTCTCATGATGTGCTCTTCGATGAGCTATGGCCTATTGTTGGGGCCGGTTCAACAGACAGTCAGCGGCTATTTACGTGCGGCATGGCTTGGCGTCGTACCTGCTGCCTTTTACATGACAAAAGCAATTCTAAGCTACACAGGAGGCAGGCTTTCAGACAGAGTTGGCCGGACCGCGGTGATTCGATACGGTTTTCTGGTTGGAGGATGTGGTCTGCTTCTCGGGGCAAGTTGGTGGACGGGAATCTCAATGGTCCTTTGTTCCCTAACTCTGGCGTCGCAGAATGCCCTTGTGCCGGTCGCTGCCATTGGATTTCTGGGAGACACCTCCACCGCAGAGCGCAGGCCCGTGGACATGGCTGCGATGTTCGTATGGCGGGAGCTAGGAATGGTTATTGCATTCTTGGGAAGCAGTGCCTTGGCTGCATTGGCTCCTGACACAACGGAGACAGCTCTCCGAATAACTTTCTACTCCTTCGCTGCCGTATCATTGCTCTGCTCGGGAGCTTCTGCGATGCTATCAAGGACTGCCGCAAGTGGCGACTAATGTGTCGTGTCCTATTGAAGCTCGACAGACCAGTATGCCTCATCAACGAAGTGGCGCCATGAGCGGTACTTATCGCTGCGCAATCGGATTCGTAACACTGGAGGTCGTTTTGGCTTGGTCGGTATCCGAATGAGCTTCATGTGGGCCTCTTTGGGAAGACGACCACCTTTTCGGACGTTGCATTTCATGCACGCACAGACGATATTTTCCCACGTAGCCTCACCACCGCGAGAACGGGGAATGATATGGTCCAGCGTCAGTTCAGATGAAGAAAAGGTTTTGCCGCAATACTGGCAACGACTGCCATCACGAGCGTATAT
>Ga0180434_10008295_pt1 | contig 11490 bp, 6 predicted proteins | sample SS_ome_7_FD_132453 | JGI IMG/M metagenome (GOLD analysis project Ga0180434, IMG submission 132453) | Hypersaline lake sediment archaeal communities from the Salton Sea, California, USA - SS_1_D_2 metaG | ecosystem: Environmental > Aquatic > Non-marine Saline and Alkaline > Hypersaline > Sediment... | reverse complement strand
TGGGTGGCGACCAGGCGCATCACCGCGCCGAAGCGGCCGGCGTAGGTAACGCGCAGCCGGTAGCGTACGCGGGGGTCGAGGCCATCGTAGCGCATGCGCAGCGGACGGCCGAAGAGCGCCTGCCCGACGTGCTGCCACGACTGCCGGCCCGGCCGGGGCCCCTCGTGGGCGTCGTGGGCGGCGAGCAGGAAGGAGGGGTCGGCCTGCCAGCCGGGGTCGCGCACGAGGTGGGGCTCGCGCGCGGGATCGCCCAGGTCGTCGTAGCAGCCGCCGGGGCCGGGGTCCTCCCAGGCGACGATCCGCTCGATGAGGGCCGCCTTGGCGGCGTCGTCGTCCTCGGCCAGGGCGTCGAGTTCGGCCTCGATCCAGGCGCGGTTGTTGAGCGGCGCGGAGAGGGTGTCGAGGGTGGCGCCGCGGTCCCAGGCGGAGGCGTCGTGCCGGGCGACGCTCAACTGCATGCCGATGCTGCGGCGCAGGTCGTCGGCCAGATCGTTGATGCGGCGCAGCAGGCGCGGGGCGACGGGCTCTGCGTCGGCGCGGGCCAGGATGGAGCGGGCCTCGCGCGCGGCGGCGCCAGGCTCCGCGGCGCGGGCCATGGCCCGCAGCGCCTGCTTCTCGAGCCGGGTCTCGCGCTCCAGGCGGCGCTGCACGTAGGCGTCGGCGTAGGCGCGGAAGAGCCCCTGCTGGAAGCGCCAGTTGGCGAGCACCTGGGGCGTCGCGCGCTTCTCCATGCTCTGCCAGAGGGCGAGCGTCTTGGCGACCTGCTCGTTGCCCAGCAGGGGGCCCTCCCAGTTGGCCTCGAGCGCCAGGAGGCCGTCGGCCACGGATTCGCCGAACTCGTCGCCGACGAAGGCGCGGCCGAACTCGACCAGCACGCCGCGCAGGTCGGCCTCCGGGTCCCAGGCCAGCGCGGACCAGAGCATCTTGTTGACGTCGTCGTTGCAGCCGTCGGAGTAGGAGACGAAGCCGACCGTGTAGGGTGCGGTGAGGCGGTGGATGTGGGCGTACTGGCGGGGGCGGGGGTTGATGGGCTCGCGGTTGAGCGCCAGCGCCAAGGCGGGGTCCCAGTCCGGCACGGGGTACTGGCAGCGCACTGTGTGGGTGATGTCGGGGTAGTCGTAGACCGGATACCGCTCGGGCACGGCCTCCCGCAGGTGGGGCAGCGTGTCGCGCACCCAGGGGCCGTAGGTGACGCCGGTCAGCCAGTCGGGCCGGTCCTCGCGGAGCCAGCGGTAGAACTCGGAGAGGGCCTGCTGGTCGAATCCCTGCGGGGCCAGCCACATCTCGCTCCCCGGGTGATGCCGCCGCAGCAGCATTGCCATCTCCTCGACGACCGGCAGCATCTCGTGGGGGGCGAAGTGCCCCGGGTCGCCGGCCGGCACCATCACGGCGTCAATGCGCTCGCAGGCCTCGAAGAGCCGCCGGCGGTTATCGAGCACGAGGCGCCGGCCTTCGGAGGTGCGCACGTCGCCGTCGGTGAGGGGGAACCAGAGGCGGACCTCGAGCCCGTAGGAGGCGATGAGCCCGGAGAGCGCCACGGTCATCTCCCAGGGCTCGGCGGGCATGACGGCGTTGCGGCCCAGGTCGTCGTCGGGCGCCACGGAGGGGATGATGTCTATGGCGTTGGCGCCGAAGACGATGAGGTCGCGGAGGTACTGCTCGAAGCGCGCCAGGTCCCAGGCGTCGTAGGTGTTGGACTTGGGGCGGTAGCCCAACTGGTGGCCCCGCAGGCGGTACCGCGGCGCGGTGCAGACGCCGACGCGGCCGTCTATCTCGACGCGGCCGGGCCCCATGCGCAGCGCCTGCAGCAGCCGACCGACGGCGAACAGCGCGCCGCGGTCGTCGGCGCCCACGGCGAAGACGACCGGCGCCCCATCGCGCTCGGCCACCGACACGGCGCAGCCCTCGGGCAGCAGTCCGCCGCGCTCGTCGGCGGGCGGATCGGGCGGCCGCAGGCCGGGCAGCGGCGGCAGATGGTCGCGCCGCCCCAGGACGACGGCGGGCCGGCCCGCGGGCGGGGAGTCGGCCCGGGGCCAGGCGATGCCCGTGCGGGCCCGCACCTCGTCGGCGAGCATGTCCGCCGCCCTGCGCTCGACGGGGGAGGCCTGCGGCCCCGCCGTCACGAGCACGGCGTCCGCGAGGTCGGGATGTCGGTTGGACTCAGGTGCCATGGACGCTCCGTGTGGTGCGAAGTGATGGACCTCGGGTGAGTTCGTTGGAGGGCGGGCGGCGCCCTGTCCCCTGACAAGAGGAGGGGCCGGGATGCCCCGGCCCCTCCGTCACATGCTGGTATCGGTCACGGTGTGGCTACTGCTTCTTGATGAGCCAGACCTCGGCGACCTGTGCGCCTCGGCCTTCGAGTTTCTCCCACTTGACCTCCAGCACGCCGTCGGCGGTGGCCGACTTAGGCACGTCGGTCTCGACGACCTTGGGGTTGTGCCGTTCGGTCTTGACCGGCTCGCCCATCTTCACGCCGTCGAAGTAGAGTTGGAGGGTGGGGCTGAAGCGCCCGCCGGGGACGTAGCGCAGCATGTACTGGGCCGTGGTGTCGAGCCCGGTGTAGCGCATCCGCAGCGGGGTCCAGTAGAGCGTCTCGGCCTGGTTGGCCCACGAGAGGCGCGCCTCGGAGGGGAAGTCGGGACCGCCGTGGGCGTCGCGCGGGCACACGACGAAGCCGGGGTCCTTCTCCCAGCCCGGCTCCATCACGAGATGCGGCTGCTTCCCGTTGACGTGGTTGCCCAGGTCGTCGTAGAAGCCGCCGGGCCCGGGGTCTTCCCAGTTGACCAAGCGGTCAATGCGGGCGAGTTTCTCCTGCTCGGTGGCCATCTCTCGGATCTTGGGGAACTCCACCAAGAGCCATGCGCCGTCGGTAAGCGGGTTATCCATGGTGTCGAGGAGCGCGCCGCGGCTGGGGCTGGAGGAGCCGTAGAGTTCGGTGCTCAACTGCATGCGGATGCTCTTGTGGAGCATGCCGGCGAGTTCGAGGATGCGGGCCCGCAGTTCGGGCGCCGCGGCGGCCGGGGCGGCCTGCTGAAGGACGGCCTCGGCGGCCTCCATCGCAGCGTCGGCGCCCATCTCGGGAGCCTTGGCGAGGATGGCGTAGGCCTGCTCCAGCAGCGGCATCTCCTGCTTGAGGCGGGCCTGCACGTAGCCGTCGGCGTAGGCCCGCAGCAGGCCCTGCTGGAAGCGCCAGGAGGCCAGGGCCTCGGGCGTCGCCCGGCTCTCCATCGCCTGCCAGTGGGCCAGGGTCTTGGGCACCTGGGCGCTGGTGAGCGTCGGCTCGGTCCAGTTCTTCTCCAGCATCAGGATGCCGTCAGCATAGTCCTCGGCGAAATCGGGGCCCACGGAGTAGCGGCCGAGTTGGATGAGCGCGGCGCGCACGTCGGCCTTGGGGTTCCACATGGCGACGTTCCAGATGATCTTGTTGATGTCGTCGCCGGTGCCGTCGGAGTAGGCAATAGCCCCGTCGGCGTACTGGCTGAGCACGTTGCAGATGTGGGCCGACTGCATGGGCCGGGGCAGGATGGGCTGGCGGTCATAGGCCTGGTTCCAGGGCTCGTCCCAGTGGGGGATGGGGTACTGCGAGGCCTTGGAGTGGGTGATGTCGGGATAGCGGCGGATGGGGTACTTGTCGGGGACGGCCTCGCGGGTGTGCTGGAGGGTGTCCTTGGCCCAGGGGCCGTAGACCACGCCGGTCAGGAAGTCGGGTTCGTTCTCCTGCAGGTACTCGTAGAAGTAGTCCAGGTACTCGGGCTCGAAGCCCTGGGTGGAGACCCAGAGGCCCGCGTTGGGGTGGTGCTCGCGGAGCACGGCGGCCAGGTCCTTCAGATAGGGCATGAGTACCTGGGGGGGCGTGTCGCCCGGGTCGCCGCCGGGGACGAAGACGTTGTCCACGCGCTTGCAGGCTGCGAAGAGGGAGGCCCGCTCCTTGAGCGTATTGGCGCGGTCCTCGTCGGTTCCGCGCAGCGCCAGGGGCAGCCAGAACCAGACGTCCATGTCATAGGCGTCCAGCACGGCGGTGAACGCCACCGTCATGTCCCAGGTGGTGAGGGGCATGATGGGGTCGGGGTCGGCGGGCTTGGGGGCGCCGGGATAGAGGCCCGGGATCAACTCGACGGCGTTATTGCCGAAGACGATGAGATCGCGGACGTACTGGGCGTAGTTGCCCACGTCCCACGCGTCCACGGTGTCGTTCAACTGGCGGTAGCCCAGCTGCATGCCGCGGATCTTGGTGGCGGGGGCACTGGACATGTTGATACCGGCCTCGACTTCGACCTTGCCCGGCCACCAGTAGAGCGCCCGCAGCAGGCGCCCGACGGCGTAGAGCGTCCCGCGCTTGTCGTAGCCGATGGCGCAGACGGTGGGGGCCTGGCGCGCCTTCGTGTCTACGACCAGCGAGTAGCCGTCCGGGACGGGGATGCCCGTGCCGACGATCGCCATGGCCTCGGGCATGGGGGGCATTCGCTTCATGCTGCCCACGATGATGACGGGCACGTCATCGGCGGGCAGGGAGAACTGCTCCTTCCAGTTGATGCCGGTTCGTTTCTCGACCTCGGTACGCAGCATGAGCGCCGCCTGGCGCTCGACGCGGTCGGCCGAGCCGCTGGCCGTGACCACGACAGCCTTGCTGAGGTCCACTCTGGGGGCCGCCGGGGCGGCGAGGGCGGCGCCTGCCAGCAGGCAAACAAGCGCCGCGGACGAGATGAGGATGAGTCCTCTGTCGCTACGCATAGCCATTTCTCCTTCCATCTGCAAAGCCTTGCGCCAACGAGCTCCCGGCCGCCCCCGGCCGGCAAGGAGACCCCTGGCTGCGCTGTCTATGGCCTTCGCGGGGCCTGCTCCGTTGTCCTGCCCCGTCCTCGAACAGGCTCCCCCGGCGGCGTGCCGCCAGGCAAGAGGGGGCCGGATCCCTCTGGCCCCCTGGGTGCTTCGGGACGCGGCGGCGTATTGCCTACTGCTTCTTGATGAGCCACACCTCCGCCACCTGGGCGCCGCGGCCGGCGAGATAGCCCTCGATGCCTGCCTTCTCCCACATCACCTCGAGGGTGCCGTCGGCCGTGGCCGACTGGGGCACCTCGACCTCGACCACCTTCATGGCGCGCCTGTCGGTCGGCATGGGGTCGCCCGTCTTCGCGCCGTCCAGGTACAACTGAAGGGCGGGGTTGAAGCGCCCGCCGGGCACATAGCGCAGGGTGTACCGGGCCGTGCGGTCCAGCCCGATGTAGCGCATCTTGAGCGGGGTCCAGTAGAGAGTCTGGCCCTGGTGGACCCACGACATGCGGCCGTCGTTGGGGAAGTTGGGGCCGCCGTGCTCGTCCTGGGCGCTGATGACGTAGCCGGGGTCCTTCTCCCAGCCGGGCTCCAGCACGAGGTGGGGCTGCTTGCCGTTGACGCCGTTGCCGAGGTCATCGTAGAAGCCGCCGGGGCCGGGGTCCTCCCAGTTGACGAGGCGGTCTATCTCGGCGAGTTTCACCTGCTCATCGGCCATCTCGCGGATCGTCGGGAACTGCAGCAGCAGCCAGGCGCCGTCGGTGAGGGGGCGGTCCATGCTGTCCAGCAGGGCGCCGCGGCCGATGCTGGAGGCGCCGTGCTTGGCCATGCTCAACTGCATGCGGTTGCTCTCGTGGAGCATGTCGGCGATCTCGATAATGCGCGCCCGCAGGGGCGGGGCGGCCGTGAGCGGGTTGGCGCGCTTGAGGATGGCCTCGGCCGCATCCATGGCGGGATCCGCGCCCATCTGAGGGGCCTTGGCGAGTTCGGCGTAGGCCAGTTCGAGGAGCGGGGTCTCCTGCTTCGCGCGCGCCTGCACGTAGGCGTCCACATAGGCCCGCAGCAGCCCCTGCTGGAAGCGCCAGGAGGCCATGGCCTGGGGCGTGGCGCGGGCTTCGAGCGCCTGCCAGTGGGCCAGGGTCTTGGGCACCTGAGGGCTGGTGAGCGCCGGTTGGGTCCAGTTCTTCTCCAGCATCAGGATGCCGTCGGCGTAGCCCTCGGCGACGTCGGGGCCGGCGGAGTAGCGCCCCAACTGGATGAGGGCGGAGCGGATGTCGGCCTTGGGGTTCCACATGGCGACGTTCCAGATGATCTTGTTGACGTCGTCGCCGGTGCCGTCGGAGTAGGCGATGGCCCCGTCAGCGTACTGACGGAGCACGTTGCAGGTGTGAGCGGACTGCATGGGCCGCGGCATGATGGGCTGGCGGTCGTAGACCTGGGTCCAGGCTTCGTCCCAGTTGGGGAAGGGGTACTGGCAGTTCTTGGTGTGGGTGACGTCGGGGTAGCGGCGGACGGGGTACTTGTCGGGGACGGCCTCGCGGGTGTGCTGGAGGGTGTCCTTGGTCCAGGGGCCGTAGACCACACCGGCCAGCCAGTCGGGCTGCTCGTCCTGCAGGTACTTGTAGAACCAGTCCAGATCCTCCGGCACGAAGCCCTGGTTGGAGACCCACATGCCGGCGTTGGGGTGGTGCTTGTGCAGCACCTCGGTCAGGTCCCTGAGGAAGGGCATGAGGATCTGGGGCGGCGTGTCGCCCGGGTCGGCGCCGGGGACGAAGATGTTGTCAATGCGCTGGCAGGAGGCGAAGAGGACTTCGCGCTCTCGGAGGGCCTTCTCGCGGCCCTCGGGGGTCTCGGCCCCTTCGAGGGGGATCCAGAACCAGACGTCCATGTCGTAGGAGTCGAGCACGGCGCAGAGGGCGACGGTCAGGTCCCAGGGGGTGACGGGGTTGAGCGGGCCCGGGTTGGCGGGCTCGACGGCGCCCGGCGCCAGCGCAGGGATCAACTCGATGGCATTGTTGCCGAAGAGGATGAGGTCGCGCACGTACTCGATGTGGTGGCTCAGGTCCCACGCGTCGTAGGTGTCGGCCTTGTGGCGGTAGCCCAGCTGCATGCCGCGCATCCTGGTGGCGGGGGCCTCGGACAGGCTTATGCCCGCCTCAACCTCCACGCGCCCGGGCCACCAGTGGAGGGCCCGCAGCAACCGGCCGACGGCGTAGAGGGTGCCGCGCCGGTCGTTGCCGATGGCGTAGACCGTGGGTGCGTCGCGCAGCGTGGTGTTGACGCAGAGCACGAAGCCGTCGGCGGCAAGCGCGCCGTCCTTCATCACGGGGTTGGGAAGTCCGGCGGCGGCGGCGTTGGCCTCGGGCATGTGGGCGAGGCTGCCAACCACGATGATAGGGGTACTGTCGGTGGGCGCTGTCTGCACTTCCCGCCAGTTGATCCCTGTGCGTTTGAACACCTCAGTGCGCAGCATGACCGCCGCCTGGCGCTCCACCCGGTCGGCCCTGTCGCCCATCGTCATCACCACCGCGTTGGTGAGGTCCAAGGTGGCCGGCGCAGCGGGCAGGGCGGCGCAGGCCAGGAGGGTGAGGAGCATACTGACGAGGATGAGGCTCGCGGTGTTGCGGGTGCACATAGTTCTCTCTCCTTCCGCACAGCGAGGGCTGGCGGCCGTCCCCCTTGCCGCGACAGGCGTCCGGCTCCAGAGGCCTGGCTTCCCGGCGGCCCCTGTGTACTCCTGCCCGCGCCGGAGACAGGCGGCGGCTCAGCCGCCGATCTTGAAGATCTTGGTGCCGCAGCAGGGGCAGGTGCCCTGGGTGGCCGGCTTGCCGTTCTTCATGGTGATCTTCTCGGGGTCCTTGATCTCCTGCTTGGACCTGCACTTGACGCAGTAGCCTTGCATTGTCCGCCTCCGTGGGCTGAATGGGCCGCCCGGCCGGTGCCTGTGGGGCGCAGCAGACCGCCGCAGCCGCGCTCGCAATGGAGCGCGTGTACCATTACCCGGAGGGGGGCGGATTCTCCTGCCTTGGGCGGCTGGGGCCGTCCCGTACTACGGCGCGGCGTCGAGATAGGGGGCGATGTAGGAGCGGGTGCGGTAGGCGGCCACCATGGCCTCGTCGAGCGGATAGGCGCCGAAGCGGCGGCCCGTCTCGACCAGGGCGCGGTAGTTCTCGGGCTTGACCGCCGGGTGGATAGAGTTGCTCGAAGCGAGGATGTGCCCGCCGCCGGGGGAGGCCTTGGCGATGGTCTCCTTGACGGCCTCGGCGACGTCATCGGTGGTGCCGTGGGTGAGCACCTCGGTGCAGTCCACGTTGCCCACCACGGCGACGCGGTGGGCGCAGCGGCGCTTGACCTCGCCGATGTCCATGCCGGCGATGGGTTCGATGGGGTCAATGGCGTCGGCGCCGGTGTCGAGGATGGCGTCCATGATGGGCCAGATGTTGCCGTCGGTGTGCTTGATGAAGGGCTTGCCGTGGCGGTGGGCGACCTCGACGATCTCGCGCAGGTAGGGCTGGATGAACTCGCGGAAGTGCGGCGGCGACATGATGGGCCCGCGGCGGGAGGCGTAGTCGTCGCCGGCGACGATGACGTCGGCGCCGGCGAGGCAGGCGCGCTCCAGCACGGCCTTCTTGTACTCGATGACGGTGCGGCAGAGGCGGTGCACGAACTCGGGTTCGAGGGCGAAGCCGGCGAGGACGTTCTCCATGCCGTGCAGGTTGGAGGCGAACTCGAAGGCGTCGTGGGTGAGGAAGACCACGGCGCGCTCGCCCCCCCTCTGGGACCCTGAAGGGCCCCCTCGGGGTCCTGAAGGGCCGAAGCGCTCGACGGCGGCCTCGAGGTCGGCGAGGCGCCAGTCGGCGTCGGGGTCGGGGGGCGTGTAGGCGTCGAGGTCGGCGGGGCCGGCGATGGGCCCGGCGAGGGGGTAGGGGATGCCGGCCTCGGAGATGCCCCAGGTGATGCCCCACTCGTCGCGGACCTGGTCGCCGGCGGGGCTGCGTTCGAGGCGCTGGTTCTCGAAGATGGTGATGGCGTCGAGGTCCATGTGCTCGACGAAGTCGAGGGCGGTGGCGCCCGGGCCGGCCAGCGCGGAGTGGGTGGGCTCGTTGACGATGAGTTCCCAGATGGGGACGCGGTCGGGCTGCTCGCGGCGCAGGGCGGTGAGGATGCGTTCACGTCCGGTCATGCGCGCCTCCCGTGGGGGCTCCGCGCTGCTTGTCCTGAGGCCGTCGAAGGGCGGGCGCCCGTTGCCGGGCGGCTACACGAGGCCGCCCGAGGGATCACCAGCGGCGCAAGGCCTTCCATGGCCGCGTTGTATCACACTGCGGCCGCGGGGTCAAGAATCGGGGCGTGTGTCCCCGTATTGCCCGATGGTGTTGACTCCGGCGCCTCCTGCGCCAGACGCTTGAGACACTGGCCTAGCAGCACCGCTCACGGCACACCGGCTGCGGGCGGGCCTCGTTCCTCGCGCCAAGTCTGCAACCACTCCTGCCACACCTTCGCGTCGGTGGTCTCCGGCGGCTCGGGCACGAGCCCCTCGCCCTGCAGCAGCGAGATGTTCTCCCGCGCGGTCGTCCTCACGCTCTGGTCGGGGTCGGACAACGCCGTCACCAGCCCGTCCATCACAGAGTCCAGGTGCTCGCGGACGAACGCAGGGGGCCGCTCGAGAGCGACGAGGCTAGTGATGTTGTGGAACGCCGAATCGAGGCAGGCTTCGCGAACAGCAGGGTCCGGGTCCGATTCGGCCTGCTGCAACAGCGCCGCCAGGACCTCGCGCATGAGTGCCCTGCCCTCCGCGGAGTCCGGCCTGACGCGAACGCCGTACAGATCCTCGGCAACGGAACACCTCACCCCGGGATCCGGATCCGTCTGGAGGACGGCGATGGCGGTGGCGTAGTCGGGTGGGAACTCGCCATGGTGGGGATTCACAAGCGCGTAGACTGCCACCGCACGATCTGCGGGCTTCGCCGCGAGTCTGGCGCGGCGCCGCAGCAGGGGGACCTCGATGGGAGCGAAGAGGTGGGCTGTCATCTCGGGAAACGCGATGGCAGCGATCAGCATCACGAGGATGCCCAGAAGGACCCCTCCCAGGATCTTTATCCCTCGATCAGTCATCTGTCCGACGCTAGCGGCCAGGCACGCCGCGGACGACCGGCCGCGCAAGGTCTCCCGTGGCCGCGTTGTACCACACCGAGGCCGCGGGGTCAAGGATTGGGTCGTGGGTCCCCGGATTGCCCTATTCCCGGCTCGGAGGCGGCCCCCACCACGCGGGCTGCGTATGTGCAAACTCCGGATCGTTCGAGATGTTCGTCTCGCCGCTGCCGTCGGCGCGCATCACGTAGATCTGAGATCGGCCGTCCCGCGTGCTCACGTATGCGATGGACTCGCCGTCAGGCGACCAGACGGGCCGGTTATACGGAGATGCATCGGCGGTCAACTGCATTCTCCCACTTCCATCGGTATTGATCCTGTGCAGTTCGTCCGGCATACTGGTCCCTGGGAAGTTGGCGGCGAGTATTGTCCTGCCATTCGGGGACCAGACCGGTCCCAGGAAGCCGGGGAACCAGTCAGCATCACGCTCCACCGGAGCCTGTTGGCTCCCATCGGCGCGCATCAGATACAGCTGCATCCCTCGGGTGAAGGCGATCTGGCGACCATCCGGAGACCAGGCGGGCCTGTTGTCGAGCATCAGGACCCCCGCCCATCCCAGTCTGTCGGCATGTGTCAACTGGGTCTGGTCGCTTCCATCGGCGTTCATGAGGCAGATGACGGAGCAACGGCCACTCCATTTGACAAACAGGATCCTGCGACCGTCAGGAGACCAGGACGGGTCTCCCAGATTTCCCATAGCGTCGTCAGTGAGCTTCACTTCCTCCGTCCCGTCAGCGCCGATCACCCATACCTCTGTCTTGTTGATGTCAACGCCGGATGGGCTCAGTACGGTTTTCCCCTCTCGCATGAAGAGGATCTTCTTGCCGTCGGGGGACCACCCGCACAGCGTCCAGGCCGTGGGCCGGCGCCGTGTGAGCCAGGTCAGGCTACTGCCGTTGGCGTTGACGACGCAGACTTGCCCATTGTCACTCCCCATTGGCTCAACGCGGGTGAGGAAGGCTATCTTGCGCCCGTCTGGAGACCAGGCCGGCTGTACGCCTCCTGGATGAGTGCCGATCACTCGGGTCTTGTGGCTGCCATCGGGGGCCATCACCCAGATCTCGGGAGGGTCTACTCGGCGGCGCTGCGTGGAGTGGTACCGCGTGAAGGCAATGCAGGCACTCTTGTCTGGCCCCGAATCAGTCGGCCCGCAGCCTGCAAGGGCCATGCCCAGAGCCACGGCAGCCAGCAGACCTGGAACTCGTGAGTGCAGCCTGCGCATCCTCGGGCCTTCGCTCACCAGGCGCACGTGCCGGAAGCGACGCCGGACCGCCCGACTGTGAGCCAGGGAGGAATCATGTCGAGGGGATTCGGTGACACAGGACCAACTCGCATCAGTTCCTCGACTGGTTCCCGGCATGCCGGATCGAGCGGATGTCCCGCATGCTGCCCGTGGCCGTGTACCAGACGTGCAGCAACCGCGCCCGGTCGTCATAGAGTATGCAGGCTCCGAACACACGGTACGAGTCGGGAGTGCCTTCCAGTCCCAGCGGGAGCACCACGCCGTGCTTGGTCCAGTTGACGCCGTCCGGCGAGCGGGCCAGCCCCAACCCCTGGAACTTGTCCGTGGGG
>Ga0180434_10008294_pt1 | contig 11491 bp, 8 predicted proteins | sample SS_ome_7_FD_132453 | JGI IMG/M metagenome (GOLD analysis project Ga0180434, IMG submission 132453) | Hypersaline lake sediment archaeal communities from the Salton Sea, California, USA - SS_1_D_2 metaG | ecosystem: Environmental > Aquatic > Non-marine Saline and Alkaline > Hypersaline > Sediment... | reverse complement strand
GTAGGTGTCCTGCGTTTCGACGTTGCCCTCATAATCCGCTCACTCCCTCTCGGTACCCAAGTATTCCAATCGCAGGCCCCAGCTAAGTCCTATTGCCATTTCTGAGGCTGCTAACGCGCGAAAACCCCCTCGATTTCGGCCTTCGGATCATCCCACACCTTATTACTTCTATTACTTCAGGCGGAATATTACGACCGCGTGAGTATAAACTCGGCGTGCCTTACCGTCCTGAATGGCAGGCTCATATCGCCAGCCTCGGACGAACTCCACGGCCGCTGCGTCCAACCGTCGGTCGTAACTTGTCTGAACGATCCGCACCTCCGCGACGGTGCCCTCTTCAGTGACGAGCACCTTCAACTTCACAGTCCCCTCAACATCTTCGGACACCGCCGAAGGAGGGTACTCAAGCTTTCCCTTGTAGATGACAATCGGTTCTTTGCGGTCCGCCACCCGGGATGCGAACCCCGGAGTCCCGCCCCCATCCCCGTCACCGCCACCCGATCCCGAGCCAGATCCCGGTCCGGTCCCGGTGCCGTTACCCGGCCCTACGCCACCGCCACTCCCGCCCCCCGATCCGCCTCCTGAGCCCGGCCCGACGCCATCCCCCGATCCACTCCCGACACCCGGAAGATCGCCCATCGGCGTTCCGCCGCCGGCGGCCCCCGGAAGATCGCCCGACGGACTCGGCGTCCCTAGATCCACGAAACCGCCCCCCCCGCCGCCCCCCCCGCCCGGCGCGCGTTCCGGGTCTGCCGGTGCGGTCGGCAAGGGTGCCGGCCTCGCCGCCGGGACCGCTGTTGGAGCCGGCCTCGGCGTCGGTTTCGTCGGTTTTGGTTCTATCCGCACCGGGTTTGGAGCCGGTTTCGCCGCAGGCGGCGATTCTTGTGGTCTTGGCGGCGGTCTTTTCGGAGGCCTCATAACGACCGGCGGCTCAACGTTCGGTGGCTCTAAGACTACATCGACATCCCCTCCAGGGTCCACCGTCTCAGGCCTCGGTAGATCCACCAGATCGACCGGCGTAATCGCCCCCATCGCCCCAGATTCGAACACGCGGATTTCCGCAATATCCGCCCCATCCACCTCCGTCGGCAGGAATGCCGCACACCCTAACGCGGCGGCGTGCAACGCAAGCGCCGAAAAGAAAGCCCGGCGAAGCAGCCTATCGCCGTGTCTAGCTTTCATGGTGCTAGCGCATACTCCCCCGCCGGCAGCGTCGCGATGGCCATACGCGATGCACCAGCTTTCTTGACCGCGTCCATCGCGGCCACAACCTCACGGTGCTGCACGCTCTCATCAGCATTGATCACCACGACGAGATCGGGATTCCGAGCCAACCGCGTGCGGACCGCGTCGACGAGATCGCCTTGTGATACAGGATCTTTATTCAAATAGAGCTCCCCATGACTATCGACCGTCACGACGAGGGATCGATCGCCCCACGACGCAGAATCCGCCGTCCCGGCCTGAGGCAGATTCACGGACATGCCGGCCTGTTGAGTCATCGCCAGAGACGCGATCATGAAGAACACCAATAAGAACGCCATGGTGTCGATCATCGGCACCAGCTCGATGCGAGCTTTCTCCTCAGGACGTCGCCTAATGCGCAACCGGCGCCTCCTCCCGATCCCGCTGAGCTGCCATTTTGGGTGCGCCCGTTTCGCCGGAGACGCGAGCCGCTCGCCGTGACCCAGGCACAATACCCTCGTGCTGGGCCGCACGTCGGTCGCGACTGCGCCTTCCCGCCTCGCCCGCCGTACCGAACTCTCGGCTGCACACCCCAAGCAGGTTCTCTAGCTGCGTCGCCCGAAGCTCGATCTCCTCAGTGATCTGCCGCAGCTTATCGCGGCACCAGTTATAGCCGACCAGCGCGAAGATCGCTATCGCCAGGCCCGAAGCAGTCGCAATCAGCGCTTCGGCTACGCCGCCCGTAATCCCAGTCGGATGGCTGGTCCCGCTCACCGATATGATCTTGAACGCTGAAATCATCCCCAGGACCGTGCCTAGAAGCCCCAGCAGGGGGGCCAGCGTTACAATTGTATCTAACACAACCAACCTGCGGTTCAGTTCCCGCTGGTCGGCCAGCGTTTGTTCCTCCATCGCTGGCGTCACCGATTCGTTGCGGAGATACGCGCGGAGCCCCGCTGCCAGAACCCTCGCCACGGGACCGCCGATCTGCTCGCACTTCGCCAAGGAGCGCTTGCCATCACCAGATCGATAGGCCCTCCGAATCAGGGCGATAAGCTCCTCGCCACCGCGATCTGCGTGTCGGAGCGCAAAAAACCGTTCGATCACGACGGTGGCCGCCAATAAGGAGCACACCGCAAGCGGCACCATAACCGGACCGCCTTTTGCGAGCAGATGAACTATATCGAGCACAGATTTTCCTCCAGTCGCCTATTCGGCATCCCACACGCGAAACGTTTGGCCCCGAAGCGAATCGGCGCCACACGTGCTCGTTTCCGGTTTCGCTGGCTTATTCCATAATTGCGCAACTCTCGATAGGTCAATCTCAACCCCTATCGGGCAGCGATGTCTGGACGAACGGCCAAGAACATTACGGGCCGCCCGTACGGGCGGCCCGTAATGTCGTACAAAGCTTGAGAACAGCATTGTCCCCTACAGAGGCATCTCGTCTATCCGCCCAACCCTGGACGATATCCAGAACGTGTAGATCATCTCGACGATGCCGAACGGTGGAGCGAGGGCAATGATGACATACCAACCGACTTGGTTACGTTGAGCGGCCTTCCAAAAAGCAAAGCACTTCCACAGATAGCTCCACAGGACGACCGCGAAGAGAATCGCCCATGCCAACACCAGTCGCTGTTCCTCGGTCACTGTCTTTCCTCCAGACATGCTCTACCTGTCAATTCTACCAGACTGTAGACGAGATGGTGTTCGTGGTGAGTCCTTTACACAATCGCCGCCATTTCCAGCAGGCGCGAACGGGATTTCAGCGAACAGCTTCTCAACCGCATCCTCATTAGGAGGGGCTGCCATGTCTGAAGAGCAAGGCGCGCCTGAGGAGCGCCCGGTCGGCCAAGTCACACACTACTTCGGTAAGGTCGGCGTTGCTGCGGTTCAACTCTCCGATGCCCTCTCGGTGGGTGAAACGATTCACTTCCAAGGGCATACGACCGACTTCGTCGCTGACGTCGACTCCATGCAGATCGAGCACGAAGCCGTCAGACAGGCGCAATCGGGTGACTCCGTAGGAATCAAAGTGCCCACGAAGGTCCGTCCGGGAGATATGGTATACCGAGTGTCTGCCGGCCCTTAGGCAAGCGGTCTGCCGTCTCGTGAGACAGACCGAGCGGCGAGTATTGGCTGCTGTGGGCCTGGTTGGAGAAGGCATTGCGTCGGGCCGGAGGTTGTCCTGCTTATTGAAGATGGCCGGCACCTCTCCTGCATCGATCGAGCGATGCTCCTATGGCGATTTCACACTTCACAGATGCTCGATCGACGTACGGACGCGTCATTCTTCCCCCAGGGCAAACCAGAGTCGAGTCGCAGCGTGGTTTGGCTCCGACAATTGCGTAGGTGGTAGTAGTTATTAGAACAACGATTCGTTGACATGCCAGAAGGGCTTGGTTATCATTTCCCGCGTGGTTTTATCGCAGAACGAGCTGAGATAAGGGCGAAATCAAGCTCTTTAGTATCATCCGGCCGAGAGATACCATGAGCGAACGCGCGACAGCCGGACATTCAAGCGAAGAAATGGAGCACGAGCCACAGACGTATCGAGAAGTGCCGGACTCGTCGGGCATTGGCGCCTCTGATGGACGGGCAATTGTCGGCCTGGACATCGGTGCGGAGACCGTCAAGGCTGTTGTGGTGGCGGAGTCCGGCCTTCGAGATTTGGGTGTGGCGCCGATACAGGGGAAGCCTCTATATCGAGTGCAAGAGGTTTTCGAACAGCTCTGCAGCGAGGGGATATCGAAAGTCGTCCTCGGCATAACGGGCTCCGCGGCTCCGCAGGTGGCGCAACTGCTCGGAGTCGAGGCTGTGGACGAGGCCAATGCAATTGCCACAGCATGCAATCGTCTGTATCCCAACGCGCGTACTGTGATCGAGATGGGGCGCGAGACGCAGAAGTACCTTCGCTTCACGCGAGACGAGGTTGCAGGACGCCTATTGCTCGATGAGTCGAATCTGAGCGCGAAGTGCGCCGCGGGCAGTGGTTCGTTCCTCGACCATATGGCGAAGAGACTGAATTTCGGGACGGTTGCCCAGTTCGCGCAGGTGGCGCATGAGACGGATAACCCCGCCACGCTTTCGGGGCGATGTGCCGTCTTCGCCGAGTCGGACATTGTGCATCTGTATCAGAAGGGAACCCCTCGCGCGAGGATTGCGGCTGGAATTCACCAGGCGATCTGCCGGAACTATCGAGCGGCCATTGCACGGGGGAGGGAATTCGAGGACCAAGTTCTGTTCATCGGAGGCGTTTCGCAGAATCCGGCCGTGAAAAAGTTCCTCTCGCAGGAGTTGGGGTTGGATCCAGAACGGATCGTGGTTCCAGAACACAATTTGGTGCTCGGGGCAGTCGGAGCCGCTCTGCGGGCCGAACGCGCTATAGACTTGCAGAGCGCATTGGCTCGGCTTGAGGAACAGAGTGCGAAACCTCTGGAATATGAGGGGACGGAACCGCTTCGCCTTGAGCAATCGCAGATGCTCGCGGCGGGCGAAGATACTGCGGATGCTCCTCGCGAGATACCTTTGGCGGGACTTGGCGTGGATATCGGCTCGGTCAGCACGAAGGCGGCGCTGGTGACTGAAGTGGATGGGCAGGTGAAAGTCCTGGCGAGCTACTACCGACGCACCGACGGCGATCCACTTGCGGCCGTTCGGGATACCATCGGGGAAATACAGCGACAAGTAGCAGAGCAGGGATTTGCCATCGAAGAGATCGTCGCTGGAACGACCGGCTCCGGGCGGTACTTGACCGGAGACTACGTGGGCGCAGATGTCATCAAGAACGAAATCACAGCGCAAGCGCGCGGAGCTCGGGCGTTCATGCCGGAGGTGGAGTCGATCCTAGAGATCGGGGGACAGGATTCGAAGTATATCCGTTTGGACGGAGATGTCATCGTCGATTTCGAGATGAACAAGGCCTGCGCTGCGGGGACGGGGGCATTTCTCGAAAAGCAGGCGGCGCGCTTGGGAATGGACATCACCGACTTCGGGCCGACGGCCCTGCGGGGGAAACGGCCGCCGGACTTGGACTGGACATGTACGGTCTTCTCGGAGTCGGCGGCGGTGTACTACCAGCAGAATAATGTCCCGATTGAGGATCTGTGCGCGGGGCTTTGTTTGGCTAGCGCCAAGAACTACCTCAACAAAAATATCGCCAGTCGAGAGATCAGCGAGAAAGTCACGTTTCAAGGCGCAGTAGCTTTCAACCAGGGGATGGTGGCGGCATTCGAAAGCATTCTCAATCGACCGATTGTCGTGCCATCGCACCCCCATCTGACCGGGGCGATCGGGGTGGCCTGGATTGCCTATCGGGAGAAGCCGGAGGAGAGTCGATTCCGCGGGTTCGATCGGATTGCAACGGGCAAGTATGAAGTGACATCGTTCGAGTGTCAGCGGTGTCCTAACCGCTGCGACGTTAACGTCTTCCAAGTGGATGGAGGCCCTAAGTACTACTATAACGACCGCTGTGAGAGATACAGCGGCGCACACAAACGGGAGCTTGGGAAAGATCTGCCAGACCTGTTCGGCGAGTACGAGCAGATGCTTATGGAAGGAACGGAGGCGGAAGTTCCGGCCGGCGCGCCGACTATGGGCATTCCTCGGGGGCTCATGTTTTCTGACTACTATCCACTGTTTCGAGCCTTCTTCCAAGGCCTTGGCATGAGGGTCGTTCCGTCAGACCCAACGAGTAAAGACATAGTGAAGAAAGGCATCAACGCTGTCGCCGGGGAGCCGTGCTTTCCCATGAAAGTCGCGCACGGCCATGTCGCACAACTCGTGGAAAAAGGGGTTGATTACCTATTCCTGCCTGGAGTGTGCGACACGGAGCAACCGAATCCCCAGCTGCGCCAGAGCCACACATGCCCATATGTCATGGGGGCACCCGAGATTATCTCCGCAGCGTTGAAGCTCGAAGAGATCGAGAAGCCGAGAGTGTTGCGGCCGCGCATTTTCTTCAAACGCGGCGAACGCCACGTGCGTCGGGTGCTGCTTCAAGTAGGGCGGGATCTCGGAAAGGATAAGCCGGAGATCGAGGAGGCGATTGGGGCGGGTTTCGCCGCGCTTCGAGAATTTAGGCGCAAAATTGACGCGCGAGGCAAAGCGGTATTGGCCGGCCTCGGCGAACACCAGCGGGCATTCGTTGTGGTCGGGCGTCCCTATACGACATACGATCGCGCTGTAAACATGGACATTGGGAAAAAGATACAGGACCTCGGCATTCTGGCAATTCCCGTCGATTTTCTCCCACTGGATGCGGAAGACATCACGGACCACTGGCCAAACGCATACGCGCGCCAGATTCAGAAGAAAATGGCTGCGGCACGGCTTATTCGGCGCGATGAACGGTTGAGAGCTGTCGTTTTGACGTACTTCGCATGCGGGCCGGATTCATTTGGAAACCCCTTCTTCAAAGATGAGATTGGCGAGCCCTGCTACGTGATGCAAATCGACGAGCACACGGCTGACGCAGGCGTCATCACACGTATGGAGGCGTTTGCAGATACGGCGGTGGGGCGAAACGGCGCGGGGCCCGATATCGTGCTTCGCTCCGACTCGATGCCGATAGGGGCGCTGGGCGGTCGCAGGCTCTGGTTGCCGCGCGCCTCGGACTCGGCCGAGGTGCTCGCCTCGGTATTCCGATGTTGGGACATTGATGCTGCCGTGCTCCCGCGCTCGGGAGACTCCGGGCTGAACTTGGCGCGTCGGGCCATTTCGGAGGATGTTTGTCTCCCCATGCTGGTGACGACGCAAGACATTATGGAGCGGGCAGCGGAGCCGGATTTCGATCCAAAGTCGGAGGCGTTCTTCCAGGCGCAGTCGGAAGGTCCGTGCCGGCTTGGAATGTACTCGATGATGCAGCGGCGGATCCTCGATACGATGGACCTCGCAGATGTGCCGATGGTGACGCTGGGGAGTCGCGTGGCGGAAGAGAGCGTCGATTTCCTTTTGTTGCTGGCTGCTTGGGGCGCCTCTGTGGCGCAAGACATGCTCGATAAGTTACGGATGCATACCCGCCCATATGAGGCGAACGCTGGGGATAGTGATGCCCTATACGAGCGGTATTTGCACGAGATGTGCGACGAGACGATCCCGGAGCAAGCGAAACTACTGAAATCGATACCCGGGCGACTCCGAACCCTCACCGGGCACCATACAAAACCATTGGTCGATCTGCTCGCGCGTGCCCAGCAGGACTTCGCAGCGGTGCTGCTAAGCGAGGGGAGAGACAACTGCCCCCTCATAGGAGTGGTCGGGGAGTGGTTTGTGCGGATCCACGACGGAGCGAACCAATCAGTAGTGCGAAAGCTCGAAAGGGCCGGGGCGGAAGTCTGGCTTGCGCCGACAAGCGAATTCTTCAGCTACTCGATTTGCATCGGCGGCATTCTTGCTCGAGACCGATGGCGAGATACCCGGTGTGCAGAGGATCTGAAGATGGCGTTTTCGCGGGCGCTCCTGACGCGGGTTGCGATGCGTGACGAGCACCAGCTATTCGGCGCGACTTTGCCATATCTGAATGGTTTTGAAGACGTGGGTCCGGAGGAGCTTATTCGAGAAGGATCGAGATATGTCCATCCGTCATTTGGCGGAGAGCCGATCTGCAGCATGGGCAAGGCCCGAGACTTCTGGAGACGACGGTTGGACGGGATCGTCAACGTCATTCCGTTCAACTGTATGCCCGGTAACGCTGTCGTCATGCTCTCGCACGCGTTCCGACGCGACCACGAGAACATCCCATTTCTGAACCTCGACTATGATGGGTTTGTAGACGCTGGCCGCAATGCAAAGATTGAGTCATTCATGACTCAAGTTAAGGAAAGACGGGCGGCGCGTCAGGAACGCGAGCAGGTGAAAATAGGCAGTCGATGAGAGTAATTACCCTCCCTATAACCCCCCGAAACCATATCAGCGGCGTCCATTTGCGTTCATCCGCGGCCTTAGTGACATAGGGCAAGGTTTCCTAAGGATCCCTTGCCCAGGTGGATGTCGTATGGCACAACTCTCATGCCCTCTTCCTGGATGTCACCTATGTATGATAACTCAAGAACCACGAATTTGCCCTCCTTGACCCCCCTAAAGCCCTGTGGTACATTACTTTGCTGTCTGAGCCATCTGGTGGACTCAGTGTATCTACCCAGCTTTCTCTAAGACATTGCCAACAACGACAAGGTTGAGTGTCCATGCCTGATTGTAATCACGGTAAGAGGGGAGCAGTGACGCGGCGAACGCTGGCCCTGATCGGTCTGGTCGTGGTCGTCCTCGCCGGGGTATTGACCTGGATTGTCATATCGCGGAGTGACTCAGCATTGACGGTCAGCGTCACTGTCCGCGCTGATACGGAGGAGCCTGTCGAGGTCTATCAGGGACGGCAGTTGTTCTCCGCGTCTTCGAACCCGAGACCTCAACTGCATGCCGAGGTCGATCTTTCGCCCTGGCAGGGACAACTGATTAGGATCGACGTGGCAGGTGAGGTTCGACCACGGGCCGCCAAACTACCGTCCACGGGTTACGCGGCTTGCCAGGCCGAAATCGTGGGTGACAACATCACGATGCCACTGGAGTTTGTCGGGTGGGAGAATGACGGGGCGGAGAGACCTCATATAGGCATCCTGGGATGTCCGACCTTCTCGGCCCCCGGCGAGGAATCGGGGCGTTTCGCATATAGGCCCTCCGGCCCCATGTGGTATGTTCTGCGAGCGCCACAGGAAGCCCGGCTGAAGCTCACCTTCATGCCTGTTCTGGAGGGCGATGTGGGAGACTCCCCCAAACCCATGACCCCCACTGTCCAAGCCGGGCGTATGCATCGCTTTCCCGAACCCAATAACACTGAGCGGCGACATCCCGACGTCTTCATCTACGCGATTGACGCGCTCCGCGCCGACCATGTAGGTTGCTATGGATACGACCGGGGGACAACGCCAGCGATAGACGAGTTCGCTGGCAAGGCAGTGTTGTATGAAGACGTGCATACTGCTGTTTCTTGGACTCGCTCGTCGGTTAGCACGCTTCTCAGCGGTCTCTATCCTTCAGTACACGGCGTATTCTATAGGCTGCACGACAAGCTGCCCCAGTGGCCCGTGATTCTTCCGGAAATCTTCTCGGATGGCGGGTACGCCACCTGTGCAATAACCACCAATACGAATATCGCTAAGGCGTGGGGCTTCGATCAAGGCTATGAGCGTATGTTTCATAAGACGCTCGAGTCGCCGCAATGGGTGAATCAGAAGGCGGCAGAATTTCTTGCGGGACAGGATCAAAGTAAGCCCGTTTTCATTTATATCCATACGATGGAGCCGCACTCTCCGTATCGTCCAGGCGCTCAGAGCTTTCGTCTCTTCGACCGAGGATTCCAGGGGAAGTGCGACGGGTCTGCAGAGGCACTCAAGGCGGCGCCACAGATCCGGCCCAGACTGTCATCAGAGGACCTGGCCCATCTAGTCGACCTCTACGACGCAGAGTGCTTTGATGCCGATAGGGGCTTCTCTGAGTTCCTCGATTTGCTGCGCAGGTCTGGCCGATACGACGATGCCCTGGTCATCCTGGTCGCTGACCATGGCGAACAGTTCGCAGAACACGGTATGCTGGAACACGGCCGAACACTTAACCGGGAGGAGCTGTTTGTCCCACTGATCATCCGTTTCCCAGGAGGCCGCCTGGCAGGAAAGAAAGTCAGCACTCCCGTGAGTTTGATAGATGTTTTCCCGACCGTCCTCACGGTCGCGGACCTGTCCCCCCAGTTGGATTACCTTATTCAGGGAACAGATCTTGGCAGAGTCGCCCTTAGCCCTAACGCTCTTCCATCGCGACATCTGTATGCTGAAGTATCGATGTGGCTGGACGGACGACTGGATTTGGTCAGTGTAATGGACAAAGAAGGCTACAAGTCCGTCATCGACATGTCGACCGTTCCCGGCAAGGTAGCCACAGAAGAGTCGATCGGATTGTGGGATACGAAGCAAGACCCGGGCGAGACTCGCGATCTCAGCGAATCGCTCCCCGTCCGAGCCGCGTACCATGAGCAGTTGATCTCGACTTGGCTAGTGCAGCAGCGCCACTGGCGTGAGGCCGATTTCGAAACAGCGCCGTCAGAGGCGTTGTTGACCGAAGAGATGCGTCAAGATCTGCGGTCTCTTGGTTATCTGGATTAGTTTGCATCCCAGGGTTGTTATATCGATGTGTCGAGGGTAGCGAGGACACGAAGATGTGATTGACAGATCGTTTTTGGCACAGCGGCGGGTATGAGGCAAACAGGAGCAGATACCGGCCAAGGGCAACGCTATAAGGAAAAGCGCAGAAGTTTCGAGGCTAGAGTATGCCTCGATTGTGTTTAATACTAATGGATAAAGCTATCTTCACTAAAGCGGCCGCGACACTGGAGATGACGAGTTAGAGAAATGCCTTCGACCCTTACAATATCTTACGAGGCCAGTAAATGAATCGGACGGTCCGAACCTGGGCGCTCGCGGTCTTCACCCTGTCTTTGTTGGTGCGACTCTACTGGGTTTCCCAGGCCTATGTGACTCCCGTAAGCGACTTTGCGGGCTATGATACGCTGGCCGTAAAATGGTTGGAGACCGGCGCCTTCGGCTACGGCTACAAGGTCGCCGCACGGACCCCGGGCTATCCGGCTTTGCTGGCAACTATCTACGCAACGGTCGGCCACAGCCCTATCACAGTAGCCGTATTCCAGGCGGTGATCGGTGGGTTCACCTCACTCTTGCTCTTCCTGTTGGGCGTTCGGATCGGAGGCGTTCGCGTTGGAATTGGGGCAAGCATCCTGCATATTTTCATGCCGACCACAGTATTGTACACCGCCGTTCTTGCCTCCGAGAATCTCGCCTCGCCGCTGCTCTTAACTGCCCTGCTCGTGTTGCACGCCAGCGACACCGAGGGCCGAGCCAGGCGGATGGCGCTCAGCGCGGCGGGAGGGGTAATTTGCGGGCTGCTCATTCTCGTACGCCCGGCGGGCCTGTTCTTCGTGCCGGGTATAGTGCTTGTAGTCCTCTATAGTTTCAGGACACATCGTTGGTATCCCAAAGCGGCCGCCGCCGTTCTGGGAGCTATGCTTCTAACCCTCGTTCCCTGGTTTGTGAGGAACCACTACCGGGGGATGGGATGGTATACCTTGGCTACGATCTCGGGCTATGATCTCTACATGGGAAACAATGAGAAAGCGCGTCATGGAGGGCACATACGTAGCGCCAAACGTCCCCGCGTCTTGCCCGAGAAGGAGCATGACGCCGCCTACATGCGCGATGCTCTGCGCTGGATACGCGGCCACCCGAAGAGATACGCGAAG
>Ga0180434_10008292_pt1 | contig 11494 bp, 11 predicted proteins | sample SS_ome_7_FD_132453 | JGI IMG/M metagenome (GOLD analysis project Ga0180434, IMG submission 132453) | Hypersaline lake sediment archaeal communities from the Salton Sea, California, USA - SS_1_D_2 metaG | ecosystem: Environmental > Aquatic > Non-marine Saline and Alkaline > Hypersaline >... | reverse complement strand
GCCCTTTCCTTGCGTTCAGGAGTTGGCTCGGGCCTAACCAGGGTTGGTATCGGTTACTTGCGGATAATACCAACCCAGTGTTATATCATAAGGGTAACATATTTGACCAAAAATGTCAAGTTTCCGATTGTCAGTCGTTTTCTCATTCTCACGCCAGTGGAACTCCAGTGACCGCCTTCTACAAAGCAAAAGTCGAGACAGTCGGATTGTTACCATTAACAAAATCTGGGTTGCGTCTTGAGTGAGGCTATGCTATACTCTAGGCAGCGGGAAGTCTCGTGGCTTTGTCGAGCCCGAGGCTGTGGCTAGAGCGGGCGTATTACCTCAGCGACCTCAATGCTACCACAACGCTCGCCACCTGTCGAACGTTGGCAGGTAACAAGTATTCAGAACACCAGGCAACCTATGACAACTCAAGCGTATGCCCCGGGCACCGTCATCCGCGCTCGCTCTCGTATCTGGCGCGTGGATGGGCAGGGAGAAGATGTTCTCATCGCCACCCCCATTGACGGTGGTGAGGCGGAGCAGACCAAGTTCTACGTGCCCTTCGAGGACATCCAGCCTGGACGGTTGGAACCACCGTCGCCCTACATCGTTGGCCACCCGTCTGCCCAGGATCTTCTCCTGCGCGCCTACCGCCTCAGCCTGCTCCACGGCACGGCCCCTTTGATCAGCCTCCAGCGCAGCCGTGTCATTCCCAAGGACTATCAACTGGTGCCAGTGGTGATGGCGCTGGAGATGTCCCGCGTGCGGATGTTGATCGCCGACGACGTCGGGCTGGGCAAGACCATCGAGGCAGGGCTTATCATCACCGAACTGCTTGCCCGCCAGATGGCCACGCGACTGCTGGTCATCGTGCCTGCCAATCTACGGGAGCAGTGGCGAGAGGCATTGGACTACTTTTTCCACATTCCAGCGCGCATCATCTCTACCCGCCACCGGCGGGAGATGGAGCGGGAACTGCCTGCTGGCGCCAATCCCTGGGAGCATTATCGCTTCTTGATCACATCGGTGGACTATGCCAAGCAGCCGGCGATCAAGAATCAGATTCTGGAGCAGCGTTGGGACGTTGTCGTCATAGACGAAGCGCACCAGGTAGCCAAGCCGCACCAGAGCGGACCGGATCAACGGGTACGGATGGACCGTTGGGAACTGGCCGAGTTGCTGGCAGCCAGCGAGCGGGTGCGCCACTTGATGCTCCTGACTGCCACGCCTCACAACGGTTACACCGACTCTTTCGCCAGTCTTTTGCGAATGCTGAATGTGGGGGCCATGACTGGACCGATCCACGCCCCACAGATTGTACGTTCGGCGGCTGAGCGATACGTCTGCCAGCGACGGCGGGAGGATGTAGAGACCTGGTTCCAGGACGATCCAACCCGCAGCCCGTTCCCTGAGCGCGATCAGGATGAGGTCATCGTTCCGCCCACGGCCTACGAGATGGGTGCCATCCGCGCCGTTGAGGCCTACGGTAACCAGGTACTGCAACAAGCATCCGTCGGCAACGTACGGGCGCGCACGTTGGCCCACTGGACGGTGATGCACCTGCACAAGCGGGCGCTCAGCTCCCCCGAGGCGCTGCGCTGCTCGCTGCGCAACCGCCGGGAGCGGCTGAAGCAGCGGCTGGCAAGTGCTACCGCAGAAGCAGAAGAGACCGCCATCCCACCCGAGGTCGCCCGCGCCAACGTGCTGGACGAGGACACCGGCGAGCGGTTGACCGACGAGGAGGCCGGACAGCGGACCGAGCGCGTGCTCTACGGCTCTCCAGAGGAGATTCAGGCTGAACTTGAACTCTTGGAGGAGGTGCTGGAAAAGGCAAAGAAGGTCACCGCCCGTCGCGATAGCAAACTTCAAAAGCTGCTGGACACCGTTCTCCGCCAGCGGTTGGCGGCGGATCCAAAGGTGGTGCTCTTTACCCGCTACGTGGACACGATGAACTACCTGGCCCAGCAGATCGAGCGCGACAAGCGCTACGCCAACGCCATCGTCCTGACCATCCACGGTGGGCTGAATGAACGGCAACGCCGCGAGGTCTTTATGGCGTTCGAGCGGGCAAAGGTCGGTATTCTCGTCGCCACCGACGCTATTTCCGAGGGGATCAACTTGCAGCACGCTGCGGCTCAGGTGATCCACTACGAGCTGCCCTGGAATCCTAACCGGTTGGAGCAGCGCAATGGCCGGGTGGACCGCTTCGGGCAGCGCAAGGACGTGGTCACTATCCGGACGATGGTGATGGACGAGACGCTGGACGCCACGATCCTGAAGGTGTTGGTGGAAAAAGCAGCGCAGATCCGGAAGGACTATGGCTTTTCTCCACCCTATTTTGGCGACGAGACCAACATCCTGGACTTGTTGGAGCAGCACGATGTGACGCTAGGCCCCAAACAGTTGAGCTTTGAGGATTTGATGGCGGGGACGACCGAGGAACCGGTGGAGGACCCATTTACCGAGGAGACGTTGGAGCGTATCAAAGGGGATAGCTTCTACGGGCAGACCCACATCAGCCTGCCGGAGATCGAGCGACGGCTGGAAGAGACGGCGGCGACGGTGGGATCCCCTGGGCAAATCCAGGCCTTTGTCTTCAGTGGGCTGAACCGTTTTGGTTGCAGCACCACTGAGAATTCAGACAGTTCCTGGCGTATCGCCATCACCGACCCGGCCCTCCAGACGGCTTCGCTGGGCGAGGTAATCGAACGGGCCACCTTCGACCCCGAGTGGGCACTGGACGATCCAGACGTGACTCTCCTGGACGTGGGCCATCCGCTGGTGCGGCGGTTGATCGAGGAGGTGAAACAGAGCGGGTTCGTCGGCAAAGCCGAGGCCGCGGCTCAGCATTATGGTCGGACGGCCTACGTCGTAACGCCAGACGTGGACGAGGTAACGGCGTTGTTTCACCTGCTGGCCCGCTACGTGGTGAACACGGAACCGACCTCGATTGTGGAGGAATTGTTGCCGGTGTCGATGCCGGTGTACAACGATCCGCCGACAGTGGTGAGCGGTCAACAAGTGACGCAGTTGTTGGAAGCGCAGCCGAGCCCTGAGACGCGCACGGAAGCAGAGGTGCAGGAGGCGCTGGCCGACGCGCTGGCGATTGGAGAGCTGGATGCATTGCTGGAAAGTGCAGTGGAAACACGACGGCAGGAACTTGTGACCGAGCGAACCCAGATGCGAGAACAGATGGAGCAACGGGAAGGCGCGCAGGTGGCCGAGTGGCTGCGGGGGATTGACGATCTGTCACCGGGGAGTTTCGATCTGTTGACGATGACGATCCTCTTCCCCGCGTAATCGGGTAATTGCAATGACCACATCACCTACCCACATCACCACCTCCGGCGGATTGATATCCGCCGCCTTTATCGAGAACGTGCGCGAGCCTGGCTCCCGACAGCGCGGGGTCGAGCCAGCTTCCTTTGCCCTGTCCTGGAGTTCAGCCCCCAAGAATCCCTCTGCGTTGGAGGAAACCATCGCCACCGCCTGGGAACTCCTCCTGGAGCGCTGGGACGCCGTCCGCAACGATCTACCGATGATGGAGGTCTCTCAGGTCCGCTCCCGTTGGCTATTGCCTCTCTTCCAATTGCTCGACTTTGACCCCGTCTATCTGCGAGGCGATACGGCCCTCGACGAAGCTGGCAAGTTGCGCTATCCACTCTCTCATCGGGGATGGGATGGGAAAGATGCCCCCATACTCCACACCCTCATCCCCTCTCAAGGTCTGGATGCCCGTATGGCCTCCGGCCGGGGTATCAAAGCCAAATCTCCCCATGATATGCTCCAGGCTTTCCTCAACGCCAGCACCGCCGACCTGTGGGCCGTGTTGAGCAACGGTATCTTGCTGCGTCTCCTGCGCGACTATCACCACACCTTCACCAAAGGATACGTCGAGTTCGACCTGGAGGCGATCTTGGAGACGCGCAACTATGGCGACTTTCGCGCCCTTTACCGTCTCTGCCACGCCAGCCGCTTTGTGCCCCAGGGTGAGGGCAACGAGGCGCTCTTGCCCCTGGAGCAGTTCTACAAGGACTCGATCGCCGCCGGGATCAAGGTGGGCGAGGATCTGCGCGGGCAGGTGCGCCAAGCCATCGAGACGCTGGGCAACGGCTTCCTGGATGGCGACCTGATCCACCGGCTGCAACAGGACGATGCCCTCTGTCGCGACTACTACGGCGAGATCCTGCACGTCATTTACCGGGTGCTTTTCCTGCTCTTTGCCGAGCAGCGAGGGATGATGCCCGGCCGCGATTCTCTGTATGCCGAAGCCTATTCCATCGCCCGGCTGCGCGCCCGCGCCGAGGGCGACATTCCCCGCGAGGACGACTTTGCCGACCTGTGGCACGGACTTCAGGTCACCTTCCGCATGGTGCGCGAGGGTGTGCCGGAGCTAAACGTCTTTGGCTACGATGGGATGCTCTTTGACGACGACCAGACGCCGCTTTTGAACGGGCGAGCCGTGCATAACAGCGATCTCCTCCGCGCTATTCGCGCCCTGACCCTCATCGAACGGGAGAGAGTGCTGCAACGCATCTCCTACGCCGACCTGGGCGTGGAGGAGCTGGGTTCCATCTACGAGAGCCTGCTCGACTTTACCCCCCGCGTCACGACTGGGCCAGAGGACATAGATGGCCGTGAGGTGCCGGCCAACACGTTCTTCCTCGACCCGCGCGGCTCGGAGCGCAAGACGACCGGCTCTTACTACACCCACCCCTCGCTGGTCAACGAGCTGATCAAGAGCGCGCTCCTGCCGGTGGCGCGGGACCGGCTCGAAGCGGCGGGACTGCCCGTGATCGAGGAGGACGCCATCGGCGAGGCGACGGCGGGCCTTCTGACCGACTATGCTGGCCTCAGCGACGAGCAGCGCGCCGCGGGCGAGAAGGCGCTCCTTGCCATCAAGGTTTGCGACCCGGCGGTGGGCAGCGGTCACTTTCTGGTCAAGGCGAACAACGCGCTGGGGGCCGAGCTGGCCTGCTTGCGCACCGGCGATGAGTACCCGGCCGAGGCAGAGGTGCAGGCCGCCAAGCGGGACGTGCTGGCCCGCTGTATCTACGCGGTGGACGTGAACCCAATGGCGGTGGAGCTGTGCAAGGTCAGCCTGTGGATCAACGCCAGCGTGGCGGATAGGCCCCTCAGCTTCCTCGACCACCACATCAAGTGCGGCGACTCGCTGATCGGGGCGACGCCGGAACTTATGGCCGAGGGGATACCCTACCAGGCGTTTGACCAAAAGATCGTGGGCAACAACCGGAAGACGGCCAACGCGATCCGCAAGCGGAACCGGGAGGAGCAGGCCGGGCAATTGCCGCTGGGATGGCGGGTGACGGTGATCGAGACCGCCGAGGATCTGGAGCGCTGGCGGCGGCTGAGCCAACTGGCCGAGGAAAAGCCCCAGGCGGCGCGGGAGCGGTACGCCGAGTATATCACGGCAACCGAGCGCCAGCGCCGAAAGCTGGAAGCAGACTTTTGGACGGCGGCCTTCTTCTGGCCGCTGCCAAAGGGCGTGGGCTGGGCGCCGACCCACGGCGAGTTCATACGCCTGCGCGCCGAGGGGCCAGAGGCGCTGCCGCCGGAGGCATTGGCCCAGGTCGAGGCGCTGGCCGAGCGGTACCGTTTTTTCCACTGGCATCTGGAGTTCCCCGACGTTTTTGCCGACGACGGCGCGGGCGGCTTTGACGTGGTGCTGGGCAACCCGCCGTGGGAGCGGATCAAGTTGCAGGAGAAAGAGTTCTTTGCTGCCAAGGCCCCGGAGATTGCTAACGCCCGCACTGCTGCCGAACGGCGACGACTGATCCGTAATTTACCCAATACAAACCCTGCCCTGCACGCCGCCTACACCACCGCCCTGCGAGAGAGCGAGGCCACCAGTCATTTTCTGCGTGACTCCGGCCGTTTCCCTCTGACCTCTGGTGGCGATATCAATACCTACGCCGTTTTCGCAGGTCTGGCACACCAACTGATTTCCTTGGGAGGTCGTGCAGGAATCATTGTCCAAAGTGGCATTGCAACTAATGACACATATAAGCACTTTTTTGAGAATTTGCTAGCCAGCAGGCAGCTGGTGAGCTTTTACGATTTTCTCGAGTCGCGTGACTATTTTCCAGGGACTGACAGTCGAGAGCCTTTCTGTCTGATAACCATGGGTAGTGCCGATGCCGGGGAAAATGGTAAGGCTGAGTGTGTATTCAATCTACTACAACTAGATGAACTGAGTGATTCTAGCCGTCGGGTAGAGCTAGGATTCGAGGAAGTCGCGCTCTTCAATCCAAATACACGCACTATTCCCAAGTTTCAAACTAGTCGTGATGCGACTCTGGCCCGGAAGCTGTACCAAGTTGCTCCTATTATCATAAATGAACGGACGGGGATGAACCCTTGGAGGTTACAGCTCTCCACAATGTTCCATATGACAAACGATTCTCACCTGTTCCACTCGCGAGAGGCATTAGAAACCGAGGGCTTTGTAATCCGGGGAAATCGCTTCTATGCGGCAAACAGCAAGGTCTATCTTCCGCTGTATGAAGCCAAGATGATGCATCAGTACGATCATCGCTTTGCAACCTATGAGGATGACGGCATTCGTGACTCGACCCACGCCGAACACGTGGATGCCGATTTCGTTGTACAACCAAGGTATTGGGTTCTTGAGTCCGATGTCATTGAGAAAGCTAACCCAGGCAAAGGGTGGTTTATGGGCTTTCGAGACATCACTAACGCTGCAAGTGAACGCACGATGATTCTCTCGCTAATTCCGGGGGTGGCAATAGGGAACAAGGTTCCACTCATTCTATGCGCTGATAGTGGAATAAGTCTAGTATGCTGCCTATTAGGGAACGCTAACTCGATGTCCACTGACTATATCACAAGACAGAAAATCAGTGGAAATACTATGAACTTCTATATAGTGAAGCAGTTCCCTGTTTTATCTCCGAACCGCTATACGCCTGATCTCATTGACTTCATCGTTCCCCGCGTGGTCGAACTCACCTACACCGCCTGGGATCTGCAACCCTTCGCCCAGGACATCCTGGACGAGGTCGGGTCAGAGACGTGGGCACGTTGGTTCGCGGATGCGCCAATTCATACTTCTCCATCGCCGGAGTGGGCAGCGGGGCCTGCGCCTGCGCCTTTCGTCTGGAACGAGGAGCGCCGCGCCATCCTGCGCGCCGAGCTGGACGGTCTCTACGCCCACCTCTACGGTCTCACCCGCGAGGAGTTGGCCTACATCCTGGACACCTTCCCCATCGTGCGGCGGAAGGACGAGGAAAAGTACGGGGAGTACCGGACGAAGCGGATGGTGTTGGAGGCGTTTGAATCACTGAGGGCGCTGATGAAATGAAAACACTGAATCAGCGGCGTCATCAGCTCAGTGTTTCAGTGATTCCATCGCTGCGGCGCAAGGACGAGGAAAAGTATGGAGAGTATCGGACGAAGCGGATGGTGTTGGAGGCGTTTGAATCACTGAGGACACTGATGAAATGAAAGCACTGAATCAGTGGCGTCGTCAGCTCAGTGCTTCAGTGATTCCATCGCTGCAGCGGAAGGACGAGGAAAAGTACGGGGAGTACCGGACGAAGCGGATGGTGTTGGAGGCGTTTGAATCACTGAGGGCACTGATGAAATGAAAGCACTGAATCAGTGGCGTCATCAACTCAGTGCTTCAGTGATTCCATCGTGCAGCGGAAGGACGAGGAAAAGTACGGGGAGTACCGGACGAAGCGGATGGTGTTTGAGGCGTTTGAATCACTGAGGACACTGATGAAATGAAAGCACTGAATCAGTGGCGTCATCAACTCAGTGCTTCAGTGATTCCAATGAGGAGGCCAGTTGAGTAACCAAGCATACGTAGACGCGCACTACCCGCTGTCTGGGTTAACGGCCAAGGTGCTCGCGGCGGCTCACGAGGTTCATCGCGTTTTGGGACCGGGCTTTGAGGAAGTCATCTACCAGCGTGCGCTGGCAAAGGAGTTGCCGGCTCACGGAGTGGAAGGGGCGCGCGAGGTTTGGATAGATGTGGTGTACAAAGATGAAAAAGTGGGGCGCAAGCGGGTAGATTTCGTCGTCGGCGACGACAGCGGCGATGTGATGGTCGAGGTCAAGGCCAAAGCGGCGCTGGACGAGGTGGATTTTGTCCAGACGCTCTCATACCTCAAGGCATCGGGGTACAAGGTGGGGTTGCTGCTCAACTTTGGCGGCAAGCGGTTGGGAATCAAACGACTCGCGAATTGAGAGCATTCAGTGGGTTCAGGTTTTCAGTGCCTCAGTGATTCCATCGCTGCGGCGGAAGGACGAGGAGAAGTATGGAGAGTATCGGACGAAAGAGCACGTTTCAACCTGTGCTTACACGCTAGATGGTGTATAATTGAGCTGATGGTGAGGGAGAGAGCTAACGGGAGGTCAAAATGGGAGTAGTTACACTTGAAATAACCGAATCCCAACTGGTCGATTGGGTACAACGAGTCTCACCGGAGGCCAAACGGACTATTTTGAGAATCCTCATTCCACAGCTCGACGAATTTGAAGATCTGGTGGATTATGGGAATCGGCGCGTACGGGCGCTATGTGCTGAGCGCGGCCTGGATTGGGACAGCCTGAGTGAAAACGAACGCGAGCGATTGATCGATAACCTGCTCCACGAAACCGAGAGTGGAGCCTAGCGATGCCTGAACGGGTCGTGTTCGACACCAACATCTGGATATCGGGCCTGTTGTGGCGCGGCAAGCCATACCAGTGCTTGCTGCTGGCGCGTTCCCAGGTCGTTCAGCATGTGCACTGCTCAGAGATGCTCGCGGAACTATCTCGGAAGCTGCGCAGAACGTTCGACTTTTCGGAGGATCACATTCGGGCTGTCCTGTATGACCTACGTCGTGTGTCTGAGGCCGTAGAGATCACGGGGGAACTGCACGCCGTGGACGACGACCCTGACGACGACAAGTTCATCGAATGCGCCCTGGTAGGCAGCGCTGAGATGATCGTATCTGGCGATCACCACCTTCTCGATCTCGGCAAGTACGAAGGAATCAGCATTCTCTCCGCTGCCGAATTTCTCGCCCAATTTACTTGACTTGCATCGCCAGAGTATCGCGTCCACCTCTACACCTTCCCAGGTTGTCGAGATGTTTGACTTGCTCAGGAAAATGAGTCCAGAGCTGAATCAACCAACAGTTGACACGATTGCTCAACCAGAGTTTGACGAAGCAATTGAGCAATACATCAGTTGGGCATCGGAATGGGACGGCGCTCTGCCTGCGGACGTTTTCTTTGGCGTCTGGGCTAATTTTCAGCAGCGGGAAAAGCCGCTCGAATTGCGCGCACGTATCGTGGAGGGGCATCTGCAACTCGCTCCTATGCCGGGAAGCCCGATCCAGGCCCAGGATAACCGCATCTACCTGGAGGACGGACGTGAGTTGGTGATCCAGTTGGAGACTGCATAGGCGTTTGATTGGCTGGCTCGCCAAGTGAGGGGGTAAAGCAGTGCACCTGGTTTCATTTTTTGCCGTTGACGCCGAGTTGGCAGCGCGAGAGACGCGCGTGATGCACCTGCTCGTCCCGCAAGACGGGCTACCGGTGGGAGCCTATGGCCTGCTGGAATTCTACTGCCCCGATCCGGCCTGTGACTGTCGGCGGGTGATGCTCAACGTCGCGGAGGAGAAGAATCCTGAACGCTTCCTGGCCTCCATCAGCTACGGCTTTGACCGGGACGAGGACATGGCGGGACCATTTCTCGATCCAATGAATCCTCAGAGTCAATACGCCGAGGCGTTGCTCGAACTGGTGGAGAGAATCGTGTTGAGCGAGTCGCACTACGTGGCGCGGCTTGAGCGACACTATGCGCTGGTCAAACAAGCTGCGTCTGACCCCGATCATCCCGCCTATCGCGAGTTGCAAAAGGTGCTGGCGGACGATGCTAGATCGTTTCCATTGCCGCGACCAGCGCCCAAGTCACGGAGGAAAACGCGGAAACGGAAACGAAAGCCACGTCGCAAGCGCCGCAGGTGAGAGAGAAGAGACCGAGTAGTCGCGAGACAGGCGAGTTGCAGCTTTCTCAGTGGCATTATCCTTTCAGTTTCTCAGTGATTCTCCATCGCACGGTGGAAGGATGAGAAGCGGTAAGGATGGTATAGGGCGAAACGGCGGATACTGGAAAAGTGCGGCACGGCGACGGAAAGAAGTACAAACACTGCTGTAGAATGAGAGGACGGAGAGCGCAGATAGACGATGCCCAGATACGTGACCCCACCCCGGCTTGACCCCGATGACCTGGCGGGAATAATCGATCCCAATCGCGGTTTTCTGTGCCTGACTTCGCATTGGCGACCCGACCCGGAGGCCCCCGATCCAGAGATGCCGGGCCAAAAGTTATCTATGAACAGCTACATTACCTCGCCTGGTCGGTCTCCCTGCCTGTGTGGCAGCGGCAAGCACTATCGTGACTGTTGTCGGCCAAACCGCCTGTGGCGCCCGATTTGTCCCAACCCTGGAGGTACCGACAAAGGGTTCAGCCTGGTCAAACCTCAAAAAGCGGTCTTTCGCGACGTTGACGGAAACCTGATCCGCGAGCGGCTGATGGCGGACCCTCGGCTACGCTGCACGGATGACAGCCTGACCAGCAGTTTTTGGATCCTCTTTGGAGATCCACCGGTGGAGGGTCAGTACGGCATCCTCTGCTTTGGCGACGTCGAGCTCAAGCGCAGCCGCACTCTCGTGGCGACGGCGATGAGCGATCTACGAATGCGGACGCTGCTGGCGCTGTTGGACGAGATCGCTGGCGACGTGCTGGGGAAACCGCGAGTGAGCCAGGAGCCAGTATACGCGATCGACAAAGCGACAGGCAAGATGCGCGAGGTAAGGCCATCGGGGCGACGGGGTAGGCGTAGACGACGCAAGCGATGAGCTAGACGGGAGCGGTATGGACAGGACGAACAAGGAGCGCATCCTAGACTACCTCTGGGCCATCTCACCCGATTGGGCGACCAATAGCCAGATTCGAGATGAGACAGGCATCAAATCCCACCAGCAGGTCTACCTGCTCACCCAGGGGTTGATGTACTCCAGGCTGATCCGGGGCGAGCAACGCGGGCGGGAGTGGGTCTTTTGGGCCGACGAGTCGCCCGTCGCCCAACTGGCATCGCCGGGACAAGTCCGGATGCGAGAGGTCCGCGCCCAGACTGAAAAGCAACTGTCGCCGCGCGCCTTCGAGGACCTGGCCCGCTCCGTGATGAGCGCCCACTTTGGCGCACCGCTGGTATCTGGACAAGCGTCCGGCGTGCCCAAAGAGTTCGATATGGTCTCACCGGACGGCAGCATCGTCGGCGACGCCAAGTACTTTACGCTGGTGCGAGGGCAGCGGCTCCCGCCGGCCAAGTTCTCTATCATTGCAGAACGGTAGTGACCCATCGAGATGCGGTTAATTGACGAGAGAAGGAAGATGAAGTAAAGTTATTCGAAATCATCGGGGGGGCGAATGACGATACAGCGCGTAATCCAAGTCAGTCTGATCATAATG
>Ga0180434_10008291_pt1 | contig 11494 bp, 7 predicted proteins | sample SS_ome_7_FD_132453 | JGI IMG/M metagenome (GOLD analysis project Ga0180434, IMG submission 132453) | Hypersaline lake sediment archaeal communities from the Salton Sea, California, USA - SS_1_D_2 metaG | ecosystem: Environmental > Aquatic > Non-marine Saline and Alkaline > Hypersaline > Sediment... | reverse complement strand
GCCAAATATCCGGAAATTTCAATTTTCCCGTTATTGCCGATCAGCATCCTGAGGTTTGGCGAACGATCAGTTCGATAAAGATCGAGGGGTTGAGCGGACCTGCTGAATCTGTCGCAGGAAGTCAGATGAGTATCGGCAGTGATGACGAGAATTATGGCACCATATGGAGGCCTGTGGAATAATCCGAAGAACAGCCTATCTTAGCAGAAGACGAATCAGCGTCTCCGAGCCTTGCTGTTATTCAAGCCATTGCTCTACATCAAATCGGTAAGGATAGTACACGTTAGTTTACATAGTTACGAACGTCCCCTACTTCTGGAATCGAAATCAAACCCGGACGCTCAAACAATCTAAGAACGGATCATTATGTATAAAAATGAGCACAATTGTATGCACATTCATGGTATTATGCATAGATTTAAGGGTTTTATTATACATGTCCATAGAGAGAGAACGTCATGTCATCTGCACTTACCCCGCTCCCTCCGATTGACTCAGACCAGTTGGAGACAAAAGCTGTCCTAAAAAAATTATCCTCGGCAAACAGATACCTTGCTGAACTTAAAGGGGTTTCCGGATCTATCCCGAACCAGGGTATTTTGATCAATACACTCTCTCGCAAGAAGCTAAAGACAGCTCTGCTATAGAGAGTATTATCACCACCAATGACGAGTTGTTCAAGGACGAGCTTTTCCCTGATTTTGCAAGAAGTGCCGCAGCCAAAGAGGTCAGAAATTATGTTATGGCTTTACGAACTGGTTTTGAACGCGTCCAAAAGGACCGATTGCTGACAGCCAACACGATTCTGACCATACACGCTGAGCTAGAGAGGCATAACTCTGGCTTTCGCAGACTCCCTGGCACAGAACTTAAAAATGAACAGAGTGGCGAAATTGTTTACACCCCACCGCAGAAATATGATACGATTGTAGATTTGATGAGGAACCTTGAGTCGTTCATCAACGACGATACTGTTTCAGATATTGATCCCTTGATCAAGGTTGCCATCATCCATTACCAATTTGAAAGCATTCATCCATTTTATGATGGCAATGGCCGTACAGGTCGTATTATCAACGTACTATATCTGGTATTGAAGGAGCGCTTAGACATCCCGGTGCTTTACCTTAGTCGTTATATTATCCGAACAAAACAGGATTATTACCGTTTGCTTCAAGATGTCCGCGACACGGGAGCTTGGGAAGAATGGATTTTGTATATCCTGACCGGTATTGAGCAAACTTCTCGTCAAACGATTCGCATCGTTCAGGATATACAGCAGGCCCTCATGACATACAAGCATCAGATCAGAAATGATTTCAGATTCTACAGTCAGGATCTGATCAATAATCTTTTTTTTCACCCCTATACCAAAATAGATTTTGTGATGCGCGACCTGAAGGTAAGCCGTCTTACAGCAACAAAATATCTTGATGCCCTTGCCGAAGGTGACCGATTCCTGAAAAAAGCAAAGATTGGCCGATCTAACTATTATATCAACATCGCGTTATTCAATATTCTGGCGAAAGAAGAAGCAGAATGATGCTTCTTTAACGCGGCGATGAAGCGCAGCGGAATTACCGTCCAGTGGAGCGCTTGGTTCGGCGATTTCATTTTTTCGCAGACAAGTTCCTATCGGAGTACTTGACGCCATGATCGCTACTCATGCATTGGCTCTCGATGAGATTATGGCGACAAACAATACCCGCGAATTTGAGCGTGTTCAAGGCCTGCGATCTGAAAACCGGGCCGGGACAGGCTGATAGTGCGTTCAGGATAAGCTCGTCAAAACCATCCATTGAGGAACTGACCGCAAAGATTAGCTATAAGGAAAAAGAGTTCCGCCTCATAAACCTGCCTTTTTACCTGATCAATCGGATCGAACGGTTCACGCGTCAACTGTAGGGCAATCTTTTTTCCGTCCCCTTACGCGAGCTATAAATCTATTGCGTTTCAAGCCTTCGCACTCATTGGCCGAAGTCGGGAAAAACCTCCTGCAATGTAGTTACTTCACCTAATAAACAACGTCCCGTAGCCCAACGGCAGTCCAAGGATTGCACAAACCAATGATTGATCGTTCACGTTCTCGATTTAGAATTTCGCAGAAACATTTCGGCCCTATCCCGCGGTAAACATTTGTATCGAAAATAATGTACATGCGTTGCATAGAGTTTATTGTCGCACAACCCAAGGCCCCAGAACAGCCTGAACAAACTTAGCTTCATTAAATAGCCATCCTACACAAATAGGAAGGGGGTTCTCCTAGTGGGAGAAACGTTTTCTAAGGTAAATTCGCTGCCCCCCTAACACATCAGACGTCCCCCGGCCCTTTGTGCTCGGGTTTGCACTGTGTCTCAACAGTAATATCATTATCTTCTTCAAGAGATGGTAAGAATTCGAATTGAACTTTCAATTCAGACACAACTGACTCGGCCAACTTGGTAAAGCTTTCTAACCGTTCAATTCTTTCTTGCAGTCGCCGCCGGACCTCGGCATTGGGGTCTATGTCCTTTCCGAAATCAGCATTACTTGAAACGAAGCGGATCACGATTTCCGGGACACCGTGTTCAACCTCGGCTGCTTCTGCGAGCTTGACCCACTCCCCGGACTTATCCACAGCAGTTCGTGCTGCTTCAGACAGACAATACCCGATCAGCACTTTCGCCGAGTAATCAAGTTCATCTACCAAAGCGAGCCAATTAGCAGCGTCAGATTGTTCTTTGTTTTCATCGTTTGGTCGGCGGGCGGAACGAAAGTACCGCGGCATTTCATTGTCAGGATCGAGACTCTCGATAGCTCGAATGACTGGTTCTAAATTTTCAAATGGACGTTTGCCATTTGGCAATTCCGCACGATGCCTCCAGAGCATCATAATAGCATTGAAACAATTCTTCTCGGCCAAACTCTTATCTTCGCCAGTTGCGTTCTCAGCCTCAACGATAAGATCGGCGATATAGTGCGCCATCCAACGGCCAAGGGTATCCACTGAGGTCTCTAATCCAAGCTCATCTACGAGTTTGCGGCCTAAAGCCAAAATGCTGTCAGAGTGTGCGAAACTGTCCATCTGCTCCGAGGAGGTAGAGTCTGGCTTTCGTGGGGATTTTATCTTTGTCATCATCAACACCGTTTTTGTATGGTTGATAGCGCCGACGGCGCTCAATTTGCACTTCAATAATCAGATCACGGTCAAGTTTGGTCAACATCGCGGTCAAAAAAACCAATGACGCTTGAAGCCGACTTCCGCGTTCCAGATTGCTACTTTCGTAGCGCTTGGCCTCATCATAATGGCCCCATACTTGCGATGCCATAACAACTGAGTTCTCTCTGTTTTTCCAAAGTCTGCAATCCGAGTCGGTATCGAGTCCCATCACATCAATGATGTGACGCGCGGGCATCACTGGAGGGAAACTGATCCCACCAGCCCAACGATCCTGGGCGTCCAATTCCTGATCACCACTATTGTAGACTATCCAGCCCTTAAGCGAAAAGCCGAACTTGTCGATTTCCATATCACTTCCCGCGCTTGGTACCGCGTAATCAAAAATATTCTTAGCCGTGCTGAGCGCTCTAAGAAGCGAGAGCGATTTATCAGGCGACACTAACGCGCTGTAAATGCGGGTTGATTGCTCATGATCGGAATTTGCTGTTGTCCAGAACCCCCACACGTTAAGCATATTGGAGGCATTGAGCGCCTCGTCGAAATCTTCTCCTACGATACTCCGATATGCGTCGCCATCCTCCTTTCGATCCAGCCAAGCGGAGCGTTCCAGCGGCGTCGGATCGCGTCGATCCCAAAGCCAACGCCCATCCTTTCGTGATAGATCGTGACGGTCGAGCCAGCCTGTAAATTCATCCTCCTCGCCATATCCCGAATCGCGATGCGTAGGCGTACTGGCCAACAGATTTCCAGCAACAACCATCATCGCATGATAAGCATAATAAAACTGGAGCGTGTCAGCGCGTGGATACGAACCGTGAGAATGAATGGTGTAATTGTCTTCGTAGAGCTGTCGTCTGCTCCGCTCATCTTCATCCCATCGCCCGTTAGCTGTGTAACCGAAGTCCGTTCGGATTATTTTAAGCGCCTCTGACTCGATTTCGTTTTGTGACATTGCAAACACACAGCCCAGAGGTTCGTACCAATATGGTCCGATATCGATACCAAAGTAAAAACGATCATCTTCGTTGGTACAGGTTTCCTCTTTTTTCTTATAACGAACGCGATCGAAAGATTTGGATTCAACGACAGGGAAAGATGATACATTAACGTGTTCAAGGCAATCCTTGAGACTATCCTGGTCTGCCAAAGTCCCATTATTAATGAGCGTGAGCAGCGCTCGCGCGGCAAACTGCCTGATCAGAACGTGAGGCTGGTCATTCAAAGCCCAATCCACAAGCTGGTTCGCAAAAGGCGCAAGTGCCGCTGGAAATTCGACGGCAGCACGTGCGATGCCAATTAGGAACCATTGACGCGCATGTAGCATATAAAAAGGCAGTTTCGCATCCGCAAAGGGTCCGCTCTTCTTATCTGCCGCAAACTTGAAAACATGGCCGAGAACATCTTGTCGTTCCAAGGCAACAAGGCCCACAACCACATGCGCGCCTTCCCACCGTATGACAGCATCAGGCGCTGCCATGGACGCCCAGATATAGCCTGCCAGTGAAACCTTAACGTCAGTAGGTGGCAAGAGCTCTTCTGACCATGGGCCATCCCCATCCTTTTCTTCCAAAACCGGCGTAAAGAGGTCAAGGCCATAGCTTAATGCCTCCAGCGCCTCGTCTTCCGATAGATTGACGGCAAGCAGACTAACTAGCGAGAAAAGTCGATCAGAATCCGCAAGGTCGGGGGATTCTCCAACGGCGCCGATCACGACATCAACTATTTCGCCCTCGCTCATCCCCGCCAAGGCGCAGGCGGTCTTGATGGGCAGCACTTCATAGTATCGGTTTTTCGAAATTTCCATGCAGTAGCGGCGAGCAAAAGCTTTGAGCGTAACCTCCATTGCGCGCATTGTCGCTGGTCGGTTTTTCCATGTATCAGGCATTTGCTCCAAGAAAGTCCGAAAATGGTAAAGACCTAATTCTGGCACGTTGCCAACTGCTTGGATAAAGTCAGTTTCAGAGCCGACTGGCACGTGCCCGATGGCTTCCTTGAAAAACTGATCGTGATCCCAAGGCAACTCAGTGCTCTTGAATGCCGAATAGGCTTGGGACAGACCATCGGCATTGGTCAGATCGCAACGAGAAAACACGTCATCCCAATTCCGCGCAGACTTGGCCAGCACTTCATTTGGACGGTAAGTCTGTTCGTATTCCTGACGACTACCAGAACGCTTTATTGTCTCGTCAAAAGCAATAACCTCATCAAGACCAGCTATATTCACGTTATGCTTGGAAGCTACTTCCTTTAACATAGAGTAGTCTCCAGCGCTGAACCGAATGTATCGATAAAGATGCGCGGTCGCGGCCTCTTTTTCGTCGCGTGTTGCGCACTTTGATAGTAAGCTTTCGAGTAATTGGTCGTGTTTCCAATGCGCACGAAAACCGATTACGGGTAGTGCGTCGCGTGCATCCAAGCTTGCGCATTTAATCAATCGACTTATTGCGATAGGCAGTATCCGTTCAGACCGTCCGAACTTTCGATCCCTCCAACGGCTCAGTATCGCTAAGGATGACGACGGACAAAGGCCGCAGAGTGCTTCGATAGTGGATTTCCAATCGAAGTGCTTATCTCGTTCGACATAGTCATATGTTAGTTCGGCGCAGCGCGCAAAATGATAGGCGGTCTCTGGTGATGGGCGGTCAGTACGAGCGGCACGATTCGCTAAGCCCAAAATCGCATCCCAACGTGAAAGATTCTCGTCGCCAATCTTGCTCGTAACCTCAACTGCTTCATTGAAATATGCCTTCGCTTCTGCCTTGCTCACCAATAGAATAGCGCGGGCAGCATCGATGTAGCCTTCGGATTTGCTCTCAGCATCGGATCGTTCTTCCTTGGTAAGATTAAACGCTTCGAGAGCAAATTCTATCGCTGCTGCTTTAGTTGCTTCTTTCTGACTGCATAATCGCGCGAGAGAGGTAAGGGTGGGTGTGAAGAGTGGCCTCTTCAGGCTGCCCTTCCATTGCGAAAAGGCTGCCAGTGTCGAATCACCCGCCGCATCGAGTCGGCATAAAATGCCCAACCATAGCACAGCGATCTCATTTGAGGTATGGAAATCATCGCGATAGTAAGCTTTTCCAGCGTTCTTGGACGCCTCATGCGTCCGTTTAAGTTCGTCGTCAAGAGATGCTTTCGTCACATGGCCGAGAAGAGTGGATGCCGAAAGCTGATACCAAGGAAGCAGCGCGCCAATGTCTTCCTGAAACTCCTGGAGATCGCGTGATGTGGAATGCTGGGCTTTCTTGTCCATCTCGACCCGCAGCTCTGGATGGGCTAGGTCGCGGACTTCTAGTACATGCCCCAGTAAAGCCGCACGCAAGCAATAAGCCTGAAGTACTGGAAATCGTGCTTTCGTGAATCGCGAAGAAAGCGCTAGTGGGGGATCGCTCGGGAGATAACGCGAAAGCACCACCGCTGCCTCGTCCGCATTGCATACCACTTGTTGCAACCCCGCTTCGACCAGTGCGGTTACCGCGCCGAGGACGGATTCCTGAACATCCAATGCGTGGTCGTTCATCAACTTGATGCGTTTGCTGGTGACAAGCCGAAAGGCCCGGTGCGTCACTTCAACCGGTGGTATCCGCTGAATCTCACGGAGTTCGGCGGTGATCGCAAGCACAAGGCAAAGGTTGTTACCGGCAGCGTGAGCAAGCGCATCCACGTCCTGGAACCGTCCGTGATCGACAAGACATCTCGCTACAGAACGGCCAACGTGGAATGACACTTCGCGTGGCCTCCAGTCCCCAAGGCTGTGCGCAGCATTTACGGGACCGTGAATATTAACATGGGCGAGTGTCAGCTCAACGATATCTTGGTATGAAATCTTTTCGTTTTCGCGCTCTTCAGGGGTCAAGCGGCTCCAATTGAGTAACCACTCCTCCCCCAAGCGCAGACGGCTCCGCGCATCACTGGCAAGTTCCGGACGACCTGACAGAAAGGCCGCTTCATAAGCATGATGTGAACCGAGCCAGCCCGAGCCAAATGTACGTCGGGAGACGATTTCCTGAATATGGTCGGGTTCCAGAAACATTGCTGCTAAATCAGTGTTGGCTTGCAGGATTTTTCTTTGCCGATCATCACCGGCTGTCTCACCACCTGCTTTCAGAGCAAGCTTGGCTGCATCAAGGTAGCGCTTCGACCGTAGCCCTGCTTTCAATGCAATTTGCAAACGTTGCAATTCAACATCGTGCTTTTCGAGCGGACTCGTTTCCGGAAGTGCAGATGAGGTAAGGGCTAATTCCACAAGCTCGGAAAATTTCCCAGCCTCCAGCATCAACTGAGGCAAAACCGACGCCACATAAGCACTTGTCGTCGCAAGTGGCATCAGATTCTCGATAAACCTCGCCATAGCCTCAGCTGGCGGCTTGAATTTATCACGAAACCATGTCTCAGCAGGTTCATCGAAAAATTGAAGGGTATCACCGGCCAGGAGTAACGGACGCCCGATGTCAATCGCGAAACTTTTGATAGCCTGTTCGTCAACACCTGACATTTGAGACAAAATTGGGATCGGGATCAGAGGGCGCAGTACCGCCAGACCTGCGCAGATTTTGTCGATCTGGGCTTTTTCAACGAGGCCAACGTTATCCTTCAGCTTTGCAATGGCTCCTTCCAACAAGCTTCCAATCGTGTCTTCAACGGTTGTCGGGTTGGGCCCAAGCAGGCGCAACGTATCTGAAAGGATATGATTACGCGACAGGGCGAGCGCCTGGACGCGCGGGTTATGAGAACTCAGGCGATGGAATTCGTCGATATCGTGTTCGCTTGCGCCTGAGAACCTCTGTTTGAGATGGGCGGCCGTTTCCTCGCGACTGAACGGCTCCAGTTCGCATCGGATCACATTGACTGGTGGATCAAGATAGCCCTGACGATGCGAGCGGCACAGGAAAACCAAACGAACGTTTTCAGGCATTTTCTCCCGGATGAGGTCACGAACGAAAGATCGCGCCTCACCGATTTCTTCAGCCGCCATCTGAGCGTTGTCCGCCGCGTCCACCACGATGCACAGAAGCGCACCGGGATTGGTAAGCTGTATCAATTTGGCCGCCTGGGTTATACGGTGAACGAATGCTCGCACATAGGACGAAACATCGGCGTGAGACGTGGGAATCAGGAGATGACAGAGGCCCTTTGCAGCAAGTTCATTTGCGATTTGCACAAGCGAGTCTTTATGCCGGTGGCGATAGCCAGATGCGTTGCGGTACTGGCCATTTCCAAAACAGTCATACAAAATGCAAATTGATCTGTCAGAAAGGCTGCGCGCGATACGGGTTGCGAACACCGTCTTTCCAACCCCGGCAGAGGCGTGAACGATGACCGGAGCCCCTGCTCCGAAAATTGCCCTCATAATGTCTGACTCTTGGGCACGGGGAACGGCATTATCCAGACTTTCGATCAAACAAGGAGCGGGAAAGAGCAGGTTTTCGTCAGTGCTCAAAGCCCTTAGGACATCCATCTTGGTGATGGTTGGGTTCTTTTCTCCTTCAGACAGGGCCCTGCGGGTGACAAGTTCCTTCAGTTTCAGGGGGGCATAAACATCGGCGTCTGGCAAATAGTTACTCACATCCTGAAAGAGAATGTTTCGCTGATCCCAGTAATCATCCTGTCGATCTTCGAAATGCAGCAGCTTCGAAAACGTAGTGAGGGATTCGCCGCTCAGGGAAGTAATTTGTTCGAGTTTCTGTAGTTCGTCCGGATGACGAGGCACTGCCCCAGCTGCGGAATCGGCCACGGCTTCCGCGAAATTCGACCCGATTGGCCTGTTGGTGACAAACCAAAATTGGAGCTTCGCTGCAAGCGCATCGACCGAGACGATCTGGAGCAACTCTTGATAACGCTCAGTAAAACCTTGTATAGTTTTTTTCAGTCCGCTTGCGGTCCAAGGCTCGGTTGCATGCAGCGTCGAATGTTTGAGCTGCATATAGCGGACAAGCCGCGCTTCTTGGATGTTTTCGCTACCGAAATATTCTGCAATATCGATAACTTCCTCGCCGGAGCTTACTGGAGACGCGCTCGCTTGTTCGTCCGGCGAAGGCCCCTCGATACTGATTGCAACCAGATCGCTCTGCGCTAACAGAAGCCGCAAGCAGCGACGTGCCGCCCACAGATAATGGAATTGATCGCCATCGCGGCTAGGGCGAACTAAATTGGTTCTATGCATCACTATCGCTTATTAACTTATCCACATCCTTCACCCTAAGTACTCTCCATGGTCATTCTCAATTACTTATGATTGATATCAGGATGGCAATATTGTTCTACATGCTCAAATATCTCATTCATCGTCTGAGCACATAGGTCATCACATTCGTCACAAGTCATCATCTTCCTCCCCCAAACTGGATTTTTTTATAAACATTTCAATTATGATTGGTATTACAGAAAACCTTGTCGATCACTAAAAATATACTGCAAAGGCGTTATGCATCAAACAGACCATTTATCCATGGTCAAGTTCTAACGTCTATTAGCTCATTATGCAACAACATCATAACGCTCCATCGCCATCACTCCCCAATTTTCATGAATCTGTAATACGCCCCTCGCGAAATCTTCAGCGTATTGCAGATCTCCCCAATACTGATACTGAAATTCTTGCTGAGCTTCTTCGCCTTCTTCACCTTCGGATCATTCGGAGAAATCTTTGGTCGTCCACCCTCTCGCCCGAACTGCTTTCAATCCTGCCTGAGTTCGCACCTGGGTCAGCAGAGGCGATCCAGACTCCAGATCACCAGGGTATCCGCCCCATACCCCCTTGAAATAAGATCAACGACATACAAGAAGAATTCACGACATCCTCTCACAGAACGCTGCTTGCAGGCAGGACCTTTCCTCCCGGAGTCACATATCGGGCTTCGGCCTCCAACTGGTATCCTGTTTGGGCATAAACCGCGTCACGAATGCTTTTCATGATTTCCAGAACGTCCGCAGCTTTCGCCCGGCCGGTGTTGACGATAAAATTTGCATGTTTGGGCGATACCATTGCCCCGCCGACACGCATTCCCTTGAATCCCAGTCTTTCGATAACGGCTCCGGGAGGTCCGAAATCGGCGTATATGCCTGGACTGCTTTTAAAAACGGAACCGCAGCTTGGCTCCTTGAGAGGAAATTTTCTCCTGCGATTCGCCAGGTCCTGAAGCATTTCAACCCGGATTGCCGAACAAACCCCCGGCAGGAATCGCATGCGTACAGAAGTGACGATCTCATCATTCGCCTGGTAGATGGAACTGCGATAACCAAATCCGCACTCCTCGGCATCGCGGTCGACAATTGACCCGCGGCTGTCGACACTTTCCACGCTGATCACATTGCCGCCGATCGAGCGGCTGTTGCTGCCCCCGTTCATGCAGATCAATCCGCCCAGTGTGCCGGGGATGCCGCAAAGGTGCTCGCCGCCGGTCAAACCGTTCAGCATCAGTGTGCGCGACAGGCCGGGCACCCAGACGCCTGCATCGGCATACACCTCACCGTGCTCGATGCTGAACCTCGACATTACCGCTCCGATTTGAATACAGGGCACGTGCAATCCCTCGTCGGCAAAAAGCACATTGGTCGTCTTACCTATGACCAGATGCGCCATCCCACGCTGGTAGAACCAGCGGCGCAATGCAGCAACTTCAGCTGTCGATGACGGACGCAGTACAAGCGCCGCCCGGCCCCCGATCCTCCAATGGCTTATGAGAGAAAGATCCACGCCCTGCAACACCTCTCCAGAACAGATGTCACGGAGCATATCCATGTCCTTATCGCTTATACAATCCATTCCGCACAGAATGTTCAGTTACCGTATACCAGGTACCGGGTCACGGGAGAAAGATAGTAAACAGAGAGTAGTTATTTGAGGTACTGGCCGCCAGTGGAGACCCGTGCATAACCGATCAGAATTGATAGGAAAATGATCGATGCAGGAACCAAAAGAGGGGAATAGAGGGGACGCTCACAACTAAGTAAACTAACCTGTTCCGCAATTGATCGTCCCAACAACTGATGTATGCTGTCAACTTTATAAAATATAATGCGTTATATTCAATAATCTTGCTGCGAACGTCTCACCCGATGGGTTGCGCGAAACATAATGCAGAAAAGTCGCATTTGTTGAACCCCTATTGGCATGTCGCTCAACTTAGGTTGATATACGTTTGCGGAGAGCATCCAAAATCAGAATATCGACAAACAGGACAGCTTTTCCGTAAAGAACTGAAGAGAAGATGTCGATATGGTGGCTTTAGGAATAAGAATCTGGTCGCTATATATGCTGAATTATGTCTGCATCAAGTTGAAGAAAGCCCGAACGAGCGTGCAAATTCTTCCACGATTGGCTTCAACTGCTCTTTT
>Ga0180434_10008289_pt1 | contig 11497 bp, 13 predicted proteins | sample SS_ome_7_FD_132453 | JGI IMG/M metagenome (GOLD analysis project Ga0180434, IMG submission 132453) | Hypersaline lake sediment archaeal communities from the Salton Sea, California, USA - SS_1_D_2 metaG | ecosystem: Environmental > Aquatic > Non-marine Saline and Alkaline > Hypersaline >... | reverse complement strand
TCTTTTTTTATTGCCCTGCCCCGACGCCGTCGGGGGCCTGCCCTCGAGACCCGTCGGGGGTTGACATATAATGGATATTCTGGTAGATTAAAAACTCGGAAGGAGGGAGAAATGCAGCTGACAGAGACAGGACTTCTTGCGGCCAGGGATTTGGATGAGATGGATCAGCTCGAACGCGTCCGCTGGGAACATCTGGCGCTTGTTCTGCCCGGTGTCCGTAAGTCGGACTATCGGCCCGAACACCTCTCGATGGTGGACTGGGATACAGCGCTTGCACTCACCGTGCGTCTCGGATGCACGGAAGATGAGATCAAGGAGTACTTCATGGCGCTCAACCCGTATTACCCCCTGGACGAGTTCAGGGAGCTTTACGAGCACATCACCGGGCACATACCGAGCCACGGTCCGGAGAAGGAATGCCTGCTCATGATCCACCGCATCGTCTTTCAAATTTCCAACCCCATGTGAGAAAACTTCTCCCCCGCAATGCGGGGTTTTTTTTATTAAAAAATCACCCCGTTGAGAGATGATTTTTAAAATTTATTTTATTCTTCGTCTTCTGTATTGCCGGCCTCATTTCTTATTTTAACGATTGCCTGTTTTAATTTGCCGAACGCTGAATGAAGGCTTGTTTTGGCTTCAATTATCTGGGCTCGCGCCTCAAGATTAAGGCTTGTTGCCCGGGACGGCCACTTAACGCTCATCTCGCCAAGTTTTAATTCCGCGGCATCGAGATAGTCGCGGGAATTTGCCAGTTCACTTTTTGCCTCGGCAATCAAAGTACTGACATCACCATTGACATCAAGTTCTTCACCTTTTTCTTCAATTTTATCGGCAAGATCACCGAGCTTTGATTCAACTGTACGGTAGTGGCTGACAACAACGACCCCGTGTGCCTTTGGCAAGGCAACAATGTAAATGCGAAAATCTTCAACTATTGATTTTACTTTATCTTTAAGCGTATCAACGTTTTCGTCTACAGCAATTTCCTGCTTAAGATTTTCAAGCCCGGATGAATTTTCACTAAGCGTTGCGCTTACTTCACTTTTTACGTCCGAGGCAACAAGCTTTGCGCTTGCGAGAAGATTCTGGGCGTATTCAAGGGCGTTTAGTCGATTATCAATCATTTTTTTACCCATGGCCTGCAGCACATTAACCTGAGCATCGCCAACAGCCTCTTTAATATCCTCGGCTGCTTCTTCTAATTTTTCTTTTACCGTCTCCCCTTCCTCGGCCTTGGCCGGCAAAAACGGACAGAGCGCGAGACAGAATATTGAAAATATAATAATTATTTGTTTTGTCATATTATAAATTTAATTCTTCATCATTACTTTTATCGATACCGGTATACCCCTGAAAAAGGCCGTCGGCCTCGGTTTCAAGAGCTTCAATTTCTTCAATAAGACTGTCGATTTCATTAACCGGACCATCTTCTTCCTCATCAAAAGTATCAACTTCGCCGATATCCTCCGGCACTGGCGCATCCGCGTCATCGCTTGGCATGGTTATTGCCCCGTCGTCAGTTACGTCCGGCTTTTTCTCGATTGTGCATCCAAAACCAACAAGCACAAAAACAGCCGGGATTAATATATAAATCAATAGTTTGTTCATAGGATTTATGTTAATAGTTCTCTACATAGATATTAAAGCATTTTGAGAATTTAAGCAATCACCGTCGCTCCTAAACAACATGACAAACAAAAAACCCCGATGCGCCGGGGTTTTTATCTTGAATTTATTCACACTTATCTTCGGGCTTTTTCTTTCGATGATATATCTCATTGTGAACCCTTCTTCTTAATTTCCTGAATCTGTTGATATAGTAAAGGAGAATGCCGAGGATGAAGAACGGAAACAAAAACACAGCGAATAGGACCACAAGCCAACGCCCCTCTTTGCTCGAGAGATAAGTTTTACATTCTGCCCAGTTTTTACACTTTAATATACTGGGTGGTTTGACCTCATATTCCATAGAAATAGCTAATTTATCTTGTCTATATATTATCATAAATTTAGAAAAATATGAACCTTGACTGTTAAAAACCTGATTGACAAAAGCAATAAATTTAACTATATTTTAAGCAATATGCCAGAAGGCGTAAAACCACACATCGAACAAGGCGGTCTCTCCTCCAATGTGGAGAGATTTTTGGGTTCTTACGTTCGGGCGCTCAAGAGCGGCCGTGAGCCGGAAAATGCCGCAAAAATACACGTCAGCACGGTTGTTGGCGCGCTTTCTTATATTTACGAACGTTTTCGTAATATTATTGATTATAAGGAAGAGCATCTGCTGAGAAAAAATGCGATATTAAGAATTCTCAAACGCCGTATATACCCTGGCGCTGAAGCCGATGAAATCGCCCGACCGCTAATTTATGAACTTATCCGCGGCGGTTACCTGAAGAATGATACTGTTCCGGAAACAAAAGTGCTTCGGGTAAATGAACTCCTATCAAAATATTTTTATTTTCTGGAGCAAGTAAGCCAACTTAAACCCGAGTCTTTTAATGAAGAAAATGTTGATTGGCTTTGGTCAGTCGCGGCCGTGGAAATTGAGGATACGCTTGTTTCCAAGGACCGTGATCGCGCTCTTTTGCACTTTATGCTTGAAACGATTACCAACCGAGTTGAATTCTCCGATCTTAAGGTAAGCGAAAAAGAAAGAGACTACCTTCTTTTTATCGCCAACCTCCGCTCGCTTTGGAAAGCCGACGTTGATATCACCCGCTATGAACTTTTGAGAAAATTTTGGCCCCAATGGCAGACACCGACTGAAAATGATCTTGAGCAGCGCGCAAATGATTTTGCAAAAACAGTAGAGCAAATTGAATATCTGATACGCAAGCCGGTTGGTGAAAAATTACATCGTCTCTTTAAAAAATATACGGTTCACTTTGATATTCTGCGTGAATCCCTGTTAGAAAAACCGGAACTTGCCAAAACCGGATTCTTGCCAAAAGATGATTTTAACAATCAAATCAGAAAATCATGCACCCGCCGTTATCGTGAAACACGTTCAAGACTAAGAAGGAGTATGGCGCGTAGTGTTGTTTATATCTTTGTTACAAAAATGCTACTGGCGCTTATTATTGAGCTGCCGTATGATATTTTTATTGCCCAGGAACTGCAATATGTCCCGGTCGCAATAAATATATTGTTTCCCCCGTTTTTAATGTTTATGCTTGGGGTTACAGTCCGTGTGCCTTCGGATAAAAATACAGAACTAATTGTAAAAGGCCTCAATGAAATAATTTTTGTCCCACCCGAGAAGCAAGAAAAAATTGTTATGGAAACAGTAACGCGCCGCAGTAAAGTCGCAATGGTGATTTATAACATAATTTACGCTATTATTTTTGCCGGTATTCTGGGATTGATTATTTACGGACTCTACAGATTGAATTTCAATATTGTCAGCGGTACGATATTCATTATCTTCCTTAGCTTAATCAGTTTCTTCGGGTTTAGAATCCGTTCAAGCGCACATGAGCTTATCGTTAAAAAGAAAAGCGGTGGATTTTTATCATTTATTTTTGATGTTACCTTTTTGCCGGTTATCCGTCTCGGTCGCTGGATCTCACTCAAATCAGCAAAAATTAATGTAATGGTATTCTTGCTTGATGTAATTATTGAAGCACCGTTTAAAACAATTATTGACTACCTCGAAGGTCTTGTCGGCTTTTTGCGCGAAAAGAAAGAAGAGGTATACTAAGCACAAGCGAAGAGTTAAAAATTTCAAAACTAAAAAACAACCTCATGGGTTGTTTTTTTAATATTTTATATTTATATCTCGTCCAGGTTGTAGAATGCTTCTTCGGTATAGGCATTGCGCGCGTTCCAAAAAACCCAGCCGCTCGCTCCCATTTCCCGTGACGCCTTTATTTGCTCGCGGACTTTTTTCACGCCATAGTCGGCACCCATGTCAAAATCCTGAAGCCAAGGACGCGACTGCGTCGGCACGCCGCCGTATTCGGCCATAATCTCATGGCCGGCCTCAAGGCTTTCCCGCACAACCTCATAAGGATGCTCGGCCGGATTTTCAAAACCAAAAAATCCTTCACTGTAATGACTGGCGTAGACCATCGGGCAAATATAATCAAAGTGGCCGACCGTATCGGCAATTCTCTGACCGATATTCATATCATCATCCTGATTTTGTTTGATATATGTTAGACCAAAAATATCAATTGAAACCGGCATTGGCAGATAATGAAGCCGGGAATCAATCCAGGCGAAAAATTCTGCCATTGTTTCGTACTTTCTTCTTTCACTGCGATGATAGGAATATGAGATATCGGAGAGCGGGCCGTCAGATGGGAAACGAATGTAGTCAAAATTCACTTCATCAAAACCAAGATCGTATATTTCACGCGCCTGATCGGCAATGTATTCCCATGCTTCCTCGCATCCCGGATCAATCCATGCCTTGCCCTGCCAATCGCGCCAAATGCCGCCGGATTTTTTTCTGACCGCATATTCAGGATGGGTTTCAGCGAGAGCCGTATCCTGAAAAACAGTCATTCGGGCAATGGTATATATTCCTTTATCATTAAGTTCTTCAAGCCATTCCTCAATGCCATCAATCTGAATGTTTGATCGCGGAATTCCGTCAAAAGTATCGCGTTTTGGTTCAAAGGCAAGGTAGCCATAAGCGTCTTTAATATCTATAACCATTGCATTTAAATCCGTCCGTTCAACCAAGGCGACTATATCAGCGCGAAGCTCGGGATCGGCTGCCGTAAATGAAGTAACATAAATCCCACGCACCTCTTCGGGCGTGGGCATATGCGGCTCAAGTCCAATATCCTCAAATTCTTTGCCGGTTCCTTTTGGCAAAAACAGAATATAGATAAAAAAGCAAATCGTTGCAGTAATCGCGGTGAGTAATATAATTTTTGTCGGCAAGGAAAGAATGCCGGGTCGACATCTCATGACTTACTCTTTATCTTTAATGATAATCTCATTAATTTTATCGCCAATCTGTACCTTTTCAACAATATCCATTCCCTCGGTTACTTCGCCAAAAACTGTGTATTGACCGTCAAGAAATGGCAGGGCATCCAAAGCAAAATAAAATTGACTGCCGCTTGAAGCTCGCTCAGGATTAATCTGATCCGGCAAACGCGCCATGGCGACTGCGCCCTTTGAATGTTTGAGATTCGGACTTATCTCCGCCGGTACGGTGTAGCCGGGACCGCCGGTTCCGTCGCCTGCCGGGTCGCCGCCCTGGACAACAAATCCCGGTTCAACCCGATGGAAGGAAAGGCCGTTGTAGAATCCTTCTTCGGCAAGATAAATAAAATTACTGACAGTCAGCGGCGCGACATCGGCATTTAAGACAACCGTCACATCGCCTTTTGCAGTTTTGATAATTGCGACTTTATTTGTGATTCTTTCTTCAGGGAGTTCGCCCTGATAAGAAAATGTTTTTTCTTCTTCCATATTTTCTTCGGGTGGAGTAAATATATTATTATCCGGCACATCATACTCAACGGGTTGTCCGCACCCGGTAAGAAATGCCGCAATGAATAAAACAGGGACAAAATAAAATAACTTTTGCATACTCGAATTAATTTTTAAAATATTTAGAGGTGCTAATAAATATTATATACTGAATCGCAAAAAGCTAAAAGCCTTAGATATTGATAACCTCTTCCCAGGGCAAACCTTCGCGCCCAAAATGGCCGCTGGCCGCTGTGTCGCGATATATCGGCCTTTTGAGATTTAGTTGTTCAATGATGGCTTCGGGGCGAAAATCAAATTTATCTTTTAGGATATTGGTGAGATCACGGCCCTGGCCATCCCGCGCCGTAAGCATAATCGGTTTGTTTTTTCCGATCGCGTAAGCCACAGAAACAAGGCAGTTTTTTGCAAAACCTCCGGCAACAATATTTTTTGCCGCAAAACGTGCCATGTACGCGCCCGAGCGATCAACCTTTGACGGATCCTTGCCGGAAAAAGCACCGCCGCCATGAGGAATAATACCACCATAGGTATCAACCATGATTTTTCTGCCGGTCAGCCCGGCATCGGCGCTAAAACCGCCGGCGAGAAAAGTTCCGGCCGGGTTTGCTATCACTTCAACCCCATCAAGACTACCGATGGTCGGCGTAATAACATGCTTGATAATCTTTTCACGAACCTCGTCAATATTTGCTTCTTCATCATGCTGAGTTGAAACAACTACTTTTTTCACCTTCCCCCGATCCATGGTTACTTGAGCTTTTCCGTCAGGACCAAGCCAATAAAAATCAGGGTGATTTAATCTAAGATCACTTAACCGCTGTACGATTCCCCGGGCAAAAACAAAGACCGGCGGAAGAAATTCCGGAGTTTCAAGCGTTGCATAGCCGTACATAATCCCCTGGTCACCGGCGCCGCCCGTGTCAACTGCCTTGGCAATTTCCGGCGATTGGGATTCAATATTTACAAAAGGCTCGAGTGAATCACGGTAACCGATATCACGATAGACTGAAAGCGCGAGGCTCGCGACGTCAAAAGACTCTTTGCTCGTTACTTCGCCGCCGATAATAAGAGCTCCATGACCGCCAAACGCCTCAACCGCAACACGGGCCTCGGGGTCGCGGCGTAAATATTCATCCAAAATTGCGTCTGAAATCTGGTCGCAGACTTTATCGGGATGGCCGATTGTAACTGACTCAACTGTCTTCATATTTAGGCTAAAATTAGGGTTCGTATTATCTTAACATAATGAAATAAATAAAAAAAGAGGCTGTACCGGAGTGAATCCAGCACAGCCCAGGAGGAGGAGAATGCAAACGCATCGGCTCACGCCACGCGACCAGAGGCAGCAAGCCGCCTGACACCTACCTAACCGATACGATTGGCGTTTTCATGCCAAGACTATAACATGCAAATTTATAAAAGTCAAGCAATAAACATTGCGTCGCCAAAAGAATAAAAACGATATTTTTCTTTTACTGCTTCCTGATAAGCTTTTAACACATTTTCACGCCCGGCCAGAGCTGACACAAGCACGAGCAGTGTTGATTTTGGTAAATGAAAATTTGTAATCAGCGAATCAATGATTTGAAATTTAAACCCGGGCTTTATAAAAAGATTTACGTCTCCGGCAAAACTTTTGAGCGCACCTTGATTGAGCGCGGCGACTCCCTCGAGCGCCCGCACCGCAGTTGTGCCAACCGCGATGATTCGTCTCCCCTCTTTTTTTGCTTTATTGATGCGATCGGCAGTTTTTGCGTCAATCTCAACAAACTCTTCATGCATTTCATGGTCTTCCAGATTTTCAGTCTGCACCGGCCGAAATGTACCGATGCCGACATGAAGCGTAATAAATTCCAAATCAATCCCCTGATCTTGTATTTTTTTTAAAAGCTCGGGTGTAAAATGAAAACCGGCCGTAGGCGCGGCAACAGAACCGGTGCGCTTGGCATAAACAGTTTGATAGTCTTTTAAATCTTCAGGCGGTGCTTTTACATATGGCGGTGTCGGAACTTCGCCAATGTCTGAAATAATATCCATTAACTCTTCTCCGAATTTATTAAACTCGATCTCAATAATCCCTTCATCACGCTTTTTTATTGTTTCGGCTTTTAATCCTTTTTTAAATTTAATTACATCACCGGTTGATATTTTTTTACCCGGACGTGCAAGACAGGACCACATTGCCCCGTTGCCGCGCAAAAGAAAAATCTCAATATCCTGGCTTTTTAATTCTCCGATGAGCCGGGCTTTGAAAACTTTGCTTTCATTGAATATTAAAACATCGCCCGGCTTAAGAAATTCGGGCAAATCATAAAAATGCTGGTGCTTAATTTCACCGCTTGTCCGATCAAGCGCCAAGAGCCGTGAATGATCCCGCGGCCTCATAGGCTTTTGGGCGATTAATTTCTCTGGTAAATTGTAGTTAAAATCTGAAGTGAGCATGGGGGTATATTATATTAAAAATTGTCCTAAATCAACAGTCTTGCAATACTTAAATATTTATGCTAAACTACCCTCTGTTATGAAAAAAGACATTCATCCAACTTATTACCCTGATGCCAAGGTTAAATGCGCCTGTGGCAATTCTTTTACTACCGGAGCAACCGTAAAAGAGATTGATGTCGAGCTTTGCAGCGCCTGTCATCCCTTTTACACCGGTAAACAAAAGCTTGTTGACACAGCCCGCCGTGTTGAGAAATTCCAGGCCAAAATGAAGGCAAAGGAAACAAAGGCTGACCGCAAGGGTAAAAAAGTAAAACGCGCAAAACGCGCCACAGCAAAGGCTGAAAAAGGCAAAAAATAACTGAAGAAAATTCGGGTGGCTTGATATAATTTTGCCATCCCCAAAAAATCCCGCAAAAGGGATTTTTTCTGTATAATATATAATATGGATTATTTAAAAGAAATTGAAAAAATTGATAAGGAGATTAAAAAACTCGAGTCTGATTTGCAGGACCCGGGAGTGATTGGTAATCCCAAGAAACTCCAAGAATGCCAAAAAGAATATAACCGCCTTAATGATGTTAAAACCACGGGTGATGAATATCTGAATAATTTAAAGGCGCTTGAGGATGCCCAGGCAATGAAAGAAAAGGAAAAGGATGAAGAAATTCTTAAGATGGCTGATGAAGAAATTGATAGACTTAAACCATTGGTAAGAGATCTTGAAACAAAACTTGAAGCAAAATTAGTTCCGCCCGATCCCCTGGACGGTAAAAATGTAATTGTGGAGATACGCGCCGGCACCGGTGGTGAAGAATCAGCGCTTTTTGCCGCGGAGCTTTTTAGGATGTACTCGCGCTTTGCCGAGCGTCAGGGCTGGAAAACCGCGCTCATGTCATCCAACCAAACCGGGATTGGCGGATTTAAAGAAGTAATTTTTTCAATGACCGGCAATGATGTTTATGGCGCAATGAAATATGAGCAAGGCGGCCATCGCGTTCAGCGAGTTCCGGAGACAGAAAAAAGCGGCCGCGTTCATACTTCGGCAGCGACTGTGGCGGTATTGCCCGAAGTTGGTGATGTCGATGTTAAGATTGATCCCAAGGATTTGCGAATTGATACTTTTTGCGCGGGCGGACACGGCGGCCAGTCGGTGAATACCACTTATTCGGCTGTTCGCATTACTCATGAACCAACCGGCATTGTTGCTTCATGCCAGGATGAAAGATCCCAGCTCCAGAATAAAGAAAAAGCAATGGCAATTATTCGAGCGCGTGTTTTTGAAGCAGAACAGGAAAAACAAAGAAAAGAGCTTGAAGAAAAAAGACGCTCTCAAATCGGCAGTGGCGACCGCAGTGAAAAAATAAGAACTTATAATTTTCCACAAGACCGCGTCACTGACCATCGTATTTCTCAAAACTGGCACGGCCTACCCGATATTATGGATGGCAAAATCGGGCAAATTATTGATGGCCTTAAAGCCGCCCGAGCTGAACAATTAAAGGAGTAATGGTATAATAAGGGCATGAAGATAAATCAGGCCCTTGAGTGGTCGTTAAAACAACTTCGTTCCAAAAAAATATCATCCGCTCAACTTGACGCGGAGGTTTTATTAGCCCATGTTCTCGGAAGGGACCGGGCTTTTTTGTTTGCCCATTCTGATGAACCTATCCAAAAGGAAAAAAATAATAGATTTAAAAAAATGATTCAGCGCCGGAAGAAGCATGAGCCGGTTGCCCATATCATCGCTGAAAAATATTTTTACAATCTAAATTTTAAGATTAATAATAAAGTTTTAATTCCACGACCCGAGAGTGAGCGTTTGGTAGACCTGGGGCTTGATTATCTTAAAAAAAACAGAAGAAAAAAAATTACAGTAATTGATGTCGGCACCGGATCCGGAGCAATAATCACCTCTTTGGCAAAAAATTTTAAAAAAGCAAAATATTTTGGCACTGATAATTATTCCCGTGTACTGGCTATCGCAAAAAAGAACGCAAAATTGAATCGAGCGCGTGTTGAATTCATAAAATCAGACTTATTAAAAAAGCTTGGCCCTGCGTTTTGGAAAAAGAATCAACATATTTTATTAATTGCAAATCTCCCCTATTTGCCAACGCGCGTTTGGCGCGAATCAATGTTGGATGTAAAAAAATATGAACCGCGCGAGGCACTTGACGGCGGCAATGACGGACTTAATTATTACCGCCGTTTGATTTTGGAACTTGAAAATATCTTACCAGAAGTGAAATCTTTTCAAACCTATTGGGAAATTGATCCGAGCCAGCCCGACAAACTTAAAAAATTATTGAAAGAATTAGGGGCTAAGAAAATCAAAACATATAAAGACCTTTGCGGACGGACGAGGATAATTGGCTGGAAGAAATAAAAAACACCGTACGATACGTAGGTTTGCGTTTTGTACGGTATTTTTATTTATCCCATTTGACTTGAGAACCACTGGTAATTACCTCGACCCATGTCGGCCCCCGGTTTAGCTCAATGTCACGGCCGGTGACGTCATAAAATTTTAAAGGCGACTCTGTGTCCGGTTTACTCCATATGCCTTCGGTAATTTCGCCATCGCGGAAAATCCAGGCTTTGCCTTTACCGGTCGTACGAAGCTTGAGCCGGCCTTCGTTATCAATAACATAAGCTTCAGTGGCAATAACGGCAATATTTTTCGTAATAATCTCGGTGCCGTCTTCATCAAGGTGGGGCTGGCTTACATTATGAAGTCGAATGTATTCATTCGTATTACTAGTCCATTGCCAGGTCACTTCATACGTTGGAATGGAAAAATCAACGACAATTTTCTGTGCACCCGGATCTTCGATGATTCGGTCATCTTTAAAGCGCCATGTTTCAAAGTTATGATTCTCGGCAATTTCTTTGTCTTGTATTGCCTCGGCTAAGCGGTCGGTTGAGGTATAAACATTGTGCGGCGCGTAACGATCACCGGCGCGCCAAAAATATTTCCAGTTATAAAATTCATTAAGGTCATAAACATTGGTTTGGGGAATTTTTGCGAGCGATTGCGGACTTCCGCCAACATGAGCATAAAGCGGATAATATGGTGATGCCCAGTCAAGATAATAATCACGTGCTGAACGAACCGGTCCAATTTTCTCTATATCCTGATTCGGATCATAAATTGCCAAAAAACGAGTTATTCCTGCTTCGGCCGGCGCTTCATAAATAATACTTGCCCGGCTTACTCCGGCTGGCGGACGCGAATCATCCTTGTTCTCTATCATAATGGCATACGGAATAGTGAGCTCCGGCTTTTCGTTAACAGCTAAGCCGTCAAGTTTGCGCTCAAAAAAGACCTCCTCTTCCGGAGAAATTTCAGAAATGATTTCTCCGATATCCTTACTGTTAAGATGCCAGACACCGGCAATTACTCCGGCGGATAAAATTAAAACAACACCGACAGGCAAGATGAGGCGAAGGAATAATTCCTTCCCTCCCATCTTTTCACCGTCGGTGTTTTTGGAAAATAATTTGAATTTGATTTTTGCCATACAAAAAGGATTACTCCTTTTTGCCCTCTTCTTTTTTCTCGTCTTTGGCACCTTCCTTGGCTGCAGTT
>Ga0180434_10008287_pt1 | contig 11499 bp, 9 predicted proteins | sample SS_ome_7_FD_132453 | JGI IMG/M metagenome (GOLD analysis project Ga0180434, IMG submission 132453) | Hypersaline lake sediment archaeal communities from the Salton Sea, California, USA - SS_1_D_2 metaG | ecosystem: Environmental > Aquatic > Non-marine Saline and Alkaline > Hypersaline > Sediment... | reverse complement strand
TCAAAACCTTGGTATCAAAATGGACTCCGTTTTAAATGCACAGGATGTGGGAAGTGTTGCACGGGATCGGGTTTTGTCTGGCTCGAAAAAGAAGATGTTAGGAATATTACGAAACACTTAGAGCTTACAGAGGACGAGTTTTATAAAAAGTATACCCGGCAGCTCGGGTTTGACATCTCTCTTATTGAAGATCCTGTCACAGAAGACTGCGTTTTTCTTGAGGATAAAAAATTCTGCAAAATCTATGAATCTCGCCCGCAGCAATGCCGCACCTTCCCCTGGTGGAAAGGAAATCTAGAAAATCCCCAGGCGTGGAAAGAAGCAAAAGCGCGATGCGAAGGGATTGATCACAAAGAGGCTCCTCTTATTTCGCTGCCAGATATTGAAAAACATCTAGAAGATTGAGGTGTTTCAATGAGGGTTGGAAAGCTACTGATTCGCCTAATTATCGTCTCCTTTTGGGTTGCTCTGTTTTTTGTATTAGTATCGATTCCTCATTTTGTCCGCCCCTTTAAAGAAAATACACCTGTTCTCAATATTTTTAGCTGGCCTGAGATATTAAGTCCCGAGACAATCGCGAAATTTGAGAAAGAGTCAGGGATCAAAGTCAAGCGTCACTATTACACAAGTAATGAGGAGCTTCTGGTCAAACTTAAAGCAACCGAAGGGAAAGGATATGACCTGATTATTCCGTCTGATTACATGGTGAAAAAGCTCATCGACGAAGAGCTCTTGCAACCCATTGATCCAGGAGAATTAAACTTCGTGGCCCATCTGAATCCCCGCTTAATACACCAGCCGTTCGACCCCGAAAACACTTACTCGATTCCCTATATTTGGGAAGCGCTTGGCTTTGGAATCAATACCGAGCAGTATAACGACCTACCCTTTACTCCTACTTGGGAGGAGCTCTATCACCCTACAAATCCCAATACAAAAATCTCAATGATTAACGACCCTATTGAAGCCATTGATTGCACGGCTCGCCACCTCTTTGGAGATGATGTAGAAATGGGGCCTAAAGAAATCGCTCAAATTCATGCGACCTTGAAGGAACAAAAAAAACTCGTCGAAGCCTATGCCGGAGTCCGAGGAGACTACCTTCTTATTACAAAAAACTGCTCAATCGCCGTGATTCCCACTTCCTATGTCCTCCGTGCCACAAAGAATTATAATCACATCGACTTTGTAATCCCAGAGAAGTATACCTTTTTGTCTATTGAAAACTTTTGCATTCCCAAAGAGTCTGAAAACAGCGAACTTGCCTATACTTTTCTCAACTATCTATACCAGCCAGAAGTCTTCGCTGGTGAAGCAAATGCCTATCATAATTTCCCCGCCACAACAAATGCTTCTTCTTACATAAAAGGCCTCCCGGTTTATCTAAAAACTCTAGAAACCTTAGAAAACTACGACGGGGACTTCTACTATACAAGAGATCTCCTTTCAGAGACCGAGTCCCGCACTCTTTGGATCAAACTCAAAACCGATTGACCATTACCCCAAAGTGCCACCTATTCGCGCCATTGGCTTGTAGAGTTAGTACTTTGGGGTTACATTTTTTGTCGATTTTGCTACGGTGGATTAAAAACCTGAGCTAGAGCCGATGACAAAGTCCTTGCCGAAAGAAATAGAAATAAAAGTACAAGAGTGGCTTTCTGATTCCTTCGATAAAGAAACCCAACAAGAGGTTCAAAAGCTTCTAGAAGGGGATTCAGCAGTTGTCATCGATGCGTTTTATACAACGGTTGCCTTTGGAACCGGAGGAATGCGCAGCGTGATGGGAGTCGGAACCAATCGACTGAACAGATATACCATTCGGTTTGCCACACAAGGGCTTGCGAACTATATCTTAAAACAAAACATCCCTCATCCAAAGGTATTTATTGGGTATGACTCAAGACATCATTCTCGAGAGTTTGCAGAAGAAACAGCACGGGTCCTTGCAGGGAATAAGATTGAGACCTTTATTACAAAGGATCTCCGCCCAACCCCTTTTGTCTCCTTTGGCTGTCGCCACCATGGCTGCACTGCCGCAGTCATGATCACAGCTTCGCATAACCCACCGGAATACAACGGTTACAAGGTATATTGGAGCGATGGAGCACAGGTTGTCCCCCCCCACGACGTAGGAATCATGGCTGAGGTAGAAAAAGTCACCCACCCAAATGCAGTGGAACTTGCCCCCTTTAAAGATTCTTTGATTCATGAAGTCGGAAAAGAGGATGATGAAGCCTATTTTGAAGCATTAACCCCTCTCCAAAATCATCCCGAAGCCAATCAAAAAGAAGGAAACTCCCTCCACATCATCTACTCCCCTCTGCATGGATGTGGTAGTACTACCCTTCCAGAAGCGCTCAAGAGGTGGGGATTTACAAATCTCTCCTTTGTTGAAGCACAAAAGCTTCCCGATGGAGATTTCCCTGCTGCCCACTCTCCAAACCCTGAGCAAAAAGAAACCCTGCAACTCGGAATTGACCAGCTTTTAGCTGAAAAAGGCGATATATTTATTGCAACCGATCCCGATGCAGACCGGATGGGAGTTGTTGTTCGCCATCAAGAGAAAAGCATCATCCTCAACGGAAATCAGATTGCCTCCCTATGCCTCTACTATCTTTGCAACACCAAATCTCTTCCAGAAAATAGCGCGGCTGTTACAACAATTGTTACGACAGAGCTCTTTCGCCTCATTGCTGAGTCCTACAAAGTCACCCCCTTTGAAGTCCTCACAGGCTTTAAGTATATTGGGGAGAAGATCCATGAATGGGAGCAAACCCACGACCACTGTTTCCTTTTTGGTGCTGAAGAATCTCTAGGATTTCTTTACGGAACCCATTCCCGCGATAAGGATGCGACTATCGCAGCCTGCCTCCTTGCTGAAATGACCCTCCAGCTTAAAAAAAAGGGCAAGACTCTGATCGATCTCCTAAATGAGATCTACAAGAAATACGGTCCCTTTTTAGAAGCCCAACTTTCTATCCCCTTTGGAGGAGGAAAAGATGGAATGGAAAAGATGAAAACCGTTATGGAAGCTCTAAGAAGGTCTCCCCCTAATGAAATCAATAAACAACAAGTGATTGAAGTGACCGACTACCTATCAGATCATACCGCACTTCCAAAATCCAATGTTTTACTCTTTCGAGTTGACGACCACAGCAAGTTTGTCATCCGCCCCTCTGGGACAGAGCCAAAAATCAAAATCTATGGACTGGTTCGCCATAATGAAAAAGGGAAGCTTGAGACTTCCCTTGAATCGCTAAAAAATCTTCTTCTAAAAACTACTTAATTCGAGCTGTGCGCACGACTTCTACATGAGCAGGAGCTCTGGGCCCTTCTCCAGGATGAATGGTGACTTCCTGTCTGACTCTATAAGATCTCACACGCTCACCTTCCATAATCTTACCGAAATTTTCATCTGCTTCCACAACAAACCTTAAAGCTCCGTCTCCTTGATTGGGCAATAGAATGAGTGTAGACCTTTCTTCTTGGTTAAACACCCCAATTCCGTGCTTCATCGCAAGCTCTAATTCAAGACCTGTCTCGGACTGTTCCTTAGGATCAAAATGATTTTGTATCATGATCTGAAAGACTGAAACAGGATTTGAAATGGTTAATCCATCAAATGCCTCTGCCACTTCCATTCCAGCGCATCCTGCAATAAGTTCGAGAGAATTCAGAGGTTTTCCCCCAAAATCAAAAGGTTTTCCATCAGGACCAATCACATCATAACCATCAAACCCACTTTCTACCTTCTCTTTGACTTCCCTTTGAACAGAGATTTCAGTTCCTTCAACCTGCTTTAAGCCAGCAGTCGTCGTAATTTTATGAGCAATTTGTGGCTGATCAGAGCTATGATCTCTCCGCGGTTCATCCTCGCTCCCTACATGAAATGAGAACACCTTTCTGCTAAGCATCTCTCTATCAAGAGCTGCTATTTCTGCATTTATTTTTGGCTGAGGAAGCGTCACTCTTGAAGCACCTCCCTCCATTAGGGGGCTTCTCTCGTCCACTGCTGAGTTGCCACAACAACAACTAAATAAGCTGCCAATCCACTTGAAAAAATTGGTTGCAACTTGGATGAGCGCATCAAAGCACCCTCCTTGTCCAACAACCTCTCCATCCTGAATAATAACGGGAGGATTATGCATTCCACCACCGTATACTCTTACTCCACTAGATTCCATTTCAGACAACCTCCGGCAGGTTAAACATTTCTCTAAAGTCTTGAAGATCATCACGAGCAATATCGAGTTTTCTCTGAACAGCTGGACGCTGCCATGTTAATCCATCTATTCGACGGTTAGCGCCTAATACGTCTACAAGCTCACCCATCGTAGACTGGGCTTCTAACATTTTGGAAATTTCAAATGTTGAGGTTTTTCTAAGGCTAGGATTTGCTAGTTCACGATCAATCTGTGCAAGTTGTGATTCTAGCTTCTTGACCTCTCTTTCGAGCTTTCTAATGTGCGCTCTTTCTACAGGGAAGTCTACTGGCTTCGCCACAACTCTTTCTTCTCTTCGGACTTCAACTCCTGAAGAAATCGGGACCTGAGGACGAATTTCAAGCTTTAGGCTGTGGCCTCCTCCTAGATCAATAATCTCATATTTCTTTTCTTGAACTTGAGGCCCTTCTAGTACATCTCTTGGTGGTGGAAGAGCAACACGACTTGCAAGTTCTCCTCTTTCCATGACATCGCTTTGGTCTCTTCCTTCAACATCTTGCGCAGAAGACATACAACATGAGAATGGATTGATCAAGTTGAAAAACCAAGCAAGTGCGTTATAGATTCTTGTACCAATGCTCTCATTTCTGACCTCCTCTTGCCCGGATTGTGTCCCATATCCAGATTGCCTCTCTAAAAGAGGCGTCCTATCTGTTGCAATACTTAAATCATTCATAATTAACCCCTATATTATTTTTATTAGTTTGGTTTTTTAATTAATCACTCAAGTATTATAACATATTTTAGAATATAAATCATAAACCGCTTAATTAAAGTAAATTATATAATAATTATACTAAATCGTAACTGATTGGTTATGTTAGACTTGTCTTGCTGGATAGCGAATTCGAAGATGACGAGCAACTGCTAAGTTCTTGATCATAGTATGTTTAACAGTTTGAAACTCTTCAAAGGTGAGCTGACACTCGTCAAATTGCCCATCCTCCTGTTTCTCGCCGATGAGGCGATTAACGAGCTCAGTAATGGTATCCTCGTTGACCTCCTCAAGGGAGCGAGAAGCCGCCTCAACGGTATCCGCCATCATAATAATCGCAGACTCCTTAGTACGAGGCTTGGGACCCGGATAGCGGAATTGGGCCTCATCAACGGCCTCGGTATCTCCTCCCATTTGCTCGACCTGCTTGCAATAGAAGTAGTAGACCAGGGTGTTCCCATGGTGCTCTCGAATAACGTCTATAAAAGATTGAGGAATACCATGCTTACGACCGAGGGCTTCGCCCTCAATAACATGAGCAATGATCACTTGAGCAGACTCTTGAGGAGTCAGAAGTTGATGAATGTTAAATCCACCCATTTGGTTCTCAGTAAAATAATGGGGATTAAATAGCTTTCCAATATCATGATAAAGGGTTGAGACCCGGCAAAACAGACCGTTGGCTCCGATAGATTGAGCCGCGGCTTCTGAAATACTTCCAACAACAAGGCAATGTTGATAAGTTCCCGGAGCCTCCACACTCAAGCGACGAAGAAGCTCATTATTGGGATCCATATATTCCATCAGAGTGATATCGGTCATAACATGAAAAATCGACTCCAAAATCGGGAGAAGTCCCACCACTAAAATTGAAGTGAGTATTAAGAAGGCAAATGTACTAACAAGATCGGAAACAATGTACATATTCCAGAACATGTCCTGGGCAAAATTGTATACAAAAAAGATGGGGATACAACTAAGCCATACCTTTCCACACACAACAAAGACTTCCTTCCGTTTCCTCAGATTCCTTGAAGCTTGAATCGCAATGACCCCTGTAATGAGATTAATAGCAATGAAGCGGCTATGGTCAACAGCAAGAGAGAGCCCGAGGATCACTGTTAAAAAACAAGTAGAGAAAAGAGCAATTTCAGCATTAAGAAGCACACAGATCAATATAGCTGCAAAAGGGACAAATAAAGGGTAGCGAACCACATCTAATAGGCTACTCATATCACGCAAAAGAAAGTAATCAGTCACCTTTGCCACGATCAGAGTCAAGATAATGATCGTTGCATAAAGGAACAGTTTGTAGATATTTCGAACAAGATTCTGATGACTATGCCGAAAATAATACCCTCCAATAAGGACGATAATCGTGGCAAACATCAGGCTACTAATTAAAGGAAGCGGCTCCCATATTTTCTGGTTTTCAGCAATTGCTTTTTTCATCGCTTGCAGCATCGCCACTTGTCTCTGAGAAACTTGTTCCCCTTGATCGACAATTCGATTTCCCGCTTTGATCTGACTCATCCGTTCAGGAACTGTTGCTTCAACAAGGCGTCTAAGAGAACGTTGAGCCGCTGTATCTTTATCAAAAATCCAATCGATCCCTTGAAAATAACTGAGAACATAAGTGATCTCAGGCCCTTGATGCTTATGCTTTACAAGTTTGCTTTGGAGCCTTTCCCAAAACCCTTCTGGAAGCTTTGCAGAATTTCCATCAAAGGAGGAAGGGAGGGGGTAATATTCTGGGGTTAATAGATTAAGTGACTTTAGGCGATTGAGAGTTCTGACATCGGTAAATCGGAGATTTTGTAGAGTGCTTTTTACCTCATCGGCCCCTTGATAGAGGTCCTCAAAAGTCGTCTTAGGAAGAAGGCTCCTCCACCGCTGATCATGAATAAGAAAATTTTCAAACTGATACCGCCTCTTTTCAATGGCTTTCGGATCAATCCGATAGATGGCACCGATATCGCGCGCTGACTCTTGCCGCAAAATGACCGTTCCCTCTTCATCGGGAAACTCGAAATCTACCTGGGCAACAATATAATTTTTTGCATTGGAATCAAGTTCAAGCATATCCACACGCACTTCCTTGAAGTGTATGAATACCGCTAAACAGAGAAGAACAACCATCCCGATGAGGAGGCGTTTTCCTAAGTTACCTTCTTTTAAGTAGCGTTGCCACTTAGGTTTTTCTTTCGATTCCTCAGCCATATGTTCTAACTTCAACCTACCACACTTGCTTTTTAACCACCAGCGCAGCAAAATCATACCAAGAGGTTACAACATGTCATCATATCAAGTCATTGCAAAAAAGTTTCGTCCTCAAAAATTTTCTGAGGTTTTCGAGCAAGAAGCAATTGTACAAACTATAAAAAACGCGATCCGCTTAGAAAAAGTCGGACACGCTTATCTCTTTTGTGGCACTAGAGGTACTGGTAAAACAACCCTAGCCCGTATCTTTGCAAAGGCTATGAATTGTGAAAACCTGACTCCTGAAAGTGAGCCCTGTAACATCTGCTCCTCTTGCAATGAAATCACTTCGGGGCACTCCCTTGATGTCATTGAAATCGATGGCGCCTCCAACCGAGGAATCGATGATATCCGCAATCTAAATGAAACTGTGGGTTATGCCGCAGCAAATGGCCACTACAAAATTTATATCATCGATGAAGTCCACATGCTCACCAAAGAAGCTTTTAACGCCCTTCTAAAAACCCTTGAAGAGCCCCCTTCTCATGTGATCTTCTTCTTTGCCACCACAGAGCCTCACAAGGTACTCCCCACTATTCTCAGTCGATGTCAACGATTCGATCTCCGCCGCATTACCCCCGAAAAAATCCACTCTAAGCTCTCTTCAATCGTTAAACAGCTTGAGGTTGTTGTTGAGCCCGGTGCCCTAAATCTTATTGCCTCCCACGCTGAAGGGTCCTTGCGTGATGCAGAATCCCTTTTGGACCAACTCCTTTGCTATGAAGAGCCCCCAATCACCCTTGAACATGCAATTAAAAACCTAGGCATTGTTTCAACAGATCTCTTCTTCAAACTAGACGAAGCAGTTAAACATCGAGACTTTGGCGCCGCCTTCTCCCTTAGCGAAACAATTTATCAAACAGGATGTCATCTCCAGCACTTTTTCGAAAGCCTCACTAACCATTTCCGCACAATCGCTCTTACCCAAATGGGTGACAGGCCTCTCCACTCAGAATATACTGCGTCAGCAAAATCCTATACCAAACACCACACCTTAGAAATCCTCGACTATCTCATCGATGCTTTAGAAAAGGCCCAGCGCACTCCTTTTAAACGCATCCATCTTGAAGTTGCCCTTCTCCATATCATCCGAGGAAGCCAAAAGATTCCCCTAGAATCACTTGTTGAACGCCTCGAAAACCTTAAGAACCAAGCCCCCACCCCAGCATTAAGAGAGACTCCTCCTCCGAAACCAATACCAGAACCAGTCACAAAACCAATCAAAGACGAGCCACCACCACCTAAGCCCACTGAAGAAAAGGCCCCACCGCCTACAGCCCAAGAAACAGCGCCAGTTGAAGAAGTTCCCTTCTTCCCCGAAACACCGCCAGCGGCTACCCCAAAAAAACCATCTCCAGCACCAGCCGTTCCCGCAGCCCCACAGGCTAATATTCAACAAAAAATTAAACATGAACAGGTGATGCGCTTCGCCAGCATCGAGCTCAATGGTTCTCTCAAACCAATATAGTGCTTTAAGATTGAACCGAAGACCTTTCTCTGGTATATTTCTGATAAATTAACAATTATTTGAGGTGTTCCGATGGGCAGCGGTTTTTCAAAAATGAAGAAGCAAGCAAAACAATTCCAAGATCAACTTGCTCAAATGCAGGAAGATATGCAGAAACTCGAAGTCACAGGCACTGCAGGAAACGGCCTTGTTGAAATCACCCTCTCTGGAGAGAAAGAGGTTAAAAAACTTTCTATCAACCCTGAATGCGTCGACCCTGAAGATGTGGAAGGCCTCCAAGACCTTATCATTGTTGCCTTCAATGATGCTGTCAAAAAGATTGAAGAGAACTCTCCAGGAAACGGAATGGAAGGACTCGGAATGGGAAATCTTCCATTCGGCTTTTAAAGAATTATTACACCTATCAACAAACATTTTATGGTAACCCGGCGCCTCTTATCGAGGTTTCCGAGTTATTTTTAGGTTTGGTCTAGATCGTTCTACTTGGTTATGAACAGACTCCATCATCTGTTAGCATTGAACCAAAAGTCTCTTTGAGAACGGTTTCGATCACATCAGCGTTTTCAAGACGGAGAACCTCTTCGGTAACTTTCTCAACTTTCGGGAGTGAGAGCTCCGTTACCATTTTTCTGAGCCTTGGAATGAATCGAGAAGCACACGATAGTTTTCTCACACCCAATCCAAGTAGAAGGGGAGCCATTAAAGGATCGGAGGCCATTTCACCACAAAGACTCACAGGAATGTTCGCCTTGCCAGCCTCTTCAATGATTCTTTTAATCATCCGGAGAATGCTCGGATGAGAGGGTTTATAAAAGGGGTGAACCTCTTGAGTGGCTCGATCCGCAGCGAGTGTGTACTGGATGAGGTCATTTGTTCCAATGGAGAGGAAATCACACTCTCTCGCAATATGATCACACATCAACACCGCTGATGGGACTTCGATCATACAACCAATAGGAATTTCATCAGCAATTTCATGCCCCTCTGAGCGAAGCTCAAGAGCCGCTTCTTGAATCAGCTCTTTTGCCTGGAGAAGCTCTCCCACATCAGAAATCATAGGAAGAAGAATACGGAGATCCCCATCGGGACTCACACGGAGAAGAGCTCTAAGTTGATGAACAAAAATTTCTCTGTTTCGGAGAAGGAAACGAATGCCCCGACATCCAAGTGCTGGATTAGGTTCAGCATCGTATTGATTCACATTCCCCTTATCCCCTCCAACATCAAATGTGCGAAAGATCACAGGCATACCCCGTGCTTTATTCATCACCTTTTGATAGAGAATAAACTGATCCTCTTCTGCAAAGTTCTGGAGCTCTTTTCCAAAAAAGAGAAACTCTGAGCGAAAAAGCCCAATCCCTTCGGCATTATAGGGGATGAGGAGATCGAGATCTGAAAGATTCTCAATATTCGCCAATAGATCTACCTTGACTCCATCTTTAGTAACGGTTCCATCGGTTCCTTCATCAATTTCCAAACCTTTTTTCTGAAGATTATCTTCGAAATCTTTTTGATACTTTTCTAAAGTTACTTCATTCGGATTCACAATAACAATTCCAGTCTTTCCATCAATGATCACGTCAGCGCCCTTATGAGGATAAAGGGTGTCTGTAGAAATATTTGCAACGTAGGGAATTCCCTTAGACTTAGCAATCAGTGCTGCGTGAGAGGTCGTCCCCCCTATTTCCGTAATGAATCCTTTGACCTGTCCTTTCGAAGCCTCAGCTGTGCTTGACGGAATAAGTTCTTTAGTGAAGATCACTGAGTTTTCAGGGATTTCCTCTGTTAGCAATGTTTTACGAGGATGAAGATTCCGAAGAATACGTTGAGATAAATCTTTGACATCAAGCAGACGTTGTTTAAAAAAGCTGTCTTTGACCTTAGAAAACTCTTTTTCATAATCAATCATGACTGAACGGAACACCGTCTCGGTATTCTTCATCCGTTGACGGATTTTCTTTTCCATAAACGTTGTCATGAATGGATCTTCAAGCATTTGAATATGGGTATCGATAATAGAAACCGCTTCAGTAGAGCCTTCCTTCGCTAAAAACCGCTGCAAATCATGGAGGTCTTCTCGACTCGACAAAACAGCACGCCGGTAACGTCCAATTTCTTTTTCAACTTCGGTGGTTGGAATGGAAAATTCAGGAACAATTTCTTCTAGCAAAGTCTCTAGAAAAAATAGCTTTCCAATCGCAATCCCTCCGCTGATAGGAGCCCCATTAAGAATCATCTCTTCCAAGAGATCAGACATCTACCCATCCTCCCCGAATTTTTTAGTAAATGCAGACAGAAGTTCCTCAAGGGTTAAGCGAGCGTCGCTCCCTTCAACCTCTATTTTCAGTTGTGCATTTTTAGGTGCTGCTAGAATCATGATACTCATAATGCTACGAGCATTGACCGACTGTCCCTTATAAGTCAATGTAACTTTCGCCTTGCGCTTTTGTAAAATTTTTGCAATCTGAGTTGCCGGGCGCACATGAAGGCCCAGCTTGTTCCTTACTTTTGTAGTCGCCTCAACTTTATCTTCCAACGTGCCTTTTTCTCGCTATTTCTTCTAAAAGTTTCTGATTAAATTCTTTTGCTGAATGGTATCCCATCTCTTTGAGACGATGATTTAAGATTGTCGTCTCTATAAGCAAAACAATATCTCTCCCTGGTTTAACAGGGTTGAGATAAAGAGGAACTTTGATACCCAAAAATTCCGTAAAACGTTCCTCAAGTCCCACTCGGTCATAGTAGTGAGTTTCATCCCAATCTTCTAAATGAATGACCATGTCAACAGGAACTTCACCCCTTACAGATACCGCTCCAAAAAGGTGCGCAACATT
>Ga0180434_10008286_pt1 | contig 11499 bp, 6 predicted proteins | sample SS_ome_7_FD_132453 | JGI IMG/M metagenome (GOLD analysis project Ga0180434, IMG submission 132453) | Hypersaline lake sediment archaeal communities from the Salton Sea, California, USA - SS_1_D_2 metaG | ecosystem: Environmental > Aquatic > Non-marine Saline and Alkaline > Hypersaline > Sediment... | reverse complement strand
GCTTGCCTTTACATACATTGCAGGTTACATAAATGTCGGGTAAAAAGTGCATCGCAACTTTAATTAATCCATCTCCGGAGCAGGCTTCGCAGCGGCCACCGGCAACGTTAAAGCTGAAGCGGCCCGCTTTATAGCCCCGCGTCCGGGAATCGGGCAGTTTCGCGTACAGATCGCGTATCAGGTCGAATACTTTGACATACGTTGCGGGATTCGAACGAGGTGTGCGACCGATGGGACTCTGATCGATGTCAATTGCCTTGTCGATCAGATCCAGACCATTCACTTTCTGATGCGCGCCGGGATTTCCTTTTCCCTTGTTGACCTTCTGGTTTAAGGTCGGCCAGAGAATATCATTGACCAGGGAACTCTTCCCGGAGCCACTAACGCCGGTTACGCAGATGAAACCCTTAGTCGGTATACGGACATCGATGTTCTTCAGATTATGGTGCCGCGCCCCTTTGATGTGAATCGAATCTTTTTTGACCAGCTTACGCCGGTTTTCGGGAATTTCGATCGTTTCTTTTCCCGAAAGAAACCGGGCGGTCACACTTTGTTTCGTCTTGAGAATGTTCTGATAGGAACCTTCGGCGACGATATGACCACCTCGAATACCGGGACCGGGACCAAAGTCAACGATGTGATCGGCGGCGCGCATCGTCTCTTCATCATGTTCGACGACAATCACGGTATTTCCCTGATCGCGGAGGTCACACAGGCTTTCCAGCAGCATGGTATTATCGCGGGGATGCAGACCGATGGAGGGTTCGTCCAGAATATAGACCACTCCCACAAGCCCACAACCGATCTGGCCGGCAAGTCGAATTCGCTGGCTCTCGCCCCCCGACAGAGTGGGTGCGGTTCGATCCAGGGTCAGGTAATTCAAGCCGCAACGCAACAGAAACCCGAGCCGTCCGCGGATTTCCTTCAGTACCTCATCCGCAATCAACAGGCCTGTTTCATCCAGGTCGAGTGATTCAAAAAAGGACGCCGCTTCCTCGATACTGAATGCGCAAACTTCGGGCAATGTCTTGGTGACAGCACCTGTATCACCATTCTGTGAGAAGCTGGTTGAAGCGATATGGACGTGACGGGCCTGTGAATTCAGGCGTGTTCCCTGACAACTCGAACACTCCACAAACTCCATATACTTTTCGAGCTGTTTCCGCCGCATCGGATTACTGGTCTTACGATATCCTTCCAGCAACTCCTCGATGTAGCCATCCCAGGTGCCTCCATGTTTCCAGACGCCACCGGAATGCCGCCAGCTAAACGTGATATTCCGATCGCCGGTTCCGTACAGGAACTGTTCCTGTGCCGCCTCGGGAAGTTCATTCCAGGGCGTTTTCAGAAAACTGTCTTCAGGCAGTCCCAGATCGTGTTCAATGGACCGCGCCACCCCCTGGTAGATATGCCGGCGCCACTTTCCGACCTTGCTGAGCGGCCCCAGAAGCTCGAAGGCCCCTTTCTGAATCGACGCACTTTCTTTCGAAATAAGTGATTCCAGAGGAAAATCGTAGCGCATGCCCAGCCCATTACACTCACTGCACATGCCCAGGGGACTGTTGAAACTGAAGAGCTGAGGAGTAGGCGGTTCATAACTGATTCCGCAATCGGCACAAGCATAGCGTGAACTGTAGAGTTTATCCGGCGGGGTTTCGACTTGTTCCTGACTGTCAGGCTGGGACTTTGTCGATGCCTCTTTTGCGATAATCAAGGTTCCATTGGAGAGTTTCAGTGCCAGTTCGACCGATTCTGCCAGCCGGGATCGGCTGACTTTTCCGGCAACGAGTCGATCGACGACCACTTCAATCGTATGCCGCATCTGACGATCAAGTTGCAACTGATCGGAAAGCTGAACCATGCGACCGTCCACGCGTGCCCTGAGGAAACCCTGCTTGAGCAGATCCTCGAACAGATCCTTATACTCGCCTTTCTGCTGTTGAATCAGCGGAGCCAGAATGGAATAGCGTGTCTTGTCCGGCATCAGCGAGATGGAATCAATAATCCGTTCGCTGCTTTGTGAACTGATGGGCTGACCACACTTTTCGCAGACTCCCTGCCCGACCCGGGCAAACAGCACGCGCAGGTAGTCATAAATCTCAGTAATGGTGCCAACCGTACTTCGCGGATTACGGCCACTCATTTTCTGTTGAATGGAAATCGACGGCGCGAGCCCCGAAATCGCATCGACTTCGGGTTTGGGCATCTGACCGAGAAACTGCCGCGCGTAACTGGACAGAGACTCGACATACCGTCGCTGACCTTCTGCATACAGCGTATCGAAGGCGAGTGAACTTTTACCGGAACCGCTGACGCCCGTCATAACAATCAGTCGATTGCGGGGAAGCTGCACACTGACATTCTGCAGGTTGTGCTCTCTGGCACCGGTGATGATGATATCTTTTTGTGACATGAACCGCGTTATACCAATCGGCTGTCGCCGGGATTGCATTCAGCTAATACAGGGAGAGTTAAATCGAGCTTGTTTGATGCAGGTTGACTCAAAGCAGACCGTCGCCGAAATTCTCTTCTTCGTCAGCAGGGGACTCATTTTCAGTAGATGATTCCTCTTTTGCCGACTCGGGAGATTCTGAGACACTTTCAGGGACTGCCGTCTCCGCTTCAGGAGCAGACGGTTCCGCATCGAGAGAACGGGCTGCGGCTGCGGCTCGTTCCGAGGAAGACTGATCGCTGATGTCAGCCTCTGTAAAATCGAAATGATAGGGATCCTGGTGCAATTTTCGTTTTTCTTCCACCAGCTGCATGAACACGGTTTCCCCGTCTACCTGCATCGTTTTCGAAGTCACGTCCCCGCTCAGGCGGATCGTCTCACCGGTGCTGGGACATTTCCAGAGCCGTCTGACATCGAGGTCCAGCTTTAATCCGGGGCCTTTCATGCTGTCTGTCGCTTTGCTGTTTGAGGTTTGAAGATCAACACTTTTCAGAATCACCTGACTCGATTACACTTTGCATCTTTATGAAAGATACCTGATCGCGTATCCCTGATTCAATTGCTGACGTAAAAATAATTGAAGCGAAAGTTCTTTTGTTCATTAAATCAAGGTTAATTGATGTCTGAAACTGAACAGTCCGAGCCTCACTCCACTCCCCGATTCCCCTCACGGGCAGACCTGATCCAGGTCGTCCGGGGTCTGCTGATGGGAGGCGCCGACATTATTCCCGGCGTATCCGGAGGAACGGTCGCGTTAATTCTGGGAATTTACCAGCGACTGATTACCGCCATCAGCCATTGTGATGCCCGACTGATCCGGATGATACTGCAGCGGGAATGGCTGGCTGCCGCCCGGCATCTCGACCTGCGATTTTTAATTCCCCTGGGTATCGGCATTTTGACAGGTGTCGTCAGCCTGGCAAGTCTGATGCATTATCTGCTCGATCACCATCTGCAATTGACGCTCTCCCTGTTTTTCGGCCTGATTCTGGCATCGAGTCTGCTGGTGGCTCAGATGGTGCATCGCTGGACCGTGCTGAATGTTCTTGTGTTTGGCGCTTCTCTGGTCGGCGTCTATATCCTGGTCGGCGAACATGCCATTCAACCTCCTGAGGGAAATCTGTACGTCTTCTTCTGCGGTATGATTGCCATCTGCGCCATGATCCTGCCCGGGATCAGCGGGGCGCTGATCCTGATTCTGCTGGGTAAATATCATGACGTCACAGGTTTGCTGAAAACCATCCCCAAAGAACTGCTGAAGGGGCATATTGACTGGAGCGGCCTGTTGACAGTGGTGGTCTTTGTGCTGGGTTGTCTATTGGGGCTGATCCTGTTCAGCAAGGTTCTCAGATGGCTGTTACACAATTATCACACACTCACGATGGCGGTTCTGTGCGGTCTGATGGTGGGATCGCTACGGCGCATCTGGCCTTTCAAAGTCGATGTCACCCCTTATACCAGTGAGCAGACCCCTGAAATGGTCTCGTTCAAACACCGGATCTACGAAAATGTCTGGCCGACCGCCTTCGATGGTCTGTTCTGGGCTTCGATTGCCTTGATCGTGGTAGCCGCCTTGCTCGTCTGGGGTCTGGATAAACTCTCACAGAAGCTGGCTGTGCACGATACAACAGACATGTAACTGACTGCCGCTATTTCTTCCCATCATCCTGGGGATAGAGCAGAACCCGGTCGTGGCATAACAGAATCAGATCTTTGCGTTGATCGCCTGTCACATCCACAATCAGGGCTTCCCGGGGGTCAACGCCGGTTCGATTTGACCGTGAAAAGGTTTTTTCTTCGAAGACCTTGAAATTGAGAGCGTGCCTCAATCCCGGCTTTTCCTCAAAATTCAGGATCTCCACCTGATGGGTCCGCAGGTCAAGGATCACCACGTCCGCATGTCCGTCACCATTCAGATCTCCTGCTACCGAATCGGTAAAGTAAGCCTGGGGCAGTTTTGATTCGTAAGAGGCGACCTCTTTCAATGCGGGGGGCGTCTGACCGGAATAGAGAATCCCGAGCTGCCCGCGACCGAAGAGCACCAGATCAGAACGCTGGTCACCATTGAGGTCGGCAACATGAGCTGAGAGATAGGGAAACTCGCCAATCTCAACTTCCTTCCAGAGACGATAGACATTGGACTCTTTTCGCAGGATACGCAGTTTCTTGACCCCCAGATCGATGAGTACGATTTCGTCTCCCGGTTGTCCGTCGAGATCAATGTTCACAGCCCCTTCCACACGGGCTTTGCTTTCCGGCGCGTTAAACTGATCGACCACCTGCCATTGATTGGCTGAATTCAGAATCAGACGACGGGCGAAATTGTTTTGGGCTGTCAGAATCCAGTTTCGTTTCGGCCCTCCGATAAAAATGGATTCGGGTTTGATATCATCCAGGTTGATTCCGCCAGAAGGCGTGATGAGTTGTGGAGTCTGACGCGGGGTCAGAGTCACCATTTTGGGTGATCGTGAAAGACCATAAAATGCCATCAGCTCATAGATGCCATCACCGTTGGCATCCAATTTGACCAGGGATTTGGGAGAATCCAAATTCGGTGGCGAACTGGGAAACTGGTACTCACTCCAGCTGCCATCTTTATTCAAACGCAGCGCCTGCAGTTGAAAACTGTAGCTGCTCTTATTGCCGACTTTCGCGACATAAATCAGTTCCGGAGACTGATTGCCGTCCAGGTCCGCGAGTTCAAAAGCCAGCGGTTCGCCCTTGATGGGCAAGACCTTGGGGAACGAAAGACGCTGGTTTTCCAGTGAGCTGATACCAATGATTTTTTCCCGTTCACTGAGCACGAAGACTTCACCCTGGCCGTCCCCGTTGACATCTTCCACGCGTAACTGCTCTACTCCCTGCAAGCCGGGAAAGGTTTGTCCCAGATCCAGCCCACGGTCTTTGGTCTGCAGATAAACGAGCATCTGGGCCGCTTCCGGATCCGAGACAACGACATCACTCAGTCCGTCACCATTCAGATCACCCAGGTCAAATCCACGGTTTCGTCCGGAACCTTCTTCTCCAAACCCGTACATGGTCAGCCGCTTGGAGAGCTCCCCATTTTGAGCCTGGGTCTGCTCCAGCTGCTGAACCTTGAGTCGCCCGGTTTGTGAATCGATGGTAAGAATTTCCGCCCCTGGTTTGCCATCGACATTTGAAAGCGTGACCGAACGAGGGCTGGAAAGTTCAAAGCGGATCTCCGGTCCCAGATGACCATCCTGCTTTTGAAGCCGGGCGCAGAGAACCTGGTCCTTTCCATTGCGAGTGGCGTAGGTAAAATCGTTGCGGCCATCACCGTTCAGATCGGCAATGGCGGCCAGTCCCAGTTTGGGAGATGTGTTTAAAATGGATTGCGGCGAAGCAAATTCCCCTTTTTCATCCTGCAGAATGACATAGGTATGATTTTTCGCCAGAACAATTAAATCCGTCTTCTGATCAAAGTTCAGATCACCGGCGGCAATTGTCCATTGCGTGGGCTGCAGGTCGGCCAGTGGAATCCGCTTGCGGTCCGACCAGTTCCCGTTTTCATCCTGATAGCGAATAATCAGACGGTCCGGCAAAGCAAGATAAGCGAGATCGTTCCGTCCATCGCTGTTAAAATCGCCAACTGTCAACGCAGAAATTGAAACATCAACGGGTACCTTGATGTGTTTGAACCGGGCATCATCGGGAATGGAGTTCACGCCTTCATTCACTTCTTCCACAACCGGAGCTTCCTTGCCGGAACGCTGCTGCAGAATATCGATGCGGCTGTTACTGTTATCAATGAGGATCAAATCATTCAGACCATCTCCGTTCATATCATCGGAGATCATGTTCGATGAACGGTCTGAAAGCTTGAAGATCTCAAGTGGCTTGAATCCATACTGGTCAGACAGCCTGAGTTTCTCTTCGGCAACAGCAGAGATCGTTCCCCCCGCCAACAGGACCAGAGCTAACACATACCGAAACAGTCTCTCACTTGAGGTTCGTAAGCCGTTAAACATCCTGTCTCCCTGCATCTATTATTCTGGTGCTGTATGTCATCGTCAGTTTGAATCATTCAATATTGAGCTGACGCTGACTTAATTTACGCGAAGATCGAACGGCATTAAAGTCAAAGACTTCTCCCGGGTCAGTAAATTGATGAGATCCAGTTTTTTCAACTGCTGAGACAATTCGGGAGACAACAGCTTGAGCATCTGAGACAGCTGCTCTGATTGCTGTGCCCGTGTATCAGCGGTCCCGAAGAGCTGTTCGAAGGGACTGGTTGGACGGGGAAGAATCAGCTTTTCAAACTTCTCTCCCTCTGGAATTTTGCCGAGTTTTCGAGCATAATCGATCGCTTCATCCAGCGTTCCCAGTTCATCTACCAGACCATTCTTGAGCGCCATGGAACCGGTATAAACACGCCCCCGCGCCAGTTTTTCCAGTTTGTCGTAATCCATTTTTCGTCCGCTGGCGGCTTTTTCAGTAAACTGCTTGTAAACCGCATAGAGCAACTTTGTCACGGCAGCCCGTTCAGATTCTGTAAAACCACTCATGGGGCTGAAGGTCCCGCTGTTGCTCCCGCGGGAGATGACACTGGTGGTGATCCCAATTTTCTTGAAGAGTCCTTCGACGGCCAACTTGCCTCCGACAACTCCAATCGACCCGGTCAGGGTTCCGGGTTCCGCAAAAATGCGTTCTGCTCCCATGGAAATATAGTAGCCACCACTGGCAGCGACATCGCCCATACTGACAACCAGTGGTTTTCCAGATTCTTCCAGAGCACGCCACATCAGGTCACTGGCCAGGGCACTGCCCCCCGGGCTGTCAACCCGGACAACGATCGCTTTCACCTGATCGTCGTCTGCAGCTTTCTGGACAGCTTTGATGAAGGTGTCGGAACCGAGGACATGTGCGCCCATCAGCCCCCCCTGAGAACTGGTGCCGGACATGATTGCTCCCGTGGCATAGATCACGGCAATCCGCGGACCGGAGCCGACCCGCTGAGAGGAATCAATGCCGGCCAGCAGGTCCATCAGTTTGATCAAACCCGCGATACCAGAGAAGTCAGTATCAAGCCGTTTTTTGGCATACTTCTTAATAATTTTAACGTCTTTATTTTTATCGCCGCCGGTAACCAGCTTCGGAAGCTGGTCTTCATAGGCCAGCTGGTCGATTAACCCGCGTTCTTTCGCATCAGCGGCCATGTAAGGTCCCGCATTGATGGCGGCTTCGACTTCTTCGACTGAAATACCGCGGGATTTCGAAATCATTTCTTTAATCTGACGATAATAGTCGTCGAGAATCGCTTCCATTTCTTCGCGGAAGGCGGGGCTCATTTCGGTTCTGGTGTAAGGCTCTGCAGCAGACTTGTATTCGCCTACCCGCAGAATGTCCGGCTTGACGTTCAACCAGTCGAACAGATTTTTGTAAAACGTCACCTCTGCCCGGAGCCCCAGTAGAATCAGTGAGGCAGACTCAGGCATCACGATCTGATCACAGGCGGTAGCAATCAGATAATCTTTGGTCATTCCTGATTCAATCCAGGCATAGACCTTCTTATCACTTTTACGAACCTTGAGGATGGCCTGTCGCAGTTCGTTCAGTTTGGCCCAGCCGACCTCGGTCCCTTTGATATGGAGAATCACACCGGACAGGGACTTATCATCGGCTGCCTTTTCCAGTCGTTTGACGGCCTGGGCCAGAGACTCCGTCACGTCGCCAAACAGACCTGGCATCTGAGGCCCTTCCGGGTAGGAACCTTTCAGAATGATATGCGCCCAGTTTTCACGTATGGGCTGGGATTCCTTTTCTTCTGCTGCGGAAGCAGTATCACAGACCACACAGAAACAACATCCCCAGATCAGCAGCAAAGGCAACCATCGATATTTCAGGAAAGTCAGTGACATCAGGAATCTCCAGTACAGGGACGCATGTATTGTCTTTTGAGCGGACAACTCGCTTTCGGGCGGGTGCAAAAGGCTCAAAAACGTTAAAATAATAGTAATTGCTATAAGCAGTCTAAGTCGAACAACGGGCCACGGTCAAGAAAGAGTTGAGTGATGCTCTCGTTATACGCCCTGATTGGGGTCTGCTTGAGAAATTTCCAGCAGGAAAATCCAAAAAGTGTTGTCAGCGGATAGTGCATTTGTCACACTAAAGCCTGTAGTCAGCACGGTTCGATCGTGCCCCCGTCCCGTTTCTTTAACGACCCTGGTAATTCCGTAATGAAATCTGTGCAAAGATTCCTGCTCTGTATCATAAGTGTCGTCTCTTTATCCAGTTCGCTGATGGCGCAAGGGCTCATCTGGGAGCTGCCCGCCGATGGCTCCTGGGTCCGTTTTGAAGGGACCTACGAAAAAGAGATGCCGGGACCGGATTCAAACGACTTGAATGTCAAACTGCAGTGGACGCGGCACCTGATTATCAGCTCTGTCGGATCGGAAATGGCAGACTTTGAAGGCGAGCAGACTGCCTGCCGCTGGCTGGAATTCAAATGCGTCACCGGCAAAGCGACTGAGTCCGGAGTTGCTCCGGGTGTTTCCGGACCCCGAATCTATAAAGTGCTGGTCCCCGAAAAAGCCATCAACGGACAGATTGTAGATCAGAACAAGATTCCCGTTACTTTTCTTCCGATTATTCGCGGTTACCGTAAAGTAGGCGATCGTACCGTGGAACCTTTGAAAACGAATATCTTGCGCTTTTATCCGATGATTACCATGCTGGAACATTACACGCAGTGGGATTCCGTGGGAGAAGCGGCGTCGATCGAGGTTCCGACAGGAGCCGTCTCGGCACAAGCCTATAAAGGCAGTTTTAACAGCGAAAGCACCACCACCCGTTCCCGCAACGAGGGAACGATCTGGCGGACCAAAGAGATTCCCTTCGGCGTTGCGAAATGGACGGTGGACGTTACCCGCGAAACCAAGGGGGGAACTCAGCCCCGATCCGATTTTAAGATGACCTCCCGGGTGCATGTTGAGATGTCGGCACACGAAATCGGCCAGAACGCGGAAAGTGAACTGCCCGGTTCACGCTAATGGCATGCAGACCTCCTTTGAGCAAATCGACTGGTCTGTGGTCCCGGCTGGTCTGTAACAATCCTGGCTCGCTGCTGCAGTCTGTGTGATGTGCATCTGATTTCTCTGAGATTCCCGTCCGTTTTGCAAACAGTGGCACCCGAGACTTGACGCTGTCCCCGCTGGCGAAAAGAATCAGATGTTTTCGAACTTTCCGGATTTTCCCGTGTCTTGTGTGGGGAATCAGCGATCTGAAAACCGGTTTCAGATCCACGGACTTTGATATATTCAGACAAAAAGACCTCAATTATGTCGATGCAGCTCTCCTCTACTGTTCAGAAACTCAAGCCTTCCGCCACCATTGCCGCTGCTGCGAAAGCAAAAGAACTGAAAAGCACGGGGGTGAAAGTTTATGAATTCACTCTGGGAGAACCGGACTTCAATACTCCGGCTCATATCTGTGAGGCTGCGAAACAGGCAATGGACGCCGGTCAGACACATTACACGCCCGCTGCTGGAACACCGGAAGTCAAGCAGGCAATCTGCGATGCGTATCAAAGAGACTATGGTCTGAGCTATCAACCCAATCAGGTGGTGGTATCCAACGGTGCCAAGCATTCTATCCATAATGTATTGACGGCGCTCTGTGGTCCCGGCGATGAAGTGATTATCCCCACTCCCTACTGGGTCAGCTACAGTGCCCTGGTTGAGCTAACGGGGGCAACGCCGGTCATGGTGGAGACAACGGAAGAAAGCGGCTTCTGTATGAGTGCCGAACAGTTTGCATCTGCAATCACTGCCAAGACCAAACTGATGATGCTCAACAACCCCTGTAACCCGACAGGCGCTGCCTATCCGGTGGAAACACTCGAAGCACTGGCAAAAGTGGCTGTGGAAAAAGACATTGCTGTCCTGTCCGATGAGATTTACGAAAAGCTGATCTATGAAGGTTCTGAATTCCGCAGCTTTGCTTCCTTCGGACCAGAAGTCGCAGAACGAACGATTATTGTCAGCGGCGTGAGTAAGGCCTATGCCATGACTGGCTGGCGTATCGGTTGGACACTTGCTCCTGTTGAGCTGACGACCGCCATGACGAAACTGCAGAGCCAGGAAACCTCCAATCCCTGCAGCATCAGCCAGGCAGCTACAATCGCTGCTTTGTCCGGCCCCCAGGAAAGCGTAGCCGACATGCTGTCTGCCTTTAAAGAACGACGGGCCTATGTTCTCGAACGTCTGAATAAATTCCCAGAGATCAGCTTTGCTGAACCGGGTGGTGCGTTCTACGCCTTTTTCAATGTGAGTGCCCACTTCAACAAACCGCTGGGAGGCGGCAAAGTTGTGAAAGACTCAACCGAGTTCTGCACCGCGTTGCTGGAAGAAGCCCATGTAGCCCTGGTGACCGGCGATGCCTTTGGTGCTCCCGGATATGTCCGGCTTTCGTTCGCAACTGACCTGGAAACGATCGAAGAAGGGCTGAACCGCATCGAGCAGTTTCTCTCTCCCGCGTAACTTCTGCTACTCGAACAATAAAAAACACCATCCCGATAAGTTTCGGGATGGTGTTTTTGTTTTAACAGATGCTGAGAATCAGCAGGTTGAATCAATTTTAGAATTGTCCCCAACCGAAGGGCAGTTCGCCGATATCGTTTCCGAGGAATACCCCATCAGCATCGTTTGGAGTAACGAGGAAGGGATTATCATCAAGATTTCCTGCAAATGGTGTCAGGTCACCGGTGCTGTTAACCCGGAAGGTACTGGCCCCAGTACCGGAGTACAGGAAGGTACCTGCACCAGGTGCATTCAGGTTGGCAATTCGAGCTGCCTGACGCTGTGCGTTACGAGCCCGATCAGTATTATTAAACGGTCCCGGGCTGGCTCCCAGTGAATTCAGACGTGATTTGAAGGTATCTGCGTTGTCGTAAAACGCTCCAGAATTTGTCATGTCGGTTGCATTGGTCGTATTGTTATCCCAGGTCAAATCCAGACGAGCCAGGGGATCGCTCTGGAAAGTTGTGATTGCAGTCGGGTCGGTCGTATTCCCCCAGGTACCTGCTGTTG
>Ga0180434_10008284_pt1 | contig 11503 bp, 11 predicted proteins | sample SS_ome_7_FD_132453 | JGI IMG/M metagenome (GOLD analysis project Ga0180434, IMG submission 132453) | Hypersaline lake sediment archaeal communities from the Salton Sea, California, USA - SS_1_D_2 metaG | ecosystem: Environmental > Aquatic > Non-marine Saline and Alkaline > Hypersaline >... | reverse complement strand
GTAAAGTTGCCGGGCTTTGTTGTACCGCTTGAGGGCGATGGTAAGGCCATCAGTGAGTTTTTACTGGTTCCCTATTATGGAGCCTGTATTCATGTGCCGCCACCACCGGCCAACCAGACGGTTTTTGTCAGCGTGGAATCAGGTAAAGCGGAGGTTCGTAATGCCTTTGATGTGGTTTGGGTCAGTGGCACTTTGAGTGCGAAATCTTTCGATAGTGAGCTGGCCACAGCAGGGTATCAACTGCAAGCCGTGACTGTAGAAACCTACGAGGATTAAACAGCCCCGCCAGAATTCAATCTGTACGGGGCCTACCGTGAGCCGGTGGTTTATCCCCTCATGTATGTAGGGGTCAAGGTAAATTGTAGCCAACAAAAACATCTTTTAGGGAACGAAAGGTTTTAAATCAAATATCAGGCTGTCTCGTATAAAGCGTTAAAGTTCTGTTGCTCAGGGTCGATATGTTATGCCATGGATCAAGCACACAATTATTGGAGTAAAAAAATGAACAGCAAGGTCAGGCCTGAGCAACCGGGGGAACTCCAGGAAGCTTCAAAATCAGTAGAACGTCAGGAAAAACCGCCGGTAGCAGAGGATGGATTGTGGGCAGGTATGATGACGTCCAAAGTGTTTGGCGGTAGACTGTTTCCCAAAGAGTCTTGAAACCCTGGAGGGTGTAATGAAAACTTTTCTGTTCCTTTCGCTGGTTTTTCTGTCGTTTCAGGCGTCTGCCGAACAATGGCTGTGTGTTACCGAGCGCATGATCGGCTTTGTGGTTGATGAAAAAACCAAGGTCTGGGAACCCACCGCATTTGCGGATGATCCAAAGTATGTCATTTCAACTACAAGTGAGGCAGGAACCAGTCATTACACGGTAAAACAGCACGGTTCAAACAAGAACTTTCCACCCTGTAAGTATTACGTGAATGACAAGAATGAATACTATATTACCTGCCAGGACGAATTTGGCAGTTCTTTCCTGTTCAATCAAAACAAAAAACGCTTTCAGTACACAGACGTCACCGGTGGTTTTATCTATCCACACCTGAGCAAAAAGACGCCCTACATGTCGATCGGTTTCTGTTCGGCTTTTTAAATTTCGTGTTGTGGGCGGGAGAGAGTTGGAGCAGGGCGCAATCGCATCCTCCGGCTAATTGCTACCTATGAATCTTTGGGTTGATGCTGATGCTTGTCCAGTCGTTATACGGGAGATACTTTTCCGTGCAGCCGAACGCACAAAAACCAGGCTGACACTGGTAGCCAATCAGTCGCTGGCTGTGCCGCCGTCACCTTACATCAAAACGCAAAGAGTCAGTTCAGGTTTTGACGTGGCAGACAATGCAATTGTCAATCAGGTCCAGTCAGATGATTTGGTGATCACCAGCGACATCCCCCTGGCGTCAGAAGTCATCGACAAAGGTGCTTTGGCCTTAAGTCCAAGAGGTGAGCTTTTTACTTCTGAAAATGTCAAGGCGCGCCTGAATATGAGAGATTTCCTGGAAACCATGCGTTCCAGTGGAGTGCAATCAGGTGGTCCTCCGCCACTGAGTCAATCCGACAGGCAGGCATTCGCCAACCACCTGGATCGCATTCTCAGAGCTCAATCAGGATAAAATCATTCTGAGATAAATTTGAAATGTAATGCCCACTTGTTAGAATGTTGTGCATTACTATGAGCTTAACGTCAGAAAAACGTTATTTACTGCTGATCAGCATTCATGGTTTGATCAGAGGTCATGGCCTTGAACTGGGGCGTGATGCAGATACTGGTGGGCAAACAAAATATGTCGTTGACCTGGCAAAAAGTCTTGCCGAGCGTAAAGACGTTGCACAGGTTGATCTCGTTACACGCCTGGTTGATGATCCTGCCGTCAGTGCAGACTATAGCAACCCCACCGAATTAATTTCCGAAAAAGCACGTATTGTTCGCATTAAAGCTGGAGCGAATGAATATCTTCCTAAAGAGCAGCTTTGGGACCATCTCGATAGCTTTATGGATAACCTGGTTAACTGGCTGAATGAACAACCGCGCATGCCAGACCTGATACACAGTCATTATGCCGATGCCGGATACGTTGGCGTCAGGCTTTCCAACCTGCTCAGTATACCCCTGGTTCACACCGGCCATTCACTCGGCCGGGATAAAAGAAAGCGCCTGCTTGCAAAGGGTTTGTCACGCGAGGAAATAGAAAACACTTATAATATTGCCCGTCGTATTGATGCTGAAGAAGAGATACTGGCTAATGCCGACCTTGTTATCACCAGCACCCATAATGAAATCGAAGAGCAGTACAGTCTTTATAACTATTACGACCCGAATCGCATGTCGGTTATCCCCCCCGGGACTAACCTGGAGCAATTTCATCCGCCAGTTCCTGGAGAAGACATCCCTTTCAAACAGCAGCTTAACCATTTTCTTAAAGAGCCTGACAAGCCGCTGATTCTTGCCTTGTCACGCCCTGATGAAAGAAAAAACATTCTGACGCTGATCGAATCCTATGGAGAATCTGAAGCGCTTCAGCAACAAGCCAACCTGTTAATTGTTGCAGGTAACCGTGATGACATAAATGACCTGGACTCAGGTGCGCGGGGAGTGTTCAAGAATATTCTGTTATTGATAGACAACTATGACCTTTATGGTCGTATTGCTATCCCCAAGTCACATGAAGCTGATGAAGTGCCAGAAATATATCGACTGGCAGCTGTAAGTAAAGGTGTGTTCATTAATCCGGCGCTGACAGAGCCCTTCGGGCTGACTATTCTAGAAGCTGCAGCAAGCGGATTACCGGTTGTCGCCACGGAAAATGGTGGGCCAGTGGATATTATTGGCAATTGCAAATGTGGCACGTTAGTCGACCCGCTGGATAAAGAAGAGATCAGCCAGGCTTTGTTGAAATACCTGAACGATGAAAGCAGTTGGCAATGTATTTCCAATAATGGCATTCAAGGCGTGAGGGATCATTACTCCTGGCAGGCCCACGCTGAAAAATATCTTGAAAGAATCAGCAAGCTTGAGGCCCGCTATGAAACGCTTACGGAACATAAACCCCTGTCTAAAACCATACGTTATCGTGATCGTGCAATTTTCACTGACCTGGACCAGAATCTGATTGGAAATCCGGTAGCACTAGAAAAATTCAGCGAGCTTATCCGTGAAAATCGCAAATGTGTCTCCTTTGGTATTTCCACCGGCAGGCGAATAGATTCTGCACTGGCGCTGATAAAAAAACATTCGATTCCCAGGCCGGATATATTAATCAGTAGCCTGGGTACACGTATCCATTACGGACAGCAACTCACTGAAGATGATTTCTGGGCAGATCACATCGATCATGACTGGACACCACGACGTATCAGTAAATTGCTGGACAATATACCGGGCCTGAAACGACAGCCTAAATCTGAGCAGACCTCTCATAAGATTTCCTATTACTACGATGATACGAATGCGCCAGGCCATCAGGAGATTGTTGACCTTCTTCGCCAAAAAGAAATTACCGCCAATGTTGTTTTTTCTTTTGGTCAGTTTCTCGATGTGATCCCGTCACGCGCCTCCAAGGGCCAGGCTTTGCGATATGTTGCCCAGCTGCTGGAGATTCCTTTGGAGCAGACTCTGGTTGCCGGAGGCTCTGGCGCGGATGAGGATATGATGCGCGGCAATACGCTGGCAGTGGTTGTTGAAAACCGTCATCATGAGGAGCTATCCCAGCTCGACGATGCAGAACGAATATATTTTGCCGGACAGCCACATGCTGCAGGTATTATAGAAGCACTGGATCACTACGATTTTTTTGATGCTTGCAGGGTACCTGATGCCTGAAAAATTACTCATTTGTACTGACCTGGACCGTACCCTGATACCCAATGGCCCACAACCAGAATCACCTCGAGCACGCCAATATTTTTCTGAGCTGAGCAGAAACCCGAATGTAAAACTGGTTTACGTGACAGGTCGACATCAAAAGCTTATTCAGGATGCTATTACTCTTTATAATTTGCCGACACCAGACTTTGTCATTGGTGACGTGGGTACCAGCATTTATCACATCAATGAAGGAAGAACCTGGCAAAAGCAAAGTCAATGGGAACAACAGATTTCACGTGACTGGAACGGTAAGGGGCATGCGGACCTGAAAAAACTGTTAAGGGACATTCATGCACTTCGGCTGCAGGAGTCATCAAAGCAGAATGAATTCAAGCTGAGCTTTTATGTCCCTCTGCAGGCAAATATACAGGCCTTGACAAACCTCATTGAAAAACGCTTTGCCGAAGCTGGAATTAAGGCCAGCCTGATCTGGAGCGTTGATGAACCAGCCGGTGTCGGCCTTTTGGATATCCTGCCTGCGAGTGCATCAAAACTTCATGCGATTGAAGCCTTGATGAAAATACATGGTTATGGATATGACAATACTTTCTTCAGCGGCGACAGCGGTAACGATATTGAAGTGTTGGCCAGTCACATCCCTGCCGTGCTTGTTGCCAACAGTCAAACAGACGTACAGGAACTTGCTACATTGTTAGCTAATGAAAAACACTGTGCTGATCAACTGTTTATCGCCAAGGGTGGCTTTGCCGGTATGAACGGTAACTACAGTGCCGGGATACTTGAAGGACTGGTGCATTATTTTCCCTTTACCAGGGACTGGATCCTGGCCAAAGAACAACTGGAAACTTCATGAGTAAAGAGCTGTGTGTTTTTGGCGAGGTATTGTTCGATGTTTTTCCTGAAGGAGAACAGGTGCTTGGCGGTGCACCTTTTAATGTTGCCTGGCATCTACAGGCATTTGGTCAGGCACCGTTTTTTATCAGTCGCGTGGGCAATGATGCTGAGGGAATAGAAATCCGCAAAACCATGCTTGAATGGGGTATGGATACCCGGCAATTACAGCTCGATGACGATCTGCCGACAGGTATCGTTAACATTACCTTGAATAAAGGTGAGCCAAGTTACGATATTGTTGAACCCAGTGCCTACGATAATATCGATCATATCAATTTGTCAGATGCTTGCAGTTTTCTTTATCACGGTAGTCTGGCATTACGCAATCAACAGTCGAAACAGGCTTTGCAGCAGATATTGGGATGCAGTCCTGAGCTTGTTTTTGTTGATGTAAACCTTAGAGCTCCCTGGTGGGAAAAGGAATCCATACTCGCGTTAATACAGCAGGCCCACTGGGTCAAACTTAATACTGAGGAGCTGCATCTGATTTATCACTCGGAACTGAAATCACCAGCCGCGCTTGCTAACTTTATTCGTGACTATGGTTTACAGGGTGTGGTGCTCACACACGGGGCAAAAGGAGCAGAAATCCTTACAGCTGACAATGAACACCATTTTGTTGAGCCTGTGCGTGGTACCGAGATTGTTGATACTGTTGGTGCGGGAGATGCGTTTTGCTCTGTGATCATAATGGGATTGAAAAACGATTGGCCCTTGCCGATAACCATGCAAAGAGCTCAGCAGTTTGCTTCCGCTATAGTTAGCCAGCGGGGCGCTACAGTTAGTGACAGAAGCTTTTACAATGATTTCCTGAGCGACTGGGGTTTAGCCTGAATCTATTTTAAACAACAATGTACGAACAAGTCTCACATTCACTGCTAAACCAGATTCTGGATGAAATAAAACCGGAAATCCGTAAACGTAACCTGCTGCGTTTTTATACGCGTCTGGGTGCCAATTTCTATGCGATTCATTCTCTGTTCACCCATCTCTATGGTCACCGACCGGACTTTTTGCAGCAAATGGTCAAGCTTGTTGAGGTGCTGGCAAGCCGCTACATCGAACGCGACGATGAACTTGAAGAGCTGGATATCGAAAGAGAATTTAATCATAACTGGTTTCTGGATCAGAACTGGGTTGCCATGGCCCTGTATGCTGATGGTTTTGCCGACAATCTGAATGGCTTGAAACGTCATTGTTCCTATTTTCAGGAGCTCGGCATCAATATGCTTCATATCATGCCCATGATGAAGTGTCCTGAAGGTGCCAGTGATGGCGGCTATGCCATTAGCGATTTCAAGGATATTGATGCACGTTTTGGTTCGCTGGCTGACTTGCAGGATCTCGCTACGCATCTGCGTAAGCGAAATATCCTGTTAACCCTGGATGTGGTTGTCAATCATACCTCTGACCAGCATTTATGGGCGCAAAAGGCCAGAGCAGGTGAAAAAAAATATCAGGATTATTACTACACCTTTCCTGATCGTGATATTCCCGACATGTTCGAAGAAACCATGCCGGAAGTGTTTCCTGAAACTTCCCCGGGTAACTTTACCTACGATGAAGCCATGCAGCGCTGGGTAATGACGGTTTTCAATGAATACCAGTGGGATCTGAACTATAGCAACCCTGCGGTGTTCATCGAGATGGTGGATATCATTTTATTCTGGGCTAACCAGGGAGCCGATATTATCCGTCTTGACGCAGTAGCCTTTCTCTGGAAAACCATTGGTACCATTTCACAAAATGAACGCGAAGCCCATTTAATTCTTCAGTTGATGAAAGATTGCTGCCAGGTTACGGCCCCGGGAGTGTTATTCATTGCCGAGGCCATCGTCAATCCTACCGAGATCATTAAGTATTTTGGAGAAGATGCAGTCATCGCCAAGGAGTGTGAGATTGCCTATAACGCTACCTTCATGGCGTTGCTGTGGGACAGTGTTGCCACCAAAAACACGCGGATACTGAACCAGGGTATTAAAAGCCTGCCGGACAAATTGAATCTTGCCACCTGGCTCAACTATGTTCGCTGTCATGATGACATCGGTTTTGGTTTTGATGATGTCGATATCATTGCTGCTGGCTACGAACCGGTATCCCACCGGCGTTTCCTGCTGGATTATTTTACCGGCAAGTATGATGACTCGTTTGCCAGGGGAGTCCCCTTCGGTCACAACCTGAAAACCGGAGATGCCCGTATTTCGGGTTCTCTGGCTTCACTGGTCGGCCTTGATGTCGCCTTGCAGAGAAACGACTCGAAGATGATTGATGACTCCATTCAGATCATCCTGTTGTTACACAGTATGATTATGTCATTTGGTGGCATCCCGTTACTTTACTATGGTGACGAAATTGGTACTTTAAATGATGATTCCTACCTTGAGGATGAACACAAGGCCAATGATAATCGCTGGATTCATCGACCCAAAATCGACTGGGACAAAGCCGAATTACGCCATAAACATGGAAGTGTGGAATACCGGATATTCAGCGCCCTTCAAAAACTGATCGCGATCAGAAAAACAACCCCTGCATTTGCAGACTTTAATAACAGGGAATTGATAGAAGTGGAGAATGATCACCTCTTCGTTTTTATTCGCAACAACCCTGAGCGCAACAAAGAGCAGGTGCTGGTCGTAGCTAATTTTGATTCTAAACCGCAGCATCTGAATCTTGCTGATTTAGGTAACCGGGCCTATTTTGAATATTGCCAAATGAGGGATTTGATTAGCGGTGACGAACCATCAATTTTCAAGGATGATCTTGTGATTCCGCCGTATCATTTTTACTGGCTTTCAGATCAGTCTTCTACCGCAGTACTGTGAGTAGCAATTTCATGTAATGCAATAATGTTCTGCATCGTTTTCAATGTCCATTAATGTGAACAATCAAGACCCAAACTTCCACATCTTGGACATACTGAATCATAAAGCATCCTCTCAACGGTATAGCCAAGATATTTTTTGGAGCGAATGTTTAAAAAGGTATTACAGCGGGGACAATAGCAGAAAAAGCCATAAACCTTGCTTGCTCTGTTTTCTGTCTCCGTAGTTTCAGAATCCATCCTTGTGCTCAATGCAGGCTGTAGATGAATTGAAGATACAGTTATTTTATGTGTAAAAATGAGAACTGGGTCGAATACACAAAAATACCCATTCAAAAATCGTAGCGGATTGCTAGCTGATGATATGACAACTTTCTGCAGAAGGCGGGCATTTGCCCGCCTGGTGAGTGACTAATATTTTAAGTGGTCAGGCTTCAATATCAGTTTGGTAGATATTAAAACCGGAACCGCTGATTTCCTGGCATACTTTGTGGGCAGCTTCATTTGCTGCTTCCAGAGACTCATAGGACTCGGCAATGGATAAATGACTGGTGTGTAATCCAGATACACCATCAAATAACGTATACACTTCAATGCTCCAATTTTGTTGACCAACCATTATGACTCGCTTAAAGATAAAGACGGTTATCGAAAGAAATACAGGTGATGATATTTTTATCAGCCCTTCAGGATAGCATCCACCGCAGACTGGCTCAGATACTGGGCACTGTAATCCATTCCCTGGCTTTCAATAACAGAGACGAAGGCCCGTAAATGGTTTTCAGACCCATCCTTTAAACTCTGATAGGTCCTGGCGATATCAGGATGATCAGTTTCGTCGATCGCTTCCTGCAAGTCTATCATGTCGATCTCTTCAATAGCAGCACCCACCCAAAGGGCATCCATTTCAGATTTATTGCCCTGGTCAACCAATGTTTCATACAGTTTTGCCAGTTCTTCGTTAACGAAAATACCAATATCATCATTATCAACAGGGTCATCCAGATCATACTTGTCGATTTTCGACTTGACTGCCAGCGTATGCAACTCTTCTGAATCAGCAATATTGGCAAAAACATGCGTTTTCCATTTGGCATACATTGTCAGGTATACATCGCGAGCGAGCTTTTCCTCTTCGCGCATATACATCAAGTGTTCTATTTCTTTTTCGGTGACCGGATCAGAAGAACCGCCCTTGCTTAAATGAGCGTTACCTGAACCTTTACCTGATCCTTTACCGGCCATGGCTGAGTGCGAACCCAGTAAAGTAGCCGGCAACAGAGCATAAGCGGCAGTGCCTCTTAAACCGTTTTTGAGAAATTGACGTCTGTTCATTTAAAAACCCCTTTGGTAATGTGTTTGACGTTGAGGCATATCCTAGTACGGATCAGAGGCCAATGGGGTTACAGGATGTAACCTGCAGTAACAGAATTGTTACAGGATGATTTTTCTCAATCCACTGCAAATGCAAATACCTTGCTTTTACTCAAGACTTTACTTTTCAGGCCCCGCTGATGATGAATCCATGTTTTTACTATTTGAATGAGTTACAGTCTGTAACATTCTGTAACACTCAAGATCAGTGAAGAGATTTATATTGTTATGACTCATTTAACATGGAGCTGACATGAAAAAAACACTTCTTTTGCTGGTACCGTTTATATTGATCTCTACCGATGCATTTTCTGGCAACATCTACAAATGCAAAAATCAACAGACGGGAAAAATTGAATATCAACATTCCCGGTGCATGGGAAGTAACTTCCACACAAGCAATAATCCGGATGCAACCTTTAGTGCTGTAGGCAACCTGCACAAAGACCATTACAAACAGCGCCAAAAGATGAAACAATTAAAAAACCGAATCAATAACATCAGGGGCTAGTGACCTGATCACCAGGTGATAAAATGAAACTAAATGGCTGGATGTGGGCTTGGATAGTATTTTCTGTACTGTGGATAGGTCTGCTCAACTGGCTGGCATCCGGGCAGGAATTAAATGGGTTCGTTTATTTTGCAATCTGGGCACCGCCTTTTTTCCTGTTGGCAATAGGATATGCGGTTGCCTATATCCGGCGTGGGCCTCCGGCAGAGTAGGCTAAACGAAAAAAGGGTTACTCATTCGGGTAACCCTTTTTTCTTTGTATGGTGCCTGGGAGAGGACTTGAACCTCCACGGGGTTGCCCCCACTAGCACCTGAAGCTAGCGTGTCTACCAATTTCACCACCCAGGCAGTTTGAGGGCGCGACTGTACAGCGACAACGGCCCTCTGTCAACGTACAATAGGCGGATTATTTATTTATCTGGAATTTTTGTGTCTAAAACGAAAAAAACTGCTGATAACGCATTCGTTGATCCTTATTACGAGCGTGAATCACAAAATTACGAGAACCCGATACCCAGTCGGGAATTCATTATCGACAAGCTGATTGATGCACGTAAATCACTGTTTTACGCTGATATTGTCAGTATTCTGGGAATAACTTCCGAAGAACATAAAATCGCCCTGCAAAGGCGTTTGAATGCCATGGTGCGTGATGGTCAGTTGATACGCAATCGAAAAGGGCTGTTTACTCCGGTGCGTCCCGAAGATCTGGTTGTCGGTACGGTGATCGGTCACCAGGATGGTTTTGGTTTTCTCAAACCGGAAACCGGCGGTGATGATCTGTTTCTGTCGAATTTTCAGATGCGCAGTCTGTTTCATGGAGACAAGGCCGAGGTCTATATTTCAGGCGTGGATAAACGCGGCAGAAGCGAGGCATCCGTAATCAGGGTAGTGCAACGCGCCAACAAGACCATTGTCGGCAGACTGTTTTGCGAGATGGGCGATGTCTTCGTGGTGCCTGATAACAAGCGCATAGTCCAGGAAATACGTATCCCTGATATGGCCTGTGAGCTTGGCGGTATGGGTGAAATGGTTAACGTGGAGATCACTGAACAACCCACCTCACGACACCGTGCCGTAGGTAAGGTCATCGAGGTGCTGGGAGAACACATGGCCCCCGGTATGGAAACCGATGTTGCCATCCGTGCGCATAATATACCGGTTGAATGGCCGGCAGATGTACTTGAACAGATTGAAGGTTTGAGTGCCGAAGTGCCCGAAGAAGCCAAACAGGGTCGCGTGGATTTACGCAACGTGCCGCTGGTGACCATTGACGGCGCCGATGCGCGTGATTTTGATGACGCAGTTTATGCCAAACGTACCGGCAAGGGATGGAAGCTGCTGGTGTGTATCGCTGATGTCTCCAGCTATGTTGAACCCGATTCAGCATTGGACAAGGAAGCCTTCCAACGTGGCAATTCAGTTTATTTCCCCAACAGGGTAGTGCCCATGTTGCCGGAGATACTTTCCAACGGTTTGTGTTCGTTAAATCCTCACGTAGACCGCCTGTGCATGACGGCAGAGCTCAATATCGATGAAAACGGCAAGATCTTCCGTTCGAAGTTTTATCAGGCTGTGATGCGCTCTCATGCGCGCCTCATTTACGATGATGTGGCCGCCATGTTGATAGATGGCGATGAAGCGCTCTGTCAGCAGCATGCAGACATCCTTCCTGACCTGCATGAACTGTACGCCTTGTACAAGGCGCTGCATAAAGGGCGCGAAACCAATGGCGCCATTGATTTTGATACCATTGAAACGCGCATTGTATTCTGCGATGACAAGAAAATTGAACGCGTCGAACCGGTATTCAGAAACGATGCTCACAAGATCATTGAAGAATGCATGCTGGCTGCTAACGTGGCTGCCGCCCGTTTGCTGTTAAGAAAGAAAATACCCGCGCTGTATCGTAATCATGAGCCGCCACCGGAAGACAAGATTGTTGATCTGCGTGGCTTCCTGCAGGAACTGGGTATCATACTCGATGGAGGATACAAGCCAACGGCAAAGGATTATGCCAACCTCCTGGATGAAATTAAGGAACGCCCCGATGCGCACCTGATTCGTACCGTGATGC
>Ga0180434_10008283_pt1 | contig 11505 bp, 19 predicted proteins | sample SS_ome_7_FD_132453 | JGI IMG/M metagenome (GOLD analysis project Ga0180434, IMG submission 132453) | Hypersaline lake sediment archaeal communities from the Salton Sea, California, USA - SS_1_D_2 metaG | ecosystem: Environmental > Aquatic > Non-marine Saline and Alkaline > Hypersaline >... | reverse complement strand
TCTTGCTGGAGCGTGGACAATGTCTCAGGATCGTCAATGCGTTCCTCGTCCACGAGGGCCAGCGATTGAGAATATGGCGAGAAAACGACATACTCCGTTCCCAAGAGGACGGCGGGCAACGCATTGGCAACAAGCTTGGTTTTCATGCAAGTATCTCTTGGGCCTAACGGGTCGCTCCTCATCGGCGGCCCGCAGAGCTTCACTCCTTGCCTACACCTAATATAAAAATTCTCTTCCAAGTTTCAAGCCCGATTCGGAAGGATTTCCGCTTTGCAACGCTGAAATATTCACCAGAAATGAGAGATTTTTTATGAATTGGCTAAGCAAAGCAGCGGACGGAGGGTTAGACATCAATCAGCCGCTTCAATCGCTTCGGTCGCCAGAACCGACACAACCTCAGACATCCCGGCCGCAAACCACGCAACAGAAACAGCCCCGGCCAGGACAGCTGCAACAAGGACAATTCGACCTCAAAACCTTTCTCGCCCAAGACGCAGAAGCGACAGAGATCGTCAAATGGCTCCAGCAGATGAAAACCATGGTCAAACCCTACTGGAATGCACAGCGTCTGCTTCAGAAAAAACTTCTCAACGCCGGCGTCACGAACCTGGCAGAGCAAGCCCCAGAAATCCACCAGCTGTTTGAGGACCTGAACGGGACCGGCTAGTTTCTGGCCGACACATTGCCGCAGATCGCCTCCCGAGAATCGTCCTTGGGGTGAAATCAGGCGGCATTTCGACATTCCAGATCAGTTTCGGCCATAATGCCATGGCACATTCTTCACTTGGCTTGCGGAAGAGTTTTCTGAAGCATCTGTTGTCGCATGGCCTCGTGCCTGAACTGTTCGGGTGACTGTTTGCTCTCTTTTTCGAGCTTTTCAAGCTTTTTCGACAGCTTTCTGACCGTCTCGTCGTCTTTGCCAAGCTTGTCGGGCGTTTTTTCGGTTTCGTCCAGCTGGCGGATATCGTAGAGCTTCTGCAAAACCTTGATCTCGATCTCGTTCTCCCGGGTTTCCTGACTCAACCGCAAGATCTGCGACCACTGGGCGCCGTCGTCCCTCTCCTTCCGTTCCAGCTTAGCGACTTTCTCCTCGAGAGAGTTGATTGTGACAAAGCCCCAAGAGAGCATATAGCCCAGAATTGCCAGCACGCCCGCTCCGGATGCTATCTTGCCCCAAAGATTCCAGAATGCCTTGTCTGACACCAGCTTGGCCCAAGCAGCCTTGATTGCCCCCTCCTTTGTCTGTGTGTCTTCTGTCGTCATTTCGGTGCCTCCGTTTTCAAGGATATTCCTCGAAATTCGAACTCAGTCCTTCAAGGCGGGACACACGGCTTTCAAACCGGAAAGAGGGAAGGGGGCCGAAAAAGGGGAAAGCGGAGCCGGAGGCTGCGTGATGCCAGGAAAGATCCTGAAATTTCTTGCAACGACCGCCGTGTTCACCCTTATAGTGTTCGGATGCGGGCCCGTCACCGCGCAGATAGGAGAGCTATGCCTGACGACGGGCATGAGCGTGACGGCAGCGGCATTCGCGATGTCCGTCATTGCGGCGCCGCTCGTCGAAGAGGGAGCCAAGCGCGCGGGCATCGAAACGGGGCGTCCTTGGCTGTTCGTAGCCGTGTTCGTGGCGGTGGAGTTCTCCGTCTACGTCCTGATGGGAGCCTTCGCCGTCCTCAGGATTCCTGCCGCAGTGATGCACTGGGGGACAATGCATGTGCAAGTGCGGACAACGGAAATGGCGAAAAGGACAAAAGGAAAGAAAGCAACCGCCCTTTTATGGGGAGGCTGGTTTTTGGCGGTCGCAGTTCACGCCCTGTTTAACTGGGCTGCTCTGAACGCTTCGCAATAATGTCGTCGGCGGTTTCCGGGATTGAAATCCCTGCCCGACGCAAAAAATCTCTGACGCGGCCTTCGCGAATGGCTTTCTTAGCCTCTTCGCGAGCCTTGCTGTTAAGCAGTGGCGGCGTCTTTTTTTTGCTTAGTTTGAATTGATGCTTATGCATTGTCGCTCCAGTTGTCTTCTAGCCACGCCAAGGCGGGACTTATGTCGAAATTGTATCCTATTTCGACGAGCTCGGGTATTCTGCTGACATCGTCCATTTCGATTTCGCGGGAATCCGTCGGTTCACACCTGTGATACCTGTCGTCAAGTATGACCTTGCATTGGTAGTCGGGCACGCTTTCGGTGCCGCCAAGCATGATGTCTACGAGACTCTTGACCTGAAGAGCGCCAAAATCGTAGCTCTCTCCCTCTTTGTACTTATTGGTCTTGCCGGTGCCGATCGAAAGAAGGCGGATATCTTCAAGCTTGAGAACGGGGTCGTAGCGATCATCCAGTGCCTGCGCCACAGCAGCCATCGAAGGATTGTTGGCAACCATGCCGCCGTCGACATATCCGTGGTAAGCCTTGAAATAGGTGGGCGCGGACGAGCTATAGAGGGCGACATCGCTGGCATATCGCTTGCAGTCGCTGTCGTCCGCCTTGAAATTGTGAAAGAATTTCGGCTTCCAGCAGATTGGCGGAGTATCGCTCATAAGGTCAAATGCAGGCACTAGCACTTTCTGCGGAAGTTCTCCCAGGGTGATGTCTCCCAGCACTTCGTTCAGCAGCTTCTTGAGCTCGGCATTGGTATACTTCGCTCCCGTGAGTCCGAACCAGTGTTGCCAGCGACGCCGGAAAATTCTTGCGCCTTCGACCTCATACAGGCTCCTGATGCGTTCAATTCGCAAGCCGCTGCCCAGCCCCAAGGCGATGATTGCTCCCGTCGAGGTGCCGGCATACATCGAGCATCTCTCCAGAAGCTCCGGAAAATCCTTTTTGAGCCGCTGAACGATAATGGCGGTGACAAGTCCCTTGATGCCGCCCCCGTCAAAGGTCATGATCTTGAAATCAGACATGTCCTCCCTCCTATTGGGGCAGGCCGTCTTTGTCGAGCTCCTGCATGATTTCCTTGGATCCGGTGTCGACTTCGCTGGTGTCGGCATCGGGATCGAAAACCTTCACGATTCCCGCTATCTTGCTCCTGACCGTGTCGCTGAACAGGCTCAGGATGCCGACCGCGGCGACGACCACGATGCAGATGATCAGCACGTATTCGACGATGGTCTGGCCTCTTCTTCGCTTTCTCATGAGCGCATTGCCCTCCTCGAGCATACTTCCACAAAAAAAACGGCATTCCCTTCAAATACAGAAAGGAATGCCGTGCTGTAGAACGGTGGAGAGGGCGCGTCGGGACCCGAAGGCGGGAAACTCTCCTGCGTCAATCTTCAGAGGAGCTCGCGTAGGCTTTCTCGATGCAGTCGTCGCACCTGCCGTCGCGGGGGACCTCGATCGGCCTGCCGCAGTCCTTGCACCTGGACAGCTCCGTGCAGGCGATGCTGAAGCGCCACGCCTCGTTCTCGTTGCCGACGTCGAGGTACAGATTCTTCTCGTCGGCGGCCACGTTCAGGACGGACATGAGCTCGGAGGTTTCGGGGCTTCTGAAGAAGTAGTCGCTTAGTGACCTGAACTGCCTGTCGACGATCTCTTCTTCCGTATCCCCGCGGTTGCGGAGCGCGAACTTGAAATCCTCGGGCACGATGGCTCCGAGAGGCCTCTTTTCCTTTTCGGGGAACAGCACCTCCAGCAGCCTGCGCAGTTCTTCGGCCACGGCCGAATGCTCCGCCGACGTCATGTCCCTCGGCACGGCCATGACGAGCACGCTGTCCTCGAGGTCGGCCTTCGCGATGTTCCACGCCTCCTTGACGCCCAGCTTCTCGATCTCTCTGAGCTCTTCCGGGACTTCGATGTTTTCCTCTGACATCGTCTCATTCCTCTTGTTTCTTGTCGGGCTCGACTTTTTCGATCGCGGGCGGGAACATGTCGAGCTCGTATTTCTCGTCGCCGATGGTTACGCCGGACGTGAACGCCATGATGACCGCGACAATGAGAGCTCCGACCATGACGCATATTAAGATCAGTGCAGTCAACTACCCACGACTGAAGCCGTGGGCTTGTGCCTTGAGCGCCCTTCGGGCGCCCCGCACGATGGGCTGGTTGGCGGCAGCCCTCGCCGATGTCCGTTGGACTCGGCGAATTTGGCGGCGATGTTTCGCGCCGCGTTCAGGTCGGCATTGAGCTTGAAACCACAACTGCAGGAGTAGAAGCCTTGACCCTTCCGATTCGACTTCTTGGTCTTGCCGCAACCACTGCACTTCTGGGATGTGTAGCGCGGATTGACATACTCCACGGCGATCCCGCGGATCGCCGCCTTGTACTCCAGGAACTCAGCAAGCTGCCTGAAGGGCCACGAGTTCACCTGCTTCCTCTGTTTCTTTCTCAGCCGGTTTTTCCTGATCCCGTCGAGATCCTCGAGGACGAGGACATCGCCGGGCTCCATGGATTCGACGATCCGCCTGCTGATTCTGTGGTTCAGATCCCTGCAAAACCGTTTGGCCCTGCCGCTCAGCCTGGCAAGGTGTCTTTTGCTAGATCTGGTTCCTGCAGCCTGCAGTTTTCGTCTAATCCTTTCATATCTGTTTCTCGCGCGGTTCAGCTCCGCAGAACCGTGGAAGACGCCGTCGGATGTGACGGCAATATGCTTGATTCCCCTGTCGACTCCGATAACCTGTCCCGTCCCCGCGGGATCGGGAAAGTCGTTTTCCATGACGACGTGGAGAAAAACCGTATCGTTTCTGATAACGAGTTCTGCGGATTTGTGCCGCCAGAACTCGTATTTCCTGTAGCATTCCGGAATGTTGAAGCTTGTCCACTTCCGTCCTTCGACGGTAAGGAGGCTCACCCTCCCCTCGGAGAACAGGAACTTCATGCTCCGCATGTCGTAGCGGATCGGACATCTCTTGGACTTGGGCTTGACAAAGTCCTTCTTCCGCTTCCCGCACCTGGAAACCATGGACTTGATCGCCTCCATTGCCTTCATCCGGCTGGAAATGGCGAGCTGCGACGGCAACGTCCGTCGCAGATCCTTGTAGACGGCGTGATGGACGGAGATGGAGTTCCAGTCCCTGTTCTCGAAGCTGTAGGAGGCAACAAAATTGTATGCAGAGGTGTAGAGCCGGATGGTCTCTTCGAACTCTTCGGGAGAGATCTCGAGTCTCAACTTGATTGTCCGTTTTGCGATCATATAATATGTATACTGAAATCTCACAGAGATCCCTGCAAACCCTGAAAAAAGGAGGAGGCAATTCCTCCCACGGCTGAAGCCGTGGGTCTCCTTGCCGAAATTCTCATGATGTTGAATCCGAGAATGGCGCCGAGGCACCCGATCGTGGTCTTTTCCGTGCCTGTTCTTTTCATATGCGTTGCCTTACTGTGAATTCGCAGTCGCTTTCGGTTGCCAGACATCCCTGGCGTAGATTGCCCAGTCGACCCAGAGGTTCATGCCGACGGCGTTGATGAGATCCACAACGAGAGCCGCGGCCACGTTCATTTCTTCGTAGCCCAGGGACAGCGTCTCCATGTAGTTGCCGCCCTCGCTGGACATGGTGCTGAGAACGTCGCCCTTGGTCGGCCACTCCTCCATGCCGCGGCATCTCTCGATGCAGGCGTCCATGAAGGGGTTGAGAATCGCACCGACCTCTTCGACAGACATGTCGGCAGGTTCCTCGAGACTGTTCATGTGCCTGTTGGTCCAGATGCTTTCGACGGCCTTCGGCTTGTACTCCTCGAGCCATGTCCGCAACATTTCGGCGATATTGTCCCGTTCTTCAGGCGTCATGGCCTTCTCCTGTTGAGCTTTCGAGCTTGAACAGTTCGGGAATCAGCTCTGTTTCGAACTGCATGATGTCGACGGACCTGATGCCGATCTTCTGCCCCGTCGCGTCCACCAGGACGAGATTCATGGAAGCATAGTGATAATAGATTTCCGCAATGCCGCCTTCGACCTTCTTGACTGCCTCTCGTATGCCGTTGAAGGAATCAGGCCAGTGATCGCGGCTCCAGACGCCCTCCGTCAGCTGTTCGCTATTCGGGGGCCGATCGTCGGATTCGACGACGTCGCCGTCGACCAAGAAGTGCCGCTTCGGCAGAAGCTCTTCCTGCATCTGCTCCGTCACCTCGATGAACTTTTCGGCCCGTTCCGCATAGCGGTGTCCGAGGAGTCGCTCCTTGCGACTCAGGAACGGAACGCCGATGCTTTCGGCAATCGCGCGGCCGATTTCCTGAGATCCTCCCTGGGAGGCCTGAATGAAACCTGCAAAATCCTTGAGGGTGCCCGTGTCAACGTGGATGTGCTTCATACTTGTCAGTCGTCTCCTTCGCTCAGATCTATCTGCAGCTTCTCAATGTCGGGGTTGATGAAGCACGGAGGGCGGCCGTCGCCCCTGTCGTAGCCCTCCAGGGTGCCGTGCTCCTTTTCGTATATGAGCTGTGCCGTGAGCTCTCCGCCGTTCCAGACTCCCCACGAGGAAATCCCGACTTCCTGCTTGATCTCCTGGATCGTGCGGCCGTCTTCCTCAAGCCAGACGGTCACTCGCCACTTTACGGCATCCAAGGTGACGGGCCCGTCGGTGACCCGGATGCGGGAAGGCCGCAGGGCGGTGACGAAGTTCCGGGCGAGATTGTTCCAGGGCAGGCCCCAGAGGAACTGGAGCACGGGAATCGACGTATAGCATCCGGCTCGCGCCCTGGCGGGGAATTCTTCGGGAGCGTCGGCCCAGTCGGTTTCCGAAGAGCGTTCGACTGCCTGGCGGTGAATCCTCTCCCGGTAGTCCTCGTCGGTTTCGGAAACGCGCCGCATGAATGCGTCGTGGGTTTCGTCGATTTGCTGTTCGTAGACCTTCCAGCCCAGCAGCAGGCGTTTGGGATCGTTGGGGTCCAGTACAAGGGGTTTGCTCCGGATGCCGCAGCCGGCTTCGTCGAAGATTTCGGGTTCCGGGACTTCAGGCCTGTCGCTCATGGCGTATCTCCAACATGGGTTTAACGTAATATACGACAGGGGAATGGGAAGTCAAGCCTGTTTGCCGGAAACGGTCTCGAATCCGTAGTCCGTCCAGCCGGCGACGGGAACGCCCTCGGACGGGGAGATGCTCGACCTAACCGCTATGTCGTTCCCGAATTTTTGATGCAGACCCCAATCGCGCCAATCACTTATCAATCCTGAACTCGTCGATCCGCCTGATGCTAGATCCATCGAATATGATATCGCCATCATACTCGATTTTTTCCTGCGTCATCTTGAAGCCGCCTTTTCCTCTTTGCATGGCATTCGCCGCAAATTTGCGCACCTCATCGTCTTTGGGAGGCGGAATCTCCTTGCTGTCTTCTTTGGCCTGCTGACTGCAGCAAGCTGCTCCAACCGCGCCGGCTGTGATCACGAATAGCGGGAGGAGCCCCCCGGTACAGAGGCTACCCGTGATACACAGTATTCCCGCGCCAGCGCCGAGAATGCCGCCAGCAACGAAACCTCTCGCAGGCAGATCTGATTTTATCCTGGTTTTCTGTTTCGTGATTTTTGGTGCAGAGAGCTTCGACTGGCAAATGCCGCCGTTGAAGTCGCGGAAGTTGAGAAGGTCGCTGGACCGCTTTTTGCGGCGGCTTTCATAAAGCCCCATTGTGAAATCGAAGGTGTCCATGTCATCTCCTTCAGTCGAGAAATTCTCCCTTGACAACAATTTCTGTTTCCGTTCTCATTATTCCCAAAAAGCCGGGCTTCTTTACCGCGGTCTTCATTTGGAAAGGACGTCCTGTCTCGCGAACGGTGGCTCCAACCTCCGACGACATCGACAGAAGGGTGTCGCGCAAAGCATTTGTCCGGGCGATTTCTACTTGGGACTTCGCCCGCACCATTTCCATTTTTTCTTGTCCCCTGATGATCCGGAGCTTCGTAGCCGCCAAGCTCTCAACAACGCGAGCGGCCTTGGCGGAATCGCTGCTTGCGATAGCTGTTAGCGGATTGCCCAAAAAGGCCGTTTCCGGCGGACTGTAGAATGCAGCGTAGTTTTGAGGACTGTAACGTACGGGCAAATTGTTCATGACGGACCTCCTGTCGTTTTAGGAGCATACCTGAAACGAAAAGGATGTCAAGTCAATTTCAGAAAAACTCTGAAAACCACCTCGCGAAAATCGGTTCGCGATTAAGGCTCCTAGTAGCCATATGAAGATGCGGCGAAGGGTGGGGCGGGAAATTTCAAGGCACGCAGCGAATTTTTGGCTCCCCGGGCAGGGCTCGAACCTGCGACAAAGTGATTAACAGTCACTCGCTACTACCAACTGAGCTACCGGAGAATCTGGCTGCAGCGGCAGGTCTCGAACCTGCACGCCTGCGGCGTGGCCACACGACCGCGGCGCTGTCCATAACGACGCTGCAATCTGGCGAAGCTGACCGGGATCGAACCGGCGACCTTCTGCGTGACAGGCAGATGTTCTAACCGTCTGAACTACAGCTCCAAAACGGGCGACTACCTACGCCCTCTTCCAGCGTCTGTCCCCTGTTGTCGGGACTGTCGTAGGCGGGCTCGCGACCATAATCGCCCTTTGGCAGCCAGGGCAGGACTCGAACCTGCAAATGGCGTATCAACAGTACGCGGTCTTACCATTCGACCACCTGGCTATTGGCAGCCCAGACGAGACTTGAACTCGCTTTAACCGCCGTGACAGGGCGGCGCCTCGACTCTTCGGCATCTGAGCTATATTCAATTGTCTGGCAGGGCCCGGGAGGATCGAACTCCCTAAGACATCAGTTTTGGAGACTGACCGCGGTACCCACCCGCTGGAGCCCTAAAAACGGAAAGCCCCCGGCCGTCTGGCCGGAGGCTTTCTCCAAAAGTCTGTCTTGCCGCTAAGCGAGAGCAGAAGCCGCCGGCCGCCCGGGATCGTCCCGGTCGTTATTCCAATCGTTGTTGGAAACGGCGAACTTCATGTCTCTGTTCCTGTTTGTGCCTTGCGGCATCGTGGATGTTTCATACCGTAGACGGAAAACAAATCCCTTTATTTCACGCCTCCCCGAAAAAAAGCCCCGGCGGCATAAAAAAGGGAAAACCGCCGGGGCTCAAGGAGGCTAACACTGAGGCCTTCAGCAACGCTCACTATAGTGCCAGGGCCACCAATGTCAAGCTGGTTTCCGAAAAAATTCAGAACCAAGGGATCTCGTCCGAGTTCAGACCTTCCATCCCAAGGGCCTTCTCAGCTTCGCGTTCGACCTGCCATGCCGACGGTTCGAGCAGACGAGCCCTGATAATCGGAATCCTGGCCAAGGCGAATTTTATGCGGCCCATCATTCTGCGCTGATACACGTGTCTGAGTTCGTGGACGAACGTCGGAATCACCATCTCGGGCTGGTCCCTGAAAATCGCCGCGAGCCTGACCTCCTTCGGTCGGCGCCAGCTGTAGCTGCCCAGCACGCCCCTGTCGCTGTAGCCCTCGACCCACACTACGTCCACCGACGTCGGATCGGCGATGTCGTGGGACAGGCTGCCCCGTATGTTTTTCACCGTCGTCGCCAGCGAGACCAGCTCCACGGTGTCGGACTTTTCGCATTTGCTCATCGTCCATTTCTCCGTTCCTGGAACCTTTTTTCGGCAGAAGAAGCGGGACGACCTGTCCTGAATCTCATGCCGAGGGAATAGGCAACGATTCGCGCCGCCCCGCCAAACGGGCCGTAGACCTTGAAAGCGGCCGCGGCCCATCCGCTCCTGAAAGCCGAAAGCGGCGACCGAAGCCGCCGCAGTCTTCCAAGGTTCCAAATTCCTTTCCTACTGACTCTCGCTCTTTTCCTTTTCTGTTTCACTTTCCTCTGCCGCCGCCTCGGGGCTCTCCTCGGGAGCCTTCTCCGTGACTGCCTTTTCAGGCTCCGCGGCCTCCTTGTTCATCTGCCAGAGCCTCGGCGGGAAGAGGTCGAGATTCCACGTGTTGCCGTCGATTGAAATGCCGAAGCATATCAGCCAGAAAATGACAAAAAAGAGAATTGCCGTAACGCATCCTCCGCATCCACAACTCACACTGGGTCCGCCGCTTTTTCTCTCTGTCACAATTGAATTCCTTTCTTTTGACGCAATTCAGCCGTTCTTGCCGGATTTCAGCCAGAACCTGACCAAGATATCTTTCTGGAAGCTCAAGAGTCCGACTGTCTCGACGACCTTGTCGATGTCCTCTCTGGTAGCTTTCCTGCCCTTGCACATCTTGCCGAGCATTCGCGCGGCCTCTCTCATCTTCTTGTTTATCACGCTGTTATTCCTGCGGCGCGCAAAAACTTGCCGTGCGACACCTAGTATTCCGCGAAATGTTTTGACGTACATCCTCCCGAAGCCCGTACATTTTCGCCGATAGCTCCATAACTTCCTGTGTTGCCGCAAGTTTTTTGCCCGTTAATGCGTCGCGGTCAGCTTGCGGCACGTTCTCTCCTTTTCAGGTTTTTGGCCGTACCGTTTTCCCCAGCCCATGGCGTTTCTCCTTCTATGGTTCCAGATGCGACGGAAGCCCCCTTTCGGGTTCCTTCTCGCCGCTTTCGACAATTTCCAGTACGGCTTCTGCAATTACGTCCGCGTGGCACGCCAGCGGCGCGCACCAGCATATCAGGACGAGATAGCCTTGGACCTTGTACAGCCGCACAAGCCGGTACACTTCCTGCCATGCCGTAGAAGTCCGTTCCTGTCTGTAGAGCCAGCCCCTGAACTTTTCGATGCATTCCTGACGTCCGATCGATATCGGAAACGGATTGCCGAGCGAGGAGGGCCTGCGGACATACTCGCCCGGACCATCGTACGTCTTCTTGTTGACCACCTTGATCATTTTTTCGGATCTAGCAGAAGTCCGAGCGAACGGCAGATGCGGCCGTCAAGTTCGACAGTCGAACTGGCCTTGGCAGCGAGCCACGCGATGGACTGGAGTTCTTTGACCGTCATGCTATAGCCGCCAGAAATGCAGACCCGCATGCCCATTGTTGGCCAAAGGCCATTGGCGAAGCTCCACCACCACGGAGCGTCATTCCCTGTCCGAATCAGCCTCTCAACCTCTTCTTCGGTCAGGATCTTCCGCGGGAAGATTCCCAAGATCCTTGTGCGGCTTTTTGCCGCCACAAGCTTGGCGGCCTTGGCGATTTTCTCCTCTTTTTCTCTCTTGTGCTGGTCGAGTAGTTCGGCGACATGCTCCAGCACGAGCTCTGACGCCACCACGCCCTTGATTCCATTGAGCCTGGACATTTCAGGACTCCTTTCTTCTTAATTGAACCGAAAAGGAAGGGCCCCGAAAAACGGGGACAGTACAGTCTGTTTGATGCTTCACGGCGCCGTATTGAGAGTTTGCGTCTTGAGTCTTGACCTCAGGCATATGATCAGCATCTTGACATGCCAAATAACGTGCTGTCGCACAATCGTTTTTGGCTTTCCCTGTCTCTCGAGAGCACCTCCCTTTCCGGAAATTCTAGTCGGGAATCTCGACTGTCTGCTGTGCGTTATGCACGTCGATCTTGGTCTGCAGCTCGTCGATCTCGGCTTCGAGCCCCTCGATTTTCTGCAGGCGCTCGCTGCCGGTGATCTCCGCCTCGTACTCGAGATCGGTCGAGTCGCCATAGA
>Ga0180434_10008281_pt1 | contig 11505 bp, 9 predicted proteins | sample SS_ome_7_FD_132453 | JGI IMG/M metagenome (GOLD analysis project Ga0180434, IMG submission 132453) | Hypersaline lake sediment archaeal communities from the Salton Sea, California, USA - SS_1_D_2 metaG | ecosystem: Environmental > Aquatic > Non-marine Saline and Alkaline > Hypersaline > Sediment... | reverse complement strand
CTCGTAAGCCTCTTCCTTGCCTCGCTACGATACAATCGCTCAATTTAGGCTAACATCAGTCGTCATGACTCGCGGACGAGACACCCTGAGAATATGAAAATAGTAATGGTCTTGTTCAAACTATGGAGGAACGCCCGCGTCTACGCCCGAGTGGCTACGCCGGGCTTCCGGCTTCGTCGCGTCCGCATTCCGGGATCTGCTTTTCTCAATGGGAGACGATGGCATGGCCTCCACTGTTGAAACACACACAAGGCACTATTCTAATGTTAGAATAGTGCCTGTTCTGGCGTATTTACGAAACAGAATAGTTCCTGATCCGATCATGCATCTCATACAATACGTCTTTTTTCCGGTTCAGTTTGGTATTTAGTAATTTTTCTAATTAGAATTTAATCGAAATATCATAACTGTCAATATCGTTGTACTTTTTACTTTTTATATCATTTTGTAACGTCGAAATCACTGCATTTCATATCATGCATGACATGTACGGCTTGACTATCCCCTCTATAATCTGGAGGAATACTATGGTTCGCAGAACTCTTACCGTCTATATAGCAGGAGCAGCCGTTCTTTATCTGCTTCTTCCCGCCAGTATATCCGCGAAAAATCTTCATCTCATGGAGTCTCTGCCTAACGGATTCGCGATCTATCGTTCAGGCGATCCTTCACCAAAAGATATGCGCGAATTCAAACGTCTCGGCATTCTGGAAATGGCCGTTCTCACCGGCGATGCGGAGAAAAAAGAATTGAAGTTCCACCACCTTCATCCCGACCTGAGGATAGTGTACAACGAGAAACAGAATCACCGTATTCCACTTGATGATGTATTTCTCGATTGGTTTGATTCCTGGGTCGAAACGGCTCGTTCTGAAGGTAAGATAATCGCATTCAGGTGCCACTGCGGTTGCCACAGAGCGGGACGTCTTGCCGCATATTACCAGATGCGCTGGCAGAATCTGACATTCGAAGATGCCACTGTTCTCATGAAGGAGTACGGAAAGAATATGGGCGCATACGGTCATTTATGGGACCAGGTACGCGAGCTGGAAAAACGAATACCCAGCCGTTTCCCCGTCCAATAGTCCGGCGATACGTTCATCTACGGTAGATCGAAATCGAAACCTCCCGTATTGTTGGATGTATCCGTTGTATTTGATTCATTCAGCGCAGCACCCGTGAAATATATCGTTGTATCCTGAGTTTCGTGGATCCAATCCATCACCAGTGACGTATCCGGGGCGGTCACAGTTTCAAACGGACTCGTAATCGGAATATCATATGCATTCGGACTCATATACAACGCATAAGCCATCGCAGCGGGAACCGTATCCCATGTGAGAATTATGGTATCCCCTGTACCGCGTCGGCAGCTGAGTTCCATGGGAGCGAAGTAATCGTTCAGCAGGGCGGCTCCATTGTCCGTACATGCGACCAGAGACATGGAACACGGTACCAGGGCGTGTACGAGAGTATTCCGCAAACCGTTGTTAATGGATACCAAGGTCTCCAGTGATTGCCACCAAACGGCTATACCCGCGCTGTCACGATCCGTATTTTGCCATCCCGTGAAAACAACGCCGTTTGAATCCACTGTAACGGTCGACATCTGTGATGATAGTATCTCGGTGTACCACGTACGACCTCGATCTGTTGACCGCCAGAGACCGCTTTCTCCAATAGCGTAGAGTGAATCATCTGAAACAAATTGCATATCACGAACGATTCCGTCATTCCAGTCCGAGATATCCCAGCATTCCCGCCCGTAGGCGAAGAGATACGCCGGATTTCCTCCCGGTTCCTCGCTCACAGTTACATACCCCATTTCACTCGCCAGCCATGCCACTGCTTCACCCTGTGGTTCGGAAGTATACGGAACCGCCACCGGTTCCCGAGTAAGGGATTCTGCAACGGTTTCGCCCACATTTCGACTCCAAAGATACATCTTCGCATATGTTTTTATTAAAATCGCCGTGCCCGATGGTGAGATATCCCCTCCTACAGCCGTTCCCCCGCTGGGGAATGATATGGTCGCAACTGAATCAAATACCATGGTTTCAGTTGTAATCAACGGTGATTCACCCCTGAAAACGATCTCCTGACCGCCCCCATACCCTTTCGTTACGATGAACACATCCCTCGTAACGGGATCGAACAGGAGAGTCTCCGCATTATGATTCACATTGTCGGAGTATACAAACGGTACGGTTTCCGCATTCCGTAGTGTGTCGTTCACTGCGGGTTGTGAAGCGGAAACCGCAGGTTCCCTCACCCGATAGAGTTTTTTCGTATTATGCACGTGATTGTTGTCGCCGATTTCTCCGATATACAAGTCATAAGAGTCGGTTTCATCAACGTATCCGATAGCCATGTCTTCCCAATCTCGATTTGTTATACCATCTATCCGATATTCGCCCACGTGCCCGGCATCGGAAGTCAAAGCGAATATTCGCGGCCAATCACCTGAATCATTGTGTGTCCAGAAAACATCGGCATTTCGCCTGCTGGCGACGATACCTGACGCTTCATCAATGGCAGCACATTCCAGCATGCCCCACACCTCCGGGGAACCGAATTGTAATCTGTTATTCGTATCAAATACATATATATCCGAAACCGTACCTATTGTTACCGCGGAATCCGACACACCGAATGATCGTACGGAAACGTTGTCGAACATTTCCATCCCGTTCCAGTCTTTCCCGTTAAACGATACATACAAACCGTCTGCACCACCCCCCATATGTGAAGGCAGGAGTTTTACGGTATCAACACTCCGGGGAAGGGAACACGCCCATACATTTTCAAATGTATGATTACTGGTGTTAAATGAATATATGCCGTCTTCAGAAGAACCATTTCCCATGGCCACGAGAATGTTTGTAGAATCCAAAAGGGACGCTGAACGAGCCGGAAGGTCACTCACACCATAGACTCCCCAACTCTCAGTCTGGTATATTAAAATCCCGGATTCACCACACAGAATTTCAATATTTTGGACGGGTAGCGCCAGGAAATCATAGACCGGAACGTCGGCATTGCCATATGGAACCCACGTATACGCAAAGGATACCGAGGCAATACAAAAAAGGGCAGCGATAATTCCACGGCACATGGTGAAACCTCCTCAGCTGGTTAGATCGTTCACCTGGGTCGAGGAGCATGCTATTACCGTTCACTCAAATCCATTCGCTGCATCTCCCCCTGTACCGTGTGCTTGGTTGATTATGCACGAAAGGTCAATCTTTTTACATCGGACTCTCCTGACAACCTCATTACTCCAGACGAAGAAAAGAGATGTACCGGCTGCATTAATGAAACGTTACACTACTCTGTCGAAAGAGGATTCAATCGATTACAATGCATCGACGGGTGAGTGAATTCTTTTCATCTGATACCCGAATGAAATATGTACCGGATGGCAGTCGTGCATGGTCCGGCCTCCAGTGAACGCGATGAAATCCCTCATTCATTTCGCTGGCCGCAATATATTCAAGGCGGTATCCACGAAGGTCATACAGCTCTACCGTGACATTTGATTCAGAGGGAAGCGCAAAAGTGATATTAGTTTCCCTACTGATCGGCTGCGGTCTGATTTCCAGTGAGGAGAGCACGTTCAAACGTTTTATCCGGGGAAGATCATTCAGGCTTGTTGTCTCGAAATCCACACCCTGTACCCACAGAGCATCAGTTATCTGCGCATTGTTACCGAACAACGTACCGTCGAACAACGTGTCACCGGACCCTTCATTCATTGACCAGTACCCAACGATTCCCGGTTCATCGCCAGAGAGATACTCCCCCATAAAATCAAACAGTTCATGTGCCGCCCGTGCCCGATTCCATATGCGCACCTCATCAATAATACCCTGGAACGTATAGCCATTTGAACCACCGTTCCCGATTTTCAGATCGATCCCCATATTATCTCTGATCTCACCTTCCGGTTCACTGGAAAGGGATACTGAAACCGGATTCCCGTTAATGAACATCTCAATTTTCTGGGTATCGCTGTTATACATTGCCGCCACATGAATCCATTCATTGAGTGAGATCGAATATTCCGGCGCAACGGCTATAATTGGAGGTCCGCTCTGATCTTTCAGAATAAACATAAGTGTATGCCACGGATATATGGTTCCCTCGCCGTGGAGAGCCAGAGCAACGCATGATTTATCGATAATCCGTCCATATCCGGAAGATTCAACTTCTCCCCAACCTTCGGGATAAATCCACGCTTCCACCGTTACGGCATCCGTTAGCGCCAATGAAGAAGAAGCAGGACAGAGCGCGTATCCGTCATCACCATTGAAGCGCAGTGCACTTTCACCATCAAAAACACCAATCAGTTCATCCTTCACGCAGATCCCGGATTCGGTCCCGTTGGATACTTCGAGTCGAACGGTATACCGCCCCGGCTCCTCATAGGTGTGTACGGCACCGGAACCCTCGGCATCAAATACACCGTCGCCTTCAAAATCCCATTGCCACGATACTATTTCAGGATGAGAAGTGGAGCTATCTAGAAACTCCACGGTCAGAGGTGCATGACCGGATGACGGATCAGCTGAAAAATCGGGAAAAAGCCATGTTGCACGGTTCCTCCAGTATTTGATCGCCCCGGCGTCATACCCACCCGCAATGATATCACTGCGCCCATTGTCATCGATATCGCCGCATGCCACCGGCCATGCTCCGGCAAAATTATCATCAATTGCATTGTATTCCCATTCACGCGGTTCTCCATTGCTATTCCTCCACCACGCGAGGTGATTTGATGGTTGTGCCGCCCCTACGACGTCCCAATTGCCATCACCGTCGAGATCCACGGGAATTCCCGTGACTGCTCCGGCAAACGATGTGGTTACATTTTCCCGCGTCCATGCAACGGGATCACCACCGTTATTCTTCCACCACGCTATAGTGCCAATTGCAAATGCCGAAGCCAGAATATCCATATCGCCGTCGGAATCCATATCACAGACCCTGGTCATGTGAGCCCCGCCGAATGCTCCCGTCACCTGAAATTCGGTCCATTGAATGGGAACACCACCATCATTCCTCCACCAGTTGACGTCATTGCCATCGAGGCAAGCTCCCGCTATGTCCCTGTCTCCATCATTGTCGAAGTCTGCCACGCACACGGATCTCGCACCATAAAAATCCCCATCAATAATCTGTTCCGTCCAGTGTACGGGAGTACCGCCATCGTTCCTCCAGCAGATAACGGCATCCAGTTCCGCTATTGCCCCTATCACGTCTATATCTCCATCATCATCAATATCAGTTCCGAGAACCTCGTGAGCCCCCGCCATGCCGGAAGCGATGGTTTCTTTCGTCCAGGTGATTGGATTTCCACCTTCGTTTCGCCACAGGGCGACTTCATTCTGACCCCACGCGGCTCCGAGAACATCACCATCACCATCACCATCCATATCAAGGGCATCAACAAAAATCGCACCGTCGAACGAATCATCGATGATATGTTTCGACCATGATGACTGACCGGTCCCGTTGTCCTTCCACCAGGATATTTCACCCGCTACTCCTGCTCCGATGATATCCATACCGCCGTCACCATCTATATCAAATACATCCAGTCCCGCGGGATTCGGGAAAGAATCATCAACCATGAATTCGTCAAAAACAACGCTGGGAGTGTCATGAGCATTCGTACGATTACATACGAGGGTGATTGTCAGCACTGAAAGTACCAATGGATAGGATAGTATTCGATACATGCGAATCATACAAAACCTCCGCTGATTGATATCGTTCGCCTTATGACCGGCGGGAAACAGTCGACAGCCTGCGAATTATGGAAAAGAGGACTCTATTCCACCTTGTATGGGGCAATTGCCGTGCCATGGAATAGATAATGAAATTGAACCTCGATGAATGCGGACCGATTACATCCACGTGAAAGATATCCCGGACCGCATAAACCTATTTTGAGATGGTGAATTTTTCCACGTCGTGTATTCGGTCGAGTGAAATCAGCGTTGTTCCGTCCATTTGAGGACGATTATTGTCCGGTTACGCACACGGAACTTATCACGAACAAACGATGGCGTTGACGGAACGTAGTTCGCGGCCTACTCTTTCAGACATCGTCCATCCGCTTTTACGGAGGAGCTATGAAATTCCGGTTGTTGGCATTCCTTTGTGTTTACGGATGTTTCTGTGCATGTTCGGTTGACAGGATCCCGAAAGAGTATCGTAATATTGGTGTACCCGAGGATCGTTTGGTCTCAATCTCTGCCATGGAAAACGGGCGGTACCTATTTCAACAACACTGCGCGATTTGTCATGGAATTCAGCTTGATGGGAGAGGTTCACGTTCGGATCTTCAACCGGCCGATCTAACATCAGAGGAATGGTTGGGGCGGACATCACCACGGTGGATGTTTTACATAATCAGAGAAGGTAAAAGCCATTCGGGAATGCTCGGATTAAAGGAAAGATTAACCGAGACGGAAACATGGGACATAGTAAGTTATATCCTTTCGGAAGCCGTTTCAGAAAAAACAACCGAATGATCCAAGGAACCATGCCCGTACAGAAATGGAACAGCATGTAGAATGATCATTACCCGCGAAGAAATCATAAAGACGTTCGCGTCGACCCTGATACAAGAACCATTCATACGAGCGGCCTGGCTTGGTGGTAGTGACGCTTCGGGTCGAACCGATCAATGGTCTGATATCGATCTTCAAATGGTTGTTGAAGATACGATGGTGGAAAAGGCGTTTGATGTCTTCCATCATCATTTGACTACGCTCTCTCCCATTCAGTATGTATTTCGTCTTCCCTCGCCGACCTGGCATGGTCATGAACAGGAGTTCGTGAGTCTCCGGTATGCGAATCCGTATCATCTCATTGATCTTGTGATTATGAAGCTCTCCAGTGAAAATTGGTTTTTAGAGAAGGAACGTCATGGGGAACCGCATATTCTCTTCGACAAGGATGACCGTGTCCATCCTCCGCCGTTTGATGCACAAGCCCATACTATCAGGATGCGATCAAGACTTGAGCGTCTGCGTACAGTCTTCCCCCTGTTTCAGAACTTCGTCAGCAAAGCTGTTCTAAGGAATGATCATGTTGATGCGGTACAGTCATTCTTGGCGTATACCGTCCGCCCGTTCATTGAACTCGCGCGAATGCGATACTCACCTTCTGTATTTGACTATGGCCTTCGATACCTCGATCGGGATATTCCTCAGGATCTCCATGACGAGATGAAACATCTGATATTACCGCAGACCTTGGACGAAATCGAATGTAACCGGAAACGAATTGATGAGCTCTTCACAAAACTGATGAACTCATATGATCGCGGCGAATGGACGTTAGACGATCAACTATAGCCGTCCGAATATTCTATCACCAGTCATACTGAATCGCTCATCCGTTTCGTCTTCAATCGAGGACGATCGGGGTACTTATAGCGTTCATATCTCGACGAGTACCATACGTATCGCCGGCATTTAAATCGTGATTAACGCCGGTACTATCATACGACTATACGAATCTGAATTCAAGGAACGTATCGACGATATAACAACAAGATAACCGTATTCGACGACGTCACTTACCATCGGCTCATATTAGGGGCTATTGTCATCGTTTATGTTTCGAATTTCCGTCTGATTATATCGGTCATCGCGAAAGTCATTGATGTCGAAACCGGCCTTATCATTGATTCCGCGGATATCAGGGTTCATAACGTGGATTCGGTTTCTGAATCAATATATGACCTTGCATAATTCATATATCCTGACAACGGTATCTCTCTCGCCCAAGCCTCAGTACCGATTGTCACTTGATATCATCTGATATCGCTGTCCCTCGAGGCACTTGAACGGTTTGATTCCCGATAATCAGGAAAGTCCTCCAGACCCGGCCGGCCATAGAGAGGCTGTATGAAGATCTGGGTAAAATAGTAATGACCCGAGGAACTCCGTGCCACACCGATTCCCGTGATATGGAAATCACCTTCCATGGTCGCTCTATGGGTCGGGCTCTCGAGCCATTGAATAAACGCTGCAAGTGCGGGATCGTCTTTTCCGCTGTTTGACGCGAGATTTTCCCCCGCTTCGGAGAATCGTACCCACCTGCGTATGACCGTGGCGCGTTCATGAAATCCGTCGTGTCCGAGCCATCGATCCGACTCTGATAATCGTCGACTGTGTTTACGGCATTCGCCGGCAATGATCTCATTCCAGAGAAGAGTACGAAGCGCCAAATCACGCCTGTGATCATTGACCAATCGGAAAACACGTTCCTCAACGCCCGGATAAGCGCTTGGGACAGGTTCCGGCGAATGTGCACAGAACAGAGAGAAACAGACATTCACTACAAGTAGGACAATCGCAACACGGTATGGTTGAACTATTTTATTCATTCGTATTTCCCGGATGACCACTACGTATGGATCTGAAATGTTCCTCATTTGCAGGTACTGTGCCAAATACATATGCTTTGAAAATCTCACAATAACATGACCATTTCAATCGAGGCCGCAGAAGTCTATCTTAAAACGCTGTATTTCAAATAAGAAGGCAGGAATTCATGGATAAACTCACCGATACAATCGTCGTAATCGTCTCATCTTTTTTCATCGGCTTTTCCATCGGACTCGTCGTGTATGTGGTTCGTCGAACAAAGATGCAGCGAGAGGTTACCAATCTCCGTATCGAACTCGCGCGTATACAGCAGGCCACGGAAACAGACGCCGAAAAACTCACATGGATATCACAGGCCGAAGTGAAAATGCGGGAAGCATTCGAAGCTCTGGCGGGAAAAGCACTTCGCGATAATGCGGTAGAATTGAGTCGACAGACAAAAGGCGAAATCGGACAAATCGTGGATCCCCTGTCAAAGAACCTGAAAGAACTCGAAGAACATGTGAGGATCCTGGAATCAAAGCGCGAAGGTGCGTACGGAAAACTGGGCGAACAACTGAGAAGCCTGAATGAAATGCATACCCGGCTTCAGCACACTACAACAACGCTTGCCCAGGCATTGAAATCAACCACCACGCGGGGACGATGGGGTGAGATGCAGCTCAAGCGAATCGTTGAGATGGCAGGTATGTCCGATCATGTGGATTTTGATGAGCAGACATCAGGTGAATCCGGAAGGCCTGATATGATCGTTCACCTGCCGAACGAGGGTGTTCTACCCATAGATTCCAAAGTACCGCTCGATGCATACCTTGAAGCCATGGAGCTTCAGGATCCGATGGATCGATCTCCTAAGCTTCAAGCCCATGCCCGAGCTATGAAAGAACGGATAAAATCGCTTGCCATGAAATCCTACTGGTCGCAATTCGATAAATCTCCGGATTTCGTCGTAATGTTCGTCCCAAATGAAGCATGCCTCGGCGCTGCATTTGAACACGATTCCGATCTTCTCGAATTCGCTATGAAAAGCCGGGTTCTCATAAGCTCCCCTGTTAACCTTCTCGCGCTCCTGAGAACGGTTGCATATGGCTGGCAGCAACATCATATAACGGAAAACGCAGAGCGAATCGCACGGGAAGGACGGGAACTCCATAACCGCCTTCTGGTATTCTTCAATCATATAGGAAAAATGGGGGCGAATCTCAGCAGGGTTCTCGATGATTATAACAGGACAGTTCGTTCTTTTGAATCCAGAGTACTTCCATCGGCTCGACGATTCGAGAATTTCTGTGCAACCTCTGACTCCATTGATGAGTTGGACCAGATACAATCTGCACCACTGATTTCCGGTAATTCATCACCGGAAAAGGAAGATACGTCACCATCTGATCCACAGGGAAGTTTTCTCTGATTGTCGGTCGGATCTTCGACCCTCTCAATCCATTTAATTTCTGGTCGATTTCGTCTAACCTGTAGCATAGGCAATACAGGGTTCCCATCATTGAGCCACTCCCGCATGAACCACGTTTCCCTCATTGGATAGAGGCCGGAAGGGCAAATGGCTGAAAAAAATTTCGCAATACGTCGAAAAGTTCAAAACAGCCTATTGTAGGGGCGTTGCGATACCGACCGTCGTTGCAGCAGTTCGGTGAGAAATGCTGATTGGAGTTTTCTATTTTCTGTGTCAGGCTTCTCCGGAGCTGGCCGGTAGATCCGAACGTGGATCAGGTATGAACCTTGACGTGATCCTACCGGGAAAACACATTACGAACCGTCGCCCGTCTTATTCCCAATTTGGAGGTCCCAATGCCAAGAATAGGGCTCACGCTGCTCTCCATCTTTTCTATATTCATAGTTGTTCTTACTCAACCCGCCACTGCGGTTCAACGAACGGTACTTGCCGAAGTATTCGAGGGAACATGGTGAGGAGGCTGCCCGAATGCGCAGTCTGCGCTTGAGCAGCTTTCCGAAGAAGTAGGCGACTCCCTCGCAATCATCGCATATCACATCAGTGACGCATTCCAGGTGACCGGATGCACGCAGCGCCGTAACTACTACGTCTATACGGGCGTTCCGAATGTCTGTATCGATGGGTTATACGTTAATGTTAACGACAGCTATTACTGGTATAGACTTCGGTTCAACGAGCGGAAACAAGTTGACAGCCCGCTTGTCATGGATCTCCGGTTGGAGGACTATGACAATGATACGGGAGTAGGGCATGTCCGGACAACGATAACGAATGTCAGTGATGACTATTTGTCTGCCTCACTTCGATATGTGGCGACAGGTGATGATACGGTCGGTACATGGGGAGGATTTGATCACCTGTCAAATACCGCTCTTCATATCTTCCCGTCGGCGACCGGTATTGCTACGAATATAAGAGCCGGAGAAACGATTGAATCAATAGACATGTTCCAGGTTCCTCTCAGTTGGCGTCATAAACCTTGCACCTTGGTAGCATTCATGCAGAATGACGTTGATCGAGAAATATATCAGGCCGCGATACTGCATGAAGTAATCCTTGGTCTTTCCGGAGAAGCTTCCGGCGGCCAACTGGTTCTTTCCTGGCCCGCTGTCTCCCAGGCTAATGCATACCATATACACGGAATATCAGGAATGCAGTATTTTAGACCGACACCAGAAAACAGATTGGTTGTTCTTCCCGCGGGAACAACAACATGGTCAACAACCACCGGTATAGGTGATCCGGAAGCTCATTGGACATATATCGCCATAGCCGTGGATAGATCCGGAGATGAACTCACACGGAGTCTTCGCCTCGGTGAATACGAATATGAATGTTGCTTTCCCTGATTGCCGCTTCATTCACGGCATCGAGGACGCCGGAATAGCATCGGTTTCATAAACCTCGCGTGAATCTAACTGTCACAAAGCTGTATTCGCGCGAATAAACCTTCTGGTGTCGGTGGAACCGTACAGGTAGAGAAATCCCGCATCCACTGCTGTGAGTGCGGGATGTTTAATTCGAGTTAAATGAGAAGAATCGGGCACCGATAATGAGACCTCCCACAAGCAGGAAGTAAAACCACGACGCAGCCTGTATTTTGCAGTAGTTTTTCGCTTCGCATTTGCG
>Ga0180434_10008280_pt1 | contig 11506 bp, 12 predicted proteins | sample SS_ome_7_FD_132453 | JGI IMG/M metagenome (GOLD analysis project Ga0180434, IMG submission 132453) | Hypersaline lake sediment archaeal communities from the Salton Sea, California, USA - SS_1_D_2 metaG | ecosystem: Environmental > Aquatic > Non-marine Saline and Alkaline > Hypersaline >... | reverse complement strand
CTGTGTTCTTCAACAAATACCCGGTAGGCTCGAGGTTGAAGGGAGAGCTCGCGTTTTCAGGGTGCGTAGGATCGAGGAGCTGTCTCCACACATCGAATTGGCGGGGCTTCAGCCCTTCGATGGCGTACTGGATCCTCCTTCTCTCGAACCACCGTCTCCCCGCTGGTTTCGCAAGGGTGGGCCGCTAGGAGTGGACTTTGAAGCCGGTTGCGTGCGTGATAACGGCGCGGTAGTGGGGTCCCTTAGAGAGCACGTCCTAACGTCTCCGGTCACGATCCTAGAAGGTGCTGCGGCCGCCGGGAAGACAACCACAGTCCGGCAACTCGCGTACGAACTACTTCGTGATCGGGCTGCTCCTGTCTACTACGCGTCCTGCCACGACTTCGAGGATGGACATAGCCCCTTCCTTCTCGCGTCCGCGATCAATCGGCTTCGCGGGGTTGTTGTCCTCGAGGACATCCACCTGCAGACACGAAAGATACAAATAGCGTGCTCTCGATTAGATCATCATCCGGACAGGCACGTCCTTCTGATCACAAGGCCGTCTTTTCGAACCAGCTTGGCGGGCGAGTCAATCGCCTTACATGACGTCACGCCCCTGACCTTGCATCCGATGCCCGATGCACGCGAGATTATTCGTACCTATTTCGATTATCACTCAGACAGTGGTCTGCGTTTATCCAGTCGCGTGGAGTCGCAACTCACTCAGATGGGTCGCGGAAACTTGTGGCTCCTCGCCTATGCGCTACAGGGGTACTTTGAGAATGGAGGCCACGGTGAGCCGAGGGCTTGGGTGAGAAATGGGATCAGAGCAGACTTGCGGGAACTGGCCGCGCGCAATCCGGCGTTTCCCAGGTTGCTGCTGGCATTGGCACCGTTGTCTGGCCTGGAGTTAGCCACTTCGTTGGGCTTTTTATCAGATCGCCTCGGCTTTCGTGATGAGGCAACGATTGCCGAGCTGTGCACACTGGGCGAGATAGTCTGTGAGTCGCCATCGCCTGATGACCTGTACTATCGAGTTCCGCATTCAACGCTGGCGGATACCTACTGGGAACATGGCACTGAGTGGCGGCCGCGAGACATGAGCGGGATCGAAGAGATCGTCTACGATTACGCCGCCTCCGGTGCATGCAACAGCCTAGCCGCTGTATTGGCGCTACCGGATGATTCCTCCGCTGAGCTGCTAGAACGACTCGCCTCAAATGGACGTCTTCCCGGCCTGATTGCTCGTCACGCCGACTTGTCGTGCCTAGGAGAGGTTCTCGGAACGATGCAGGCCGTCGGGGAGCAAACGACGGCGGACTGCGTCCGCGTCATCGCCTTGAGAGCTCGGGAACTCGACGATGTTCGTGAGCTTGGCTACTGCTTGGCTAGCATGTTCGCCGCTCACGACGGGATCGGGAATGCGATATGGAACGAACTTGGAGCGGAGTACGTGGTGGCCCAAATCAACTCTGCATCGCAGATCGACGCCGCCTGTGACTGCGTTTACTGGCTCCAGCGCGGCAACACGAGCGTGGGGGACAATGCATGGAACACGCTCGATCAGAGGAGCCTAGCTGATAGGGTTGTCGGGGCGTCGAAGCTCTCGACGACTGGCAGGTGCATTAGAAGGATGCTCCGAGCTAGTGGACACGTAGCTGCGTCTTTCCAACGGCACCTGGACATCGGCGCTTTGGTCAATCGGCTGAACAGTCCGGGAGTTGTCGCCGATGCTCGTCAATGCTGGTCAGACATCCTCGATGGGAGTCACGATCTAGCCAACAGATTGTGGACCGCGATGGACCGAAACGTGCTAGCGGACAAGTTGCTGGCCGCCAATACTCCGACTTCTGTGGCCGGTTTCATTTCTTTATTGCTAGTGCGACTCCCCGATGCCGGAAGAGATCTCTGGAGCGCGTTGGACCGGGACGCTTTGGCCAATCAGGTGTATTCGTTGCCAGACGCGGAGGCTGTCTTCGAATGCTTGGCCGCGTTCCCCAAATGCGAAGCTGTGTCACGAGACGTGCACGCGCAATTGGATCCACGGAGGCTGGCGAGCGTCTTGGATGGCAGCGGCGACCCTGTGATCGTTTGCATGATCCTAAGCTCGTTCCAACGTGCGTGTTCGGTCAAGGTGGCGCGACAACTCTGGCGACAACTCGACCAAGACCGCCTCGCACGGCGCATCGCTGAATCACTGTCACCGGGCCATATGGCGACGAGCATCGAGATCCTGCGCGAGGTGTGTTTGTCAGCTGCGCGTCAGGTATGTGCGGCTATCCGACCTCGCGAGTTGGCTGCGCGTTTCGATGCCCATCGAGATCCAATGGCTGTGTGTCGTGGCGTAGCGGCCGTCTGGGGCGCTGACCCGTCTCAAGGAAGACAGCTGTGGGACACACTCGATAAGGGACTGCTCGCAACGCGAGTCTGCAGATGGGGGAGCATTGGGGATGCAGATCTGTGCCTCGACTGGCTTGGTCGGTTGGACCGGGATGCTGCAAGGGAGTTGTGTTCGAACTACGAGGTGAGCGCGCTCGCGTGGAAGCTATGCCAAGATGCCGATCCGGAGTCGGCGAGTCGCCTGCTCAGGCGTGTAGCGACCGTGACACCAACGAAAGCGGGGCAGATCGCAGAGGCGATTGTCCCCGATAGCCTTGCGTCACGGCTCAATGCGGGTTTCATGAAGCTCAGCCACCTTGCCTACGTGATTGCTGCCATCGCTGGCGCCCACCCGCAACGCGGAAGAGAGTTGTGTCAGATGCTTGACCCCGATCGAGTTGTCTTTCGTACTAGAGCGCGTGACGACGGGTTGGGGCTGCTCCTTCTGACAGTGCGACAGACTTGCGAAGACAGCGCGATGCGGCTGTGGCAGGCCTTGGGCGTGGACCGAATTGCCAGATACATCGATCACCTGGCCTATTCGTTCGTCTTCTTGACAGAAATTGTCTTCCTCCTCCGCGCGGCGTCGCCTGCGCACGCAAGGGAGCTGTTTTCGCGACTGGACGGCGCCCGTCTGGCACGGGCCGCGGAGCACGCATGCACGCGCGAACAGGACATCGAACTCGTGGGGAGCCTGCACAAGGAGCATCCGGATTTGGGTGGCGAACTGTGGCAGAAGATGAACCACGATCGCGTGGCGGAAGCGTACAGTGGATACACGAGTGCTTTGCTGGCCTCCTGCATCGAGCACTTGGCGCGGGCAAATGAGGATTGGGCCAAGTGTATCTGCCACAGGCTTGATGCGGAGCAGATCGCCAGGCATATGAGTTGCTTCGACCATTGCAGAGAGGCGAGCCGCGCCCTCGATAGAATTGCCGCGATCGCGCCGGGAAAGGCGCAAGAGATCTGCCGCCACCTGGGCGTGACGGATTTAGTTAAGGGTCTACTTATCGTGGATGATGCGGTGGCCAGTCAAAGGTTCATCGCATCTGTGCGGAAGATTGACCACAAATGCGCCACGGCACTGGAGGAATCACTGGGAGCGGCTGGCGAGGGGTGAGGTACAAATACGTGGAGCAAGGACGCGTCCGGTATGAGATGTTGCGATCATGCAACGCGACGCGAGGGACGGACAACCTGGGCGACATCGGCGCGGTGCGTATCTTGCGAATGAGGCGACCCGTTTGATTCCGCCGATCATCAACCAGCCGCTGATGAACCAGTGGAGCGAACGTCAACAGCCAACACCACCGAACGCATTTCATTCACCATGGGGAATGGGACGCGGCCTCTTCCCGGCCGTTGCGGAAGAGGCCACGCAAAGACGTGGTCCCCGAGGTGAACAAGATGAAGAAACCAATGACGAAGTTCAGAGCCTGCCATGGCGTGTCGGCGGCGGTTTGGGAAAACAGCGCAACCGTGAACGGGAAGCCCGTGACCATGCTCAAGGCAACGGTCGAGCGGCGATACAGGGACAGCAACGGCGACTGGAAATCGTCCGGTAGTTTCGGCAAGAACGAGATACCGATGGCCATTCTGGTACTCTGCCAGGCGTTTTTCAAGATCGCCAGCGAAGAGCAGCAAGACGACATTGTTCCTGTGGAAGATGTGCGGTAGATGCCGCACATCCAGTCTACGCAATGCGGCTCTCGATTCTCCGGGAGCCGGCGTTTCGTGGGCGGAGGTGAGTGGGGATGGAATCGGACGAGAAGGAGATGCTTGCTGGGGTCCTCGCTGAGCTGATCAGGACTCATCCGGCGGTACACAAGGCACTTCTGGATTGGGCCACATTCAACCCGTATATCGACTGCAAGGAGTGAAACACCCGCTGGCGGCAGGCCTGGGTCGCTGCGGCGAGGATGGGCTGCTCTCTTCGAGCTGCCGATGTGCGTGGACGGGGAAACAGGACCAAGCGGCGGTCCGCGTTGTCGCCAGGCGAACCGCCGCTTGAGCGGTCGTGCGGGAGGTACAAGGATGAAGAATGCAGACGAATGGGTAGTGCCGCGGCGGTTACCGACACTGCGGTTCGGGAACGATGAGTACTTCATCGACAATCGGCTGAGGGAATTCAGGACCGTAACACCGCCGATCCGTCGCATCGAGTCTGTTCGGTTCGATTCCAAGGAAGGTCTCAGAATGCTGGACGATTGCGTATGGCTGGTGTGTGCACGGTGCTGGCGGATGAACGCCATCGCAAGGCGATCGACGGAGAGCGAAATCTGGTGCTGCGAGTGCCGCCGGCAAATGCCATTACGCGAGCAGCATCAGCCGGAGGCGGCGAATTCGTGGTGACAAGCACGCTGAGCCCAGGCAGAACCCCAATCGGAGAGCTTTCCCCCTACGGGGGTCGGCTTCGCCTAGAGTTTTGTGGAGGGGGCCGTTTAGAGGGCTCTTTCGACGCGGGACACTGCCTGGCCGGCGGTTCGCTTACAGGTAGGCGAACCGCCGCTTGAGCGGTCGTGCAGGAGGTGACAGGATGTGTTGGCAACCTGATGTACAGGCACATGAAGAGTATCTGGACAAGTTGATGAAGTCGTATTTCGACGGCTTCATGGAGTATGCGGACGAGATGATTGACTTCGGCTATCAGGGAGACTGGGATGATGCCACGACCATGAACGAGGTCATCGACGATGTAAGACGAAGGGTGACGAAGCTCCTGAAGAACCGTCATAGCGGTTACGTCAAGTCATCTGTGGTTGATCGGCTTACCACTATCACCGTGGACTGGAAGCGGATGCTTGGGCTCGACCTGTAGGAGTGGCGAGCATCACGCCTTCGGGGGGCCCGCTTTACGCCTAAACCCTTTTTGACTCGACCGGCTCGGAGCCTTGGCTCAGCGCCATCGAGTACAAAAGGGCTTCCCCTGCGGGTCGGCTACGGGCATCGATTCGCGAAACACGCAACTCGGTTGGCGGTCCGCACAGGAGTGGGCGAACCGCCACATGAGCGGTCGTGCCGGAGGTACGTCAAATGAAATCAGAAGAGACAATAGAAGGACCAGATGCGGTACGCGTTTTGCCGCTGCTGCAGGAGGAGTGCGTGAACAGATATGGGAGCGTTGCGGGTCTTGAGGACGGCGAATTGGCTGATCCGTGGGAGTTGGAACGTTGCATCCGGCAGGAGGAGTGGGGCCCCGTGTTGGCGTTGCCGGAACGCACCCAGGCTCGATCAATCCGGCCCGCGATAGACGAAGACGGTGGGCTCGATTGGGGTGCCTTTGGGACCGTTGATTTCGATCGGCACCGGTCCAAGCCGGACAAGACACAGCACAAGGCTAACATGCTTCGCGAAGAGCGTGCGAATTGCCTGATCATGCTGAGCGTGATTGCACAACGAGTACCGGTCGAGGCGAAATGGCAGGTGTTGCGTCATGTGCGTCTTGGGACAATCGACTTGGACGACATCGTTGACGAAGACGTCCGTATTATGGCCGGGCTTTATCGGCGGGCAGAACGGTTGCGAAGGGAGATCGCAGAGCTGGAGGAGAAACGTCGCAAGGCAGAAGTGCAGCGAGCTGTGCGAATGTTCGGACGCTGGTAGCAGTGTCTAAGCCGTCCGTCTTGACGCGTGCCTGAGGCCCGCGTTGGGCGACATTCGGCCTGCCGGCCTCAGTCCCCCGGAACATCGGCGTCGAAGTGCTGGCCGGGCGTACCAGATCTGGGGCGTGCGGCTTGGCTGTCCTGGCACGCGGGGCCGCCACAGCGGTGGTTCGCCATGAACGGTTGGCACGGTTCGCGGGCTTGATCAGGGCAGAGAAGGGTACGGTTTTGGGGATGAACGGAGTACAGGAGGCTGGTGCTTGCGGCGTAGTCCGGGGCTCGCTGCCGCTCGCCCCGGAGGCGGGGGCAGCCTAGCGTGGGGCATGAGGGAACTGGCAGGCCAGCAGACTGGCTGGCCTTGGGCGACGAGGCTATGGAGGCAGGAGGGCGTTCAGGAACGCGATCTTGGGAATCGGGGGGCGGGATTCGGACAAGATGTTGAATTTCAAGGAGTTAGGTTTCAGACTCTGGGAATCAGGGCATATACGCGAGGCCGATTCGGAGTCTCAGATCCGGGGCCTGCGGGCAGATTCGACGTCGACGATGGCTTCCCGACACCGGTTCGCCAGCCACCGCTCAAACTCCAGGGCTGCCAGGATAGGCTCCTTGTCGTCTGACGCAGCTCGTACGAGCCGGCTCGCCAAGTGGCCGACATTCTGACGCGCCCGGGCTTCAATGACCCTAAGGGCATGTTCCTTTACTTGGTGCATTTTTGTACCTCCGGATTTAGAGGAGGCCCGGGACCTTATAAATGTTGCGCTCGCAGATGGGGACCGGCGAACCTTCGCTACTCGCGAGTGGCGAAAACGAAAAAGCTTAAATACTCGGCCGCATTTATCACTTCCAAGTGAACCAATGGAGGTGGTCAAATGTACCCGAACAATCTTCCGGAATCCGCCGCTGTCGGGGGCGGATACGTACCATACTTCTATCAGAGAGGGCTCCACTACCTGTATCAGGTGGGCTCCCCAAGCGGACCCACGCAAGCCCATACGCAGCCCGGCCGCTCGCAAGGATTCTCATCGCTGCACGACGCCTTCAAGATCGCAGACCGACTCCAGACAGTCGAGCAGATCATCGAGAGCGGCTACTTCGCGGTGCCCGCAACCGACCCAGTCATGGCGATTATCGCGGACAAGCAACACACTTCCCGGTTGGGATTGGACGATGTAATCGGTCAGATCCGTCACCGCTACGAGCTCTACGAGCAGAATTTCTACCAGATCCAGCTGGCCAAGTGCGCGGCCGTCAACGCCATCTATCATCACGAAGCGTACCAGGGGCCGGGCACCGCATCGTCTCGCCAGCATTACGCCAAGCACAAGGCGATCCAGGACTTGTATGCCCAGGAACGCGAGGAACGCGTGAACTTGTGGCGCGACGTTTCCAGGCTCCACTTGCAGCTTCCGGAATCAGCGCAAATGTACCTGGCGTCACACAGGAAGGTAACCGCCCTGGGTGCTCCAGCGGGTGATGGCCCATGATGCAGCGTGTGCAGGAGTTGTGCCGGCGACTCAAGCCGGTACTGGGCTCCAAGGTGGACGCGTTATGGCACGCGTATCTGGCCGAGACGGACGCCGGCGGAAAGGCGGACATCGAACAAACGCTCGAATTGCTCTCGGCCAAACATCTCGGCACGAACTACGAGCCGGACCGTTCGCCGTTCCCCCCGCCGCCTCGTGGTTTCTCCATAGCTGGGGATGTGGCGATCGGGCAGGTCTCGTATGGGTACCGCCAGTTGTACCCGTTTCAGTTGAAGAGTGACCGTTTGAAGGAGCATATTCTGGTGGCCGGTCGGAGCGGTTCCGGCAAGACCAACCTAACCTTCGTGCTGATGCGAGCCATCATGGCTCGGGGCATCAAGGTCGTGGCGCTGGATTGGAAGCGAGGTTACCGTGACCTGCTTCAGACCAAGCCGGATCTTCGCGTCTACACGATTGGGCGCCCGGTGTCCCCGTTCCGCTTCAACCCGCTCATCCCCCCGCATGGGTGTGAGCCCGGCACCTGGATCAAGCTGATTGTCGACGTCATCGCATCTGCCTATCTCGGTGGCGAGGGCGTCATCAGCTTGCTCGTATCCGGCATGCACCACCTATACGAACAGACCGGTGTCTTCGACGGATCCGTACGCCAATGGCCGGTCATCACCGATCTTCTGGCATGGTTGCGAACCGTCAAACTCCGGGGGCGAGCCGCTATGTGGCAGGCCTCGGCCGAACGAATCCTGGTGGCCATGACGTATGGCGAATTCGGCGCGGTTGTGAACACCCAGAACAACAGCCACGTCGAGCAGCTTCTTGATCACAACGTCGTCCTCGAAATGGACGGCCTCTCCAGCTCATCGGATCGCGCGATGTTCTCCGAGGCGCTCACGTTGTATCTCTACCGACATCGGTTGGCTCAGGGCCCGCGTGACCAACTCACCAACCTGATCATCCTCGAGGAAGCTCATCACATCCTCGCGAAGCGGGCGACCGAATCGAAGGAATCGGTTCTCGAAACAAGTATCCGGATGATCCGTCAGTACGGTCTCGGATACGTCTTTGTCGACCAGTCGGCTTCCCTCCTCAGCAAGGTCGCGTTCGCGAACTCGTACGCAACACTCGCCCTGAGCCAGAAACTCCGCGCCGATGTTCAGACAATCGCGGGCGCCATGAACCTGACGGAAGAGCAGCGAGATGCACTGAGCACGTTGCCGATCGGATCCGCCGTTGTGCGCCTTGCGGATGAACACCCAGAGGCTTTCTTGATCAAAGTGCCCCGTTGCCCGATCCGGGAGGGCTCCGTGTCGGATGACACAATTCGACGCCACATGGCCGCTTATTCCGGCGAGTCCGCAGCGAATAATGTCTCGCAATCGTACCGGCCGGTAGTTTCACCGGTTCCGCCCCCAGATAAGAAAGAAAAACCGAACAGAGGCAAAGACACCCACCCACCATCCCCCAGGAGTGCAGCAGTTGATGACCAGAGCACAGTACCGACAGAGGATGCCAACCCACCCGAAGAAGCGCTCACGCGGGAGGAGATTCGCTTCGTCTCTGACCTGGTTCGGCACCCCCTCTCCACGACGGTTGCACGTTATCAACGGCTGCACCTGTCCAGGCGGCGCGGCAATGCCGTGCGGCAGTCTCTCCAATCGGCTGGCCTGATCGAGGCCATCCCCATCGCCACTCGGTCCGGCCAAGTGGTCCTGTACCAGCTGACCGACGATGGTAGATCGGTCTGCAGAGCGCTGGGCATTGACCCTGGACCCCGCCCCCGTGCCAGCGTCGAGCACGGCTTCTGGGTGCAGCAGGCGGCTGCGCACTTCGAGAAGCGTGGTTTCGACATGACGATGGAGCACCCGGTCCCCGGAGATGGGATCATTGACCTGTTGGCTGAGCGCCCGGGCGAACGCATTGCCATCGAAATCGAAACGGGTAAGTCGAATATCCGAGCCAACGTCAAGAAGCTGAACGCGGCGGGCTTCGATCGACTCGTGTTCATTGCCACCTCACCGGCTGCTATAAATAGGTGTCGGCGAGCAATGGATCCGCGCGATTCGAGCGCCCTGCCGACGGCTGAGCTTCTGACCTGGCTTGACGTATCATAGGCCTTCCGACGGTGTGGGCCTCACGCCACGCATAGTAGACCCAGGAAGTACGCGGACGGAAAATCCGACGGAGACGAAATGCTCTCGATTCGCAGCGGACTGAACTTGCGATTGAACTTCTCGACGCCGCGGAACCACTCATCGTTCCCTGGGTTGGCTGTTAGCAGCACCAGGACGTAGCCTGAGGCGGCGCGTTCCCCACCTGTCAACTTCGTGACATCCTTCGTGATCCCAACGCTCGTTTGGTCGCCGAAGTAGAAACCCGCGCCGTAGCGCGTACCGCGTTGCATCCCGATTAGCCAGTGTTTCAGTTCGATCCAGGATGGGTTCTCGCCTGGCATGGTGACACGCAAGTCGATTCTGCCGCCCGACGTGGCGAGTTCGCGGTCAAGGTCGACGATGGTCCCGGCTTGCAGGGCGGCATCCAGTACGGTCAGCAACTCACCCTTGAACCAGCCTTCCAACTGACAGCCGTACTTGCAAAAGCACGTGAGCCGATCCTGAAGCGCATCAAAGTGTGACCGGAGCTTTGGTAAGAGCTGATGGACAGGCATAGTCAGCTTCTCCGCAGAATTATGGCTGAGGCCATTCTACCGATGTTGGATCGCGGCTCAACGGGCCGGGCAGGTAGGCCCTCATACCTTGGGCCATCCGGCGAAGACCCGGCGTGGCTGATTCTCTCGATCGTGCGATCCCGCCAATCTCGCTCTCGCAGATCCGTTGGGTAGACGATCAGCGCCGGCACGCCGTTCCTCGCGTACGTGGCAACCTTGTGATGGATGCCGGCAGCATAGCTGGGAATATCCATCATGCCTGCGTACTCGATGATCAGGCCGTTGTACGTTGGCAAGGTGAAGTCTGGGCGCCAGATTCGATGGCGGCCGCGGTCATAGATGAGCGTAGGCTGCTCGTAGAAGAAGGGTATTCGGGAGCGATCAAGGAGCCGTCCGACCTGGGCCTCTCCCCGAGAACGGTACGGTGGCTCGTGTGGACCGAGGCGGTCCTCCAGCCGGGCGGTAGGCGCGTAGTTCACGCATGGTCCACCTCGCGGGCTTTCTTGGCGGCGTTCTCCGCGACGGCAAGCAGCTTCTTCTCTGTACGCTCGATAAGGCTGATCAAGCGCGTGCAGCGCTTTTGAGTGTCCTCCGCGGCTTTGAGAATGTCGACTAGCTTCTGATAATCATGACTAGCGAGACGAGCTTGAGCTTGCTGTGTCAGGTCACGCACCGATCGTTCGTTGCTTGCCACCAGGCGGTCGAGGCGTTCGATGCGCTCGTCGATTTTCAGTTCATGGTACCTGGCGCGGAGCTCACGCGAGACCTTGGCCTTCGACTTGGCCGGCAGTTCACCAATCGTGCTTTGCAGCTCGTCAATTCGGGCAATGTGTCCTTTCCGGGCAAGATGCGCTCGCGTTCGGAGTCTGGCCATTCGTTCGGTCAGCCAACCCTGCGCAGGCAACATGCGGCGGAGCTGGAGCATCACGTCACCGGCGTCCTGCGGGTGGTCAGACAACACGTCAGCCTTGCGTCGCAGGCGACGGAATCCACGTGTGAGCTTCTCGGATATGCCGCCGTCCTCCTCGAGGTCGCGCATGTCATGTCGAACGTCGGCGAACTCGGTTTTCGGTGTTCGGAGGCCACCAAGGTCACCCTTCCGGCGTATCAGGAACGCGAGAATTCCAACTGTCAGCGTGACGCCCGCGACTGTCTGCATGATCTCGGGTTCAACCGGCCAGTCGATGCCCAGCGTCCAGCCAACAAGAATGCAGGCACCCAGGGCTATGCCGGCGCCGGCCCAGTTTCCGCCAACGTGACGAATCGACTGATAGATCACGCCTGCGAGGACGATCATGGCGAAGCCCACGGCAATCGGGCCGAGATTTCGGATTGACAGATTATTGGCCTGCTCCCACCACACCAACCCTGCGGCGAGCGCAGCGCCGAGTGCGGCT
>Ga0180434_10008279_pt1 | contig 11508 bp, 12 predicted proteins | sample SS_ome_7_FD_132453 | JGI IMG/M metagenome (GOLD analysis project Ga0180434, IMG submission 132453) | Hypersaline lake sediment archaeal communities from the Salton Sea, California, USA - SS_1_D_2 metaG | ecosystem: Environmental > Aquatic > Non-marine Saline and Alkaline > Hypersaline >... | reverse complement strand
TCCCTATTTTCGTTATTGCACCGTCTGGAAAAATGTATAACCATATATTAAAATTTTCCCAGAGATTAATTGATCTGGGTGCGGAATTAATATGTATTTCTGATCAACCAGATATGCTGAACTTGGGTGTATCAAAATTTAGGTTATCTGAAGGTGTTCCAGAATGGCTGTCACCCATGAATGCAATTATTCCAGGACAACTGTTCGCGCGCCAGTTGGCTGCTGAAAAAGGACTAAATATCGATAATCCAGCAGGCCTTTCGAAAATAACAGAAACTTATTAATATCTGCTACTTAAACTGGGAGTAAAGATTGGAAAAATTCAACATTGAAGGCGGTTATCCACTAAAAGGTAACGTTACACCCTCAGGTAATAAAAATGCCGCATTGCCGATTTTGGCAGCATGTTTACTGACAAGCGAAAAAATCATATTAAATAATATTCCTGATATACGTGATGTTCGTACGATGCGAAATCTGCTCGAAAGTCTCGGTGTGGAAATAATTTGCAAAGATAGACACTCGTGGGAATTATGCGCCAAAGACATTCAATCGGCCCATCTTGATCCGGATCTATGTAAAGCTATTCGCGCATCCATCCTGCTTGCTGGACCAATGATCGCTCGTGAAGGTCAAATTACATTACCACCTCCGGGCGGTGATGTGATTGGGAGACGACGTGTTGATACACATATCCTGGCACTCGAAAAGTTAGGTGTAACCTGCAAATACAATCGTCATTTTGAATTTTCTGCCAAAAAACTGATCGGAGCAGAAATTTTACTTGATGAAGCGAGTGTTACTGCGACTGAAAATTCAATCATGGCAGCAGTTCTATCTGATGGCACAACGATCATTCGAAATGCTGCGTCTGAACCCCATGTGCAGGATCTTTGCAAATTCCTGAACAAATTGGGTGCCAACATTTCAAATATTGGATCAAACACACTCACCATTAAGGGCGTAAAGCATTTGCATGGTGGCGAATTCACTATTGGTGCTGATTACCTGGAGGTTGTCAGCTTCATCGGTGCTGCAGCTGTCACGAAGGGTGAGATCACAATAAAAAATGCAGGAGTTGAGTATCTCGACATGATTCAGCATGTTTTTAACCGTCTGGGTGTGCATTGGGAAGTGATTGGTGATGATATTTTCGTTCCCGAAACACAAGAGTTGGTAATAGAACCTGATCTTGGGGATGCTATCCCTGAAATTAGCGTCATGCCTTGGCCAGCATTTCCCACAGACTTGATGAGCATTGCAATTGTAGTTGCCACACAAGCCAGAGGAACCGTATTATTTCATGATTGGATGTATCCAAGCCGTATGTTTTTTACTGATAAATTAGTTGGGATGGGCGCGCACATTGTCCTCTGCGACCCACACCGGTGTATTGTTCAAGGTCCAAGCCATCTTTATGGTGAACGCATGGAAGGACCGGATATTCGCGCCGGAATGGCCTTGCTCCTCGCAACGCTTTCAGCGGATGGTGTTTCATCCATCCGAAATGTCGGCCAAATCGACCGCGGGTATGAACGTATAGATAAAAAGCTGGCTGCACTTGGTGCTAAAATAAAACGCGTAAAAAAATAGCACACAATTTCCATGTGTGCCATGCGTATTTGATATTTTGTTTATTTATTTTCTTCATAAACCGTTAAAAACTGGTCAATGGTATCTTTCAGCACGTTTTCTGGAACAGCACCGACCTGTCTATGCAGCACTTTTCCATCAACAAAAAATAACATGGTGGGAATTCCCTGTACACCATATCTGCCTGCATATTCCTGGTTCTCATCTGTATTCACTTTTGCTACTATTATTTTCCCGTCATATTCTTTTGCGATCTTTTCTAAAATTGGCGCGACCATTTTGCATGGTCCACACCAGGGTGCCCAAAAATCAACAATCACAGGTACTTCTGATTTGAGCACGGATTTTTCAAAAGCATCATCGTTTACGTGTAAAGGTTCATTCATCTTTTTCTCCTACCGCAATAAATTCATGTAAGTATTGATAATTTTAAGGGTATAGAATTGCTAAAAGATCCGGTTTAATAAATATCTAATCCTGATTTTCTCTCTCATAATCGATGAACCGATATCCTACTCCGCGCTCGGTGAGTATGTATTGTGGATTGGATGGATCCTCTTCCAACTTCTGCCGAAGATAATTGATATACAACCTTACATAATGCGGTTCATCTCGGTATTCATAACCCCAGACTCTGGATAAAATTTGATCATATGTTAATACCCAGCCAGCATTCTGGACCAGGTGGTATAGAAGGCGGTATTCAGTCGGCCGTAATTTTACAAGTTCTTCTTCAACCCAAATTTCGCGGCGATTAAAATCAATCTTCAGTCGATCATCCACCTCAATAACATCTTCCGCTTCTCCACCCTCCACTTCTATTCTGCGTAGAACCGCTTTTACACGACTAACAAGTTCCCGAGGGCTGAATGGTTTGGTAACATAATCATCCGCTCCAAGTTCTAACCCTTTGACGCGATCATCCTCTTCCCCTTTTGCTGTTAGCATAATTATTGGAATATTACTAATCTCGCGTACCATTTTTAACACTTCAAATCCGTCAAGATCAGGCAACATTACGTCCAATAAAATCAGATCGGGCATCCCGGTACGCATTTTATCTAATGCTTCACGCCCTTTAACCGCTTCTATGACCTGAAATCCATCATGTTCCAAATTTAGGCGAATGAAACGCAACATTCGTTCTTCATCATCTACTACCAGAATTTTTTTATTCGTTTCTGTAGTCACCGCACTCTCCCTTGATTGTTTTTCTAAAAGTATATATTAAAGCAATGCGTTGAATTTTTAACTTTATATAAGAAATTTTCCTCTGAAAGAGTAATATGACTATATAATTACTATCTGCTAAGAGGCACACATTATGAATACTTCGTTTCAATTATTTCAAGTACAGCAAATTGATTCTGAGATCGATCAAGCAACTAAGCGCATTGAAGAGATAGAATTAATGATCAGCGGAAACAAGAAGATCGCGAATGCTGAAAAAACTCTTGATCGCGTACAACAAATTTTCATAAAACGAACGAACGAATTCAACCAAATCAATGATGAAATTGAGAAAAAGAGAATTAAAAAAAACCAGAGTCAGTCTACGCTATATAGCGGCAAAGTCCATAATCCAAAAGAGCTTGAAGACCTTCAAACCGAAATACAATCTTTAGAAAATATTATCAATTCTTTAGAAGAGAAATCTATGGAAGCGTTGATTGCTCTTGATAATGCTGAAAAGGATTTCGAGGCGGGAAAGAAAAATCTCACAAATATTAGATCGGAATTTGCAACTGAACTTTCGCTTTTGAATGCCGAAAAAGAGAAATTACAACAAGAGATAAAGCAATTAAAGAAAAAACGCACGCCGATTTTTAAATTAATCTCTGATCAATACAAATTGCAATATGACGCATTGCGAAAACAAAAAAAGGGAATTGCTGTAACGATTTTGGCGGAAGGCAGTTGTGGTGCCTGTGGTGCGAACCTAACAGCCAGCCAACAACAGTCTGCCCGCTCCTCAAAGAGTGTATTTGTTTGCGGGAACTGCAGAAGAATCGTATATGGCGGACATTAAAGATTGATCAATTCTTGAAATTCTTGCTTGGAAATATTAGCAATCCTTACTCTTTTTCTTCTCGATCTTTCACCAGACACAATTTGAACATCTCCTTTTGGAATATCCAACAACTCACTTAAGAAACGGATCAGTTCTTTGTTAGCTTTGCCTCGAACTGGTTTCGATTTTATGCGAATTTTGATTGTTCCATCCGCCATTTGGCCGGAAATTTCATTTTTTCTTGCATTCGTAATAACTTTTATTTTGTGTATTGACATTTACATATCCAAGCAGCTCATTACAGCCGCGAAACGTCCTGTTTTACCTGATTCAGCCCGATGTGAAAACCAGTCGATTGTATTCTCTGCGGTACAGATATCCGCCATCTGAATGGTATGCACACCCTCTTTTTCAATTAAATGTTTATTTGTGTTCTGAAGGTCAAAATGGATATTCCCATTTTTATTAATAAGTGTTTGACCGATGTCTTCTAATTCTTTTGAAGCAGCATCCACAACGTCGTTTCCCACTGGATAATGATCTGCGCAAATCGACGGGCCGATACATGCAATCAGATCATCCTTGCTGCAATTATGTTTTTCTACCATTACATTGATGGTCTTAACAACCACTCTTTTCACTGTACCCTGCCATCCAGCGTGTGCAATGGCCGCAACATTATTTTTTTTATCATAAAATAATATTGGTACACAATCCGCAAATAACATTAACAATGTAATATTTAGTTTATCCGTCACAATAGCATCAGCTTTTTTATGGGGTGCTGTTAATGGTCTCGGTGATGATGTGTAATCAACTCTATTGCTATGGACCTGCCATACATCATAAATTGAATCGCTGCACCGATCCAGGCACGCAGTTATTCGCCGGCGATTTTCGATCACGTTTTCACGCGAGTCTCCAACGGAGGTGGCCATATTAAGACTAGACCATGGTTCCCCACTGACGCCGCCATGGCGCATAAATATGCCATGCGTGATTCCTAATTGTTCCAATATAGAGAATGTGAAGTACGAAATTCCATTTTTCCGATGAATCGTCATGTCGAATCACTCATCCTTAAGGGTATCTTCTATTGCGGGTAATAACAACCAACCCGAGAAAAAACCAAATGCCGCGCCGGTAATAGAGCGCATTAATGGCGAACTTTCGTAATTTAATGAAAAGATTTGATATGAAGATGCGAGCTGAATCAGCCCATCCAGGCCAATCGGGAAAACCCCAAGGATTATCCAAACCAGGAAGGGAAGTTTATTAATATCTTTTTTCATTACAGAAAATATCACTGTGAATGCCAACAATGCGCTGTACAAAGCAACATCACGCTGACAAATTGCAACCTTATATCCCGCCCGGGAATTTCCAATCATCGCGCGGGTGTTTTCGTGCTGACCGGGCTGAATTTCGAAAACTTGTGAAACTGACAGAAAATCCCCACCTGTTTCCAATGGATAATAACTCTGTTCTCCAAATAAAAACCAGGAACGATACGCATATTGATGGCATAAATTACTGTAGTATCTATAGATCAACTTACCAAAAGTGGGGGAACCCAATTTCATCAAGACAGGGGCTATGAAAGCAAAAAACAGATAAACGACCAAAAAAAATATAATTATTTTTAGATAATTCTCTTTTATCCAGAGAGCGAGATCAAATGGTCGATTTGTTTTTTGCATGTGCGTGGAGATCAATAAAGCGGTTCAATTACCTGAATTCTTGTTCCCGCGTAAGTGTTATCTGTCACATCACCCGGATAGTATGGTACCTGTGGTGTTGCCCATCGGAATATCCATTTTGCGTCATCCGGCGTTGTGTTTACACAACCATGTGATTTGGGGGTGCCAAAATCATTGTGCCAAAAAGTACCGTGAATAGCAACACCCGACCCGACAAAAAGTGAAGTCCAGGGTACTGCCATGATGTCCCACCCTGAATCACTCGCGCCACCCATCATGTGAAATGCGATTGCTTTCCTCCATATATAGTGGTTTAATCCAGGCGGAGTGGCATAAGTATCAGTTGGCAAGCCAAATTCATCTAATTTTATGCCTGTTGACACCTGGCAGAAAAACACCTCATTGTTTCCTTCAAAACATGACAGTGTTTGCTGATTTACATTGACAACAATTTTTTTCTCGTCGGCATTCGGATTGATTGGGGAGATCTCTTCTTCAGCTAAGGGGCGAAATGCAGATCCATTCGCCCAAAATGAATCATATCCATATTTTTCAATGAGATGATATTGAATTTGACCATCGTTTCCTGTCCGAATTGCATCGCACCAGATTATTTGTCCATAATAAAGTCTCCAAAGAGTTGAAGGGACATTTTGTAGCCATGGAGACTGTGGAATGGCATTCTCTAATTCCAGTTGAACATATGGCTGCGTGACTTCCAGCCATGCACCTTTTTCTTCTCCAAGCATCGGCAAATCAGTTAAAGGGTTATTGGGCATATTTTTCACTTTTTGCAAGCTGGGGCCGTAAACGTAGCCTTCATTCGTTTCAACCCATGTTTTGCTCGGCCTACCTATCGGGGATTGTCCAATCACTTCTCGCAACCATGGGACGCATTCATCTTCAGCCAAATATCTGATAACAGCGCCATCAACGGTTGGTTTTGCCCTGATTGGGAGCGCGCTGGGTGAATACACCGTATTTCTGCCTAACATGCCCTCAGTTGGCCATTCCTGCATCGTAAGGGTGTTAACATTCGCATGAGGTGCCAGAAGTAAACCTCCCATACCAACCAAGGAATTTTTCAAGAAATCTCGCCTGCTTTTATTCAACTTGTTATCTTTCATATAGTGAGCTTATCCCAAATACGTATGTAAATCAATTAACAACAGATAAAATTTCATCTTTAAATGGCGTCTGCCCGATCATTAAAGCATAAAGCTCCTCTAAATCCTTCCGCCATTGTACATCCTGTTTTTGAAAGGCAAAAGCAGCCTGAAATATTTGATAAACCTTTTCTGTACCAACTCCCAATACAAATTTCGGATCATTGCTTATCCGAATTGATATTGCCTGTCTCGCACAAAACAATTCAATTGCGATGATTTTAGTTGTGTTTTGAATGATCTGATATAGATTATGTGCAGCATTGTACGAATTTGCGTTGTGATCTTCCTGATTAGCGGAGGTCGGTAAGGAGCGAATTGAGTCCGGTGAAGCAAGCGTTTGATTTTCTAGTACTAGAGCGGCAGCAGTGTATTGTAAAATCATCAACCCGGAATTTAATCCCGCATTATTCTCTGAATCGACAAGCATCGCGGGCAATCCGTTATTGAGGTTTTCGTCCATCAATCTGAATATTCGGCGTTCTGATATCGCTCCCAATTCAGTCATTGCAATACTGAGAAAATCAGCAGCCATACCTATTGGTTCGCCGTGAAAATTACCACCTGAAATAAATTCACCATCTTCAACCATCAAGGGATTATCTGTTGCGGCGTTTATTTCCCTTGTGATGATGTCCTCAACATGTTTTATGGTATCGCGTACGCATCCATGCACTTGTGGAGCACATCTTAATGAATAAGCGTCCTGCAGATTACCAGAATTATCAACCAGGTTACTACCTGCAATCATCGATCGAATCGTCTCAGCGCTGCATTGTTGGCCTTCCATGTTTCGCAAAGCATGGATACCTGCATGAAACGCTGTGGAATTTCCACGTAATGATTCCAATGATAAACCAACAGATATATCAGCCAGTTTTGATAAATCTCTTGATGCTTTGATTGCAAGGGTGGTAATCGCTGCTGAAAAAGTCGCGCCATTAATCAATGCTAATCCGTCTTTTTGAGAAAATTGAACGGGTTTTATACCGACAGTGTTAAGTGCTTGTTTTCCAGACATCAATGATCCATTTAAATATGCATATCCGCTATCCGCTGCCTCCCGGTCTTCTTCACCAAGTATTACAAGACCTATCTGGGCCAGGAGACAAAGATCACCTGAAGACCCCAACGATCCTTTTGATGATACCAGGGGTGTAACTCCCATATTTAACATCTGCATCAACGCATGGATGATTTCGTATTGAACACCTGACACGCCTTTTGCCAACGTGTTCATACGAATTGCCATTGCAGCTCGTACAATTGGGATGGAGAGTGGAGGACCCGTTGCTACCGCGTGACTATAGATCAAATTCTTATTCAATTCTATGCTTTGTTCACGGGATATGTTTTTATTAGAAAAGATACCAAAACCCGTGTTGACACCATAAATCGGTTTTCCTGAATTCGCCAATTCCATCACAAAACTGTGCGCATTATTAATGGCTGAAATTGTGGATGGAGAAACTGTCACCCTCTCTTGTGAGAATGCGATTTTTTCCACATTCCGTATGCTTAATGAATTTCCGTCAATGGTGATCATGATGATTATCTTCGTTTCAATGCCCGGTCCACATCACGCTGCATATCTCTTTTCGTAATTTCACGTCGCTTATCATACATTTTCTTACCGCGCGCTAAAGCGATATTTATCTTCGCTAGACCATTTTTTAGATATAACGCGGTTGGTATAATCGTTAAACCTTTTCTTTGAATTCCATCCCATATTTTCCTGATCTCTTTTTTTCTGAGAAGCAGTTTCCTTTTACGTTTCGGATCATGGTTTTCACGGCTGGCTGGATCATAGGGTGCAATATGGGCATTGATCAACCATGCTTCATCATTAGTCACTTGAACATATGCCTCAGTAATACTTACCTTGCGAGCGCGTATGGATTTGATCTCGCTGCCTCTTAATACTAAACCGGCTTCATAGCTATCCAAAAGAAAATATTCGTATTTTGCTTTACGATTTGTTGCAATGGTTTTATTTGCCATGATAGAAGTATTTTAACATTGATATTCAGTTTCTCGAAAATATGCAATAAACGATAAATTTATATATAATCCTATAAAGTAAAATACTAAACTTATTATGAAAAATATTTCTTTAGCGCTTGGAGGGGGCGGGACAAAAGGATTTGCGCATATTGGAGTAATACAAGAAATTCTCAATCAAGGATATGAAATTTCTGCAATTGCCGGGACTTCAGCCGGCGGTATTATTGGTGGTTTATACGCTTGTGGTCTCACAATTGAAAATATTTACCGATTGGCGAAAGAATTGGATTACCGTAATCTCTTTTCAATAAATCTCAACGAACCCCCATCCTTATTAAGTCTAAATAAATTAACTTCTATCCTTGAAAAACATATTGGTAATAAAAACATTGAATCGCTAGAGATCCCCTTTGCTGTATCTACTGTCGATAATCACTCCGGAAAAGAATTTGTAGTTAATAAAGGCAGCGTGATCAATGCAATCAAAGCAACAACTGCGGTATCCGGGGTTTTTCCACCCTTCATTCATCAAGACCATCACCTTGTTGATGGGGGTGTGCTTAATCCTGTGCCGGTTGATATTGCAAGATGGCTTGATGAGAGTCATCCGGTTGTTGCTGTCAGCCTGACAGCACCACCAGACCAATGGGGAAAATTGCCCACATATAAAATACCAAATTATTTGCCAATCCCTGAATTCGTCTCTAATCAGATCACGCACTTTCGTATTGGAAAAGCGGTGCAAACATTTACAGATTCATTGGAATTAATGATGAATATGATCGCGTGGCTTCGCCTGAAATATGATAAACCTGACGTGATAATCACCCCTGAAGTCTTTCATCACACCATGTATGATGATGTAGATGTCGATGAAATGGTTCAAGCAGGCATTCATGCGGTGAAATTCAAAAAACCACAACTTGAAAGTGCTTTTCGTGTCAGCAACCGTGCAACTCGTTGGTTAAAAGCCAGCAAACCACCTGGTAAATGTATCCAATTATGATATCTATCTGGAACGAATAAATGAAAACAGGGCAAGTAATCCACCCAGGCCCCCAAGCAGGATAATCACCAATCCCGCTGGTATTCCGCCAATAAATGATGAGGCGAAAGTGTCTGTGTATGTTGGCACAACCAAGCGATCTCCAGGTGTGAAAGTGGGCATTCGTGTCGGATTAGGCGTGGTTATGAACTGTGCTGCCAGGGTTGGATTGATTGTTTGCGTGATCTGCGGAGTTGGTGTAGAAGGCGGTTCTATAATGGGCAGCTCACCGGGTGAAATCGAAACAACAGGTGAATACACCCATCCATAACTCCCAGGAGCACCTGGGTAATCGATCTGAATCCAATCCCCACCAGCCGAACGACCGGTTACAGAAACTTTCTGGCCTGGTAAAAGAACCCCAACCTTATCAAAAAAAACTCCCGGCCCTGAGCGAACATTCACTGCATCTGGTTGATCAAGCAGTACCGTTGCAGTAACCCCTTCAGGAGTACCGGTTACCGTCGGCAAAGCACCGGTCGGCTGCTGCATTGAACCAATATCAGCTGCTGCATTTTCCGGTCTTATCACCAACAATAAAAATAATGCGATAGCACTAATAGTAAAAAATGCGATATTTTTATTCATGGGATCATCTCTCGAATAGAAGATTATATACCAATGTGAGCAGAATAATGATTGTTTTGTTTAGATTGTGTTATTTGATTTCAATATCAATCAGGTGGATTTCCGCCAGAATCGCCCATCATTTTGAATAAATTCGTCCGCTTCTTTCGGGCCCCATGATCCGACCTCATATTTAGGCAACGAACTGATTGGATACGAATTCCATGCCTGTAATATATCTGTCACATAGCGCCACTGTTCAATGACTTCATCATTACGCGTAAATAAAGTTTGATCGCCCTGTAAACAATCCAGTAACAAACGTTCATACGCTTCTGGTGGCGATGATCCAAACGCCTCTTCATAGCAAAAGTCCATTGAAACAGGAGAGATTTCGTTCATCGGACCCGGTTGTTTTGCACCAATCGATAAATTGATACCTTCATCTGGCTGCAGACGCAAGGTAAGGACATTCGGCGCATCACCAGCCAAATTTTTCCAATTAAATAGAGATAAAGGCACCTGTTTAAATTGGATCGCAATTTCAGTGATGCGCTTACTCAAGCATTTCCCGCTTCTGAGATAAAAGGGAACATTTGCCCAGCGCCAATTATCAATAAAGACTTTGGCCGCCATATAAGTTTCAGTTGTTGAATCCTTAGGGACCCGGTCTTCATCCAGATAGCCCTTGATTTTTTTTCCTTTTCTTTTTGTTTCCTTGTATTGCCCCCTGACAGTATTTTTTAACGCTTCCTCTCCAACCATAGGTCTCAATGATCTCAATACCTTCATTTTTTCATCTCTTACCGAAAAGGCATTGAATGCGTAAGGCGCCTCCATCGCCATCAGCGTTAGCATTTGAAGCATATGATTAGCAAACATGTCTCGAATGATTCCTGATTGGTCAAAGTAACCAGCGCGAGATCCCACACCCACCGTCTCTGCTGCGGTTATTTGTACATGATCTACATATTGTTTATTCCAGAGTGGTTCAAAAATACCATTAGCGAATCTGAAAACAAGAATATTCTGGACTGTTTCTTTCCCGAGATAATGATCAATTCGATAAATTTGTTCTTCATGAAAGCATTTATGGAGGGTTTCTTCTAACGATTTCGCGGAATCAAGATCAACACCGAATGGTTTTTCAACAACTATGCGCATCCATTCCGTTTCTTTATTGTAATTGGCGCAAACTGATAGATGTTTAATAATTATTCCATATACACTGGGTGGAGTCGCCAAATAAAATATTACCCGTTTATACCCTCTCTCATTGATCAGTTTCTTAAGTTCAAAATACCCTTTCTCATCTCGAAAATCAGCCTCGATATATTCTGACTGTTCCAACAACCTATTGACAACCTTTGTATCTACTGGTTTTTTTCGAGCGAATTCATTTACTCCCCCAGTGAGAATTTC
>Ga0180434_10008277_pt1 | contig 11508 bp, 7 predicted proteins | sample SS_ome_7_FD_132453 | JGI IMG/M metagenome (GOLD analysis project Ga0180434, IMG submission 132453) | Hypersaline lake sediment archaeal communities from the Salton Sea, California, USA - SS_1_D_2 metaG | ecosystem: Environmental > Aquatic > Non-marine Saline and Alkaline > Hypersaline > Sediment... | reverse complement strand
TTAGTCAGAGTAACCAGGCCATCTGAGAATAAGAATGCGACATCTGGTAAAAGGAAACAAGCTACAAAAGTACCTTTCACATAATAAATCATGGATAATAATTCCATGCTAAAGTGAGTCCCTGATTTCAATATTTTTACGCCCCAACGGTACGGGTGAAGCGCGGACGTGACGACGTCGCCTCCACCCGTTGGTTAGCCAATGTTCGTCATCACACACTATCGCCGAGGCCAGAGAGATCGCGTTCGCTTTCCAATGACTTCTGGAAGAAGATCACGTCTATCGCTCTACCCCATTTCTCGCCGACTCCCTTGAAATGGGCACATTGCTCCCATCCTAGTCTCCGAAAGAACTCGACGCTGCCCTCGTTCTCGCCGGAGATCGAGGCAATTAGCACTCTTAGTCCCTTTGCGGTTCCAACCTGCCCCAAATGCCGTACAGCTTTCGTCCCCAGGCCCCGGCGGGTGTGTTCCGGTTTCAGATAGACACCCACCTCGGCTGTTCCATCATAGGATTCGTGCTTCCTGAATTGGCTCAGAAAGCAGAACCCCACCATTTCGCCCACATGATGAATTACATATGCCTTGTACAAGCCATGATTGAGCAAGATGCGGGTTCTCAATGTCTCTATTGAAATGGGCCCTGGGTCGAATGTCGCTGTGGTGGTAGCGATGTAGTGATTGTAAATGTCCAAGACAACGGGCAAGTCTTCTTCCTGCATATCTGTGAAGGCTGTCTCTTCCATCGCGGGTCCACCAACTGCTGGCTAACGTTCAAAGCTCAGCAGCGACCAGTCCGCTGGAGCGCCTTGTTAGCCGCAGTAGCTGGGCGGCGCCAGTACAAGAGATCGAGGTGCACACGGTATATTCCTTTTTCGGCTGCGACATTGGTCGCGAATCGTTGGTACTTACTGTTGGTGCGCGCATCAAGCCCAATGACTGTTTTCCACCTAGGCAGTTGTTTCCCGCCATTCTCTCCCCTCAAACCCTTGGCAACATGACTGTCTAACGGAACCTCAAGCCATGGTTCAATGTGGCTCAATTGGTACGCGGCGCATAGATACTTGTTGTATAGAAGGTTGCGGAGAAAGATGTTCATGAACTTTCTTGCTGGGCCCCAGTATTGCGCTCCTGTTGGGAGCTTCTTTACATGTGCTCGAGTAGCGCGATTCAGCACGGCCTGAAATTCCTCCTCACTTGAGACAGAGAATCGGGAAATATCTAAGCCAGCAAGGTAGCTGCGGGCCGCCGCAATTGCACCCTTCGGCCCCATGCGGCGGGCAGTCGAGGCCCCGACAGATGTCCCTGCGATCCGCCTGTGCAGTAAATCTAAAATCTCTTGGTTCATTTCGCTTGGGCGGCTAACTACGGTTTATATGGTTTCCGTCTAAGATCTATATGTGGCGATTTTGCCGTATAACACGCGCAAATATGACCCAGATAACTCACTGTAAGGGAGCGAGTTACAGTTCCCTTCCCGTGTACCATGCGTGTTATATCGTCTGTGTACAACACCCGCCTCCAGACTACGCCAAAGAGCATCAACCGCACTCCTCACGGCCTTTCCGCCGCGGTTGAGGATATGGGTATAGGCTAGGCTTGTCTGTGCACTCCCCTGACGTAATGATACGCCTCCCTTGCCAGTTACGTCAAGCGGATTCCGCCGAGCGTCGCTACGGACTGTTGGCGGCTTTGCGTTCGCAGCAGCTACTCCAGTTGGTCTCTATTAACGGGTGCTTGCGGTCTTCCTATCCTGTTACGAGGTTCAGGAGTTCAGACGGCACGGAGTAATCTGCACAGAGGCGTGCAAGCGAAGGCTGTCGAACGGTCAAGCACTTTTCTCGCAAAACCTCACATCTCGTCGCCTAATAGGAAGCATTGTACAGCGCCCGAGGAAATCATGTGCGCAAGAAAGCAACTGTGGCTTCAGTGAACACTAGAAAGGAGGTCCAGAACGATGATCCTAGAACAACTCGGAATCTACGGTTGGAAAGAACCAGACGAAAACCTTGCAATGGCATCCTTGCTGACCGGCGATCCATTGCTGCTCATCGGCAACCATGGGTGCGCCAAGACGCACCTTGCCAACAAGGTAGCTGAAGCGCTGGGCAAGAGGTTCCTTGTGTATGACGCGTCCAAGGCGATGTTCGAGGACGTGCTTGGGTACCCTAACGTGGAGAAGCTGAAACAGGGTGTTGTCGAGTATGTACCGAGCAAGGTGACAGTGTGGGACAAGGAGCTTATCCTGATCGATGAGCTCAACCGCGCCATTCCAGAGCTTCAGAGCAAGTGGCTGGAGATTATCCGCAGCAGGAAGATCATGGGATTCCCCACGAAGGTTAAATGGGTCTGGGCAGCGATGAACCCGATGAGCTACTCGGCAACGCAAGCGCTGGACGAAGCGCTTATCGGCAGGTTCGCGCTGTTCATCTACCCGCCCGATGTGCTCCAGATGAGCGAGGAGGACAGAATCAAGGTTACGACATGCATCAATGGTGATGATGCGCCGAGTCTCTGCGAGTGGCTGCCAGGCGATAGCCGCCGGACTCTCCGGAAAGAAGTGGTCCAGGAAGTCGCGGCTCAGATGCGCGAAATGCTGTGCAAAGCTGCCGAGCATTTCAACCGACTTCGCAGTGAGATGACAACATTGTCCGAGTTCTTGGCAAAGTTCGCTGACCTTCTGATGCGCGAGACCAACGGCGAGATCGCGCTGGACGGACGGCGTCTCGGGTTCATGTACAGGAACATTTTCGCCAACCGGTCAGTGGAACTCGCCAAAGCAGAGGTATTCGGCAGCAAGCCCGGACCGTTTGCCGAATCGGCCCGGTACGTCGTCCAATCGAGTATACCGATAGGGTTGAACGATGAATCGCTGAAACGTGAGGAGGCGGTCCACAAGATGGAGGTCTGCTTCGACCTGCTCAGCAGCTACTTCGACAAGGGCTCAGAGATAGACAGGGTAAACCGTATCTACGAGGTGTTCACCACAGATGACCTGATGCGGAAGGCGGAGATACTGCTCAAGGAAGACCTGGGCGAGTTCGCTGCGTCAAAGGCGTGGACAGACTTGATCAACGACCATCAGGACATAACGTTGCTGGCGTATACGGCGCTGCAGGTCGAGGCGCGCAGGCCGGGCACGGTTCCGCAGGAGCTGCTGGAGGGTCTGAGTGGCAAGATCAGCGCTTCTCAGCTCGCGAGCGATTGCATCCCGAACCTGAAGGGTGAGTCAATTGAGTACATAGAGGAGGTCGAGAGCTTGCTTGAGCAGGATACAGACCTCGGCAAGCTCGTGGCATACAAGAGGGTCGGTAAGCTGGCTGAGAAGGAGAGGATAAGTGGGGCGGATATCGAAGAAACCGCCAGGCTTATCGAGCAGGATATCGAGACGTTCAAGAAGCTCATTGAGGATGGAGGTGAAGGATAATGAAGACGTTCAGACTGTGGTTTGAAGAAGATAGGGAGATACCGAGGTTCAAGCGGTTGCGGCTTGAGAAGGTACCGGTGTCAATCGCGGATGTGCTCAAGAAGGGTATCCATCCGTGGCAGGGCGCCAATGTTCACAGGTCGCTGAAGGAAAAGTTCGTTGAGGTGCTGAACAGCGGCGGGATGAAGCCTGCTGAGCTGGCACAGTTCGGCTACTGCGCGGATGTCTCGTGCGTGGTATCGAGCTACCCCTGGCAGAATGAGTCGCAGTTCGAGGAGACGCTCGAACGCATCAGGGACGGTGTATATTTCGTGGACAAGCTGTCGTACGTGGAGCTGCTGGAGATCGCCAGGGAACGGTTGCGGAGGAACTGGTCGCACAGGACAGCGCATTCCCTGCTGAGCCGGACGCGCGTGGGATTTGATGAGATGCGGCGGTTCCTCAAGGCGAAGGACAAGGACATCAAGCTCTCTGGCTATGCGGATGTGGAGAGGTACGACCTTCGCGAGATACTCAGACTAGAGGATTTCGCCGGTGAGGATAATATCCTCATCAGCGAGGGTATACCGGTGAAGAACTTCCGGTCGAGCCGGTTCCTGGAAAGAGTCACCGATGAGCGCGGCTTGCTGCGGTTGGCTGACAGCATCCGCGATTTCCAGGTCACGGCAGATTGTTGTGGAACCTTCTGCCACGCCTCTGTCCGGTACAACTGCCAGGGGCATGGAGACAGCGTACGCTTCGTGCCCGAGCTTGACAGAAACGAGGACAAACGAGAGGTGGCGAGCTCGGTAGCGCAGAGGTGGCGGATTGATAAGGGTCGGTACTGTTTTATGACGGATATCGCACGCCTCAGCGAGATGCTCGAGCAGAAGCAGTTCAAGATCGGCTTTCCGTGCCTCGATTACATGAATCCCAGACAGCCAGCAACATCGTCTGCACAGATTGCCGACTCGAAGGTGCCTCGATTCTCAGTGGCCAACTTCATCACAGCCAAGGCGAGCGGAGATTCTATCAAAGCGGTGCTGCGCGAGCATGGTGTCAGCATGACCGGTCGAAAAGAGGAGTTGGTGGACAAGCTCGCAGGGCTTGCCGCGAGAGTATATGAGCAAAACGAGCCCGCGCTCGACGCTTACTTCAGCAAGCACAGGTTCGTTCGTGCAGGTAATACCGTGAAGCACAGGGGCAATGAGTTCCCCGTGCTCGAAGACCTCGATCTGCGCAACATGGTGCTCACTATGTACATCATGAAACACCTGCGAGGGAACACCATCCTCGAAGCTTCCCACAACAACGACACCTTTGACCTCCTCTCCCTCGCCCGCTCACTCATTAAGCGCGAAGTCTCGCTGACCGGCATCTTCCTGCGAATAGAATGAGAGAACAGGGAATCCGTCTTGGCTAGTTCTCCATTTCTGGTAGCGCAGCTAGCTACATGCAAAGTTTCTCGAACACAATTACCCTTTCTTACGCAGCATTACAATCTCTTCACCGAATCCCTGGCGGAAAGTCTCAAGTCTTTCATGACTTTCTAGGTCGCGGATCTTGGGCAAGGGAAGTTCAAAGGGAAACAGGCCAGGGTAATTGCTGATGTCTCTGATAGAAGCTTGATTACCGTTGGTTGCCATCAATACTGCCTCCAGCATCCACACTGCCAAATCAATATTCTTTATGGCATGCCTTGCGCATCCCCGATAATTACCCTTCTTATCTGCAGTCGAAAGCACACCCCAATTCACCATAGAGGCAAGTAGCTTCTGGACGGCATATACCACTGTCTCACGCTGGCCGAACAACTCTTGAACCCGCCGTTGAACCTGAAATGTCGTCACGGAGGCCTGCAGCTTCAACAGTCGACCTGCGGTCTCGGCGACAGTTGCGAAGAAGGGATAGACAGCCATGGTCATTCCCCAGTGGACTGGCAGATGCGCACTTACAGGAAGCTTCTGCAACAACGCAAGCCCATCATCTCGAAGAGATTCGCATGCCTTGGGAACGCTGACCCATATCCTGATAAGATTCGTGATGGTCTTTTCCCTCGATCCGCGCCTTGCCTTCCCACCACCAGAAACCTGCCCCTGTAAAGTCTCCGCCAGAGCCTCTTGGATTTCGTGTTTCTGCTTGTTTGATGAGACAAGACTCGCTGTCCGCTCGAGCCATTCGAGCTTGATGCGCCGGTCAAGCCCAACCTGCCTCAGTTTACTCATCTCGACCTCCGTTCGACCTCGATAAGCGGCACCACAAGTTCGCCAAGGGAAACGCCCCCGTGTCCGACGAGATGTTCCCCCTCAGGAACGAATGCACGCCCACTGGGCGCCAGCAGAGGAAGGAAGTCATCAGGAAGGCCTAAGGTGGGCCATTCAATAGCTTCGGGAAATCTCTCTTTTGCCTTGGCCCTCAAGACCTGGTCGGTATATATGCGACAACGCTGGCCACGCGTCTCTGCCAGCACACCCTCTTCCGGACGCCCGCAGCCCTGGGCTTCGGTGTTTCCATGATCGGAGGTGATGAACACACGGAAACCGCCGTCGCACAAGAGGTCGATTAAGTCTACCATAAATCCCTGCGTGGTCCACTGTCGCACCTGATTGTGCATTCCCGCCGTACCCAGTTCCATCCCGTGCATAATCTTGTCGACCTTGTCAATGACAAGCCCCACAACATGGACTTTCGGATGAGACAAGATGTCCTCAACCGTGGAGAGATCACTGCCATCGAGACCCCTGGCATAGCCCACCTCCTCCTGAGCCAATCCTTGGTCGACCCAGAATCGCGTCCACAATGAGCCTTCCTTGTCTGTGGAGCGAATCGTCGAAGGGAAGTACAACGGGGCCTTCGCAGCAAAGGCCGCTTGTCGTGACACAGATGTCAACGTCGGAACCCATGAGAAGACAGCTTCTTCACGCAAGCGCAAGTCTTGACGTTGCTTAGCAAGGACGTCACGTATGACTATCCATTGGTCGAGCGCCAATCCGTCCAACAAGACGAGAGCACCCTTCGCCCGAGTTGGCCCTAGCAACTGTCGGGCCAGGAACAGCGGGATGTGGTGTAACATAACAGGAGGTGTTGGCGGTTGATTATACAACCCGGCATATCGACCCTGAACCCATTCGAGGAACGCACGGTTGACTGTATCTTCAAGCTTTTCGATTCGTTGTTGAACATCCCTGGATGCAATCGTGCTCGCTTGACACGACATAACGGTAAGCTCAGCCCAACGCCGGCCAAAACTGAGCCAATCTGAATGCCTAGCTTCCGACGCAGGCACTGAGTTCTCTAAGCTCTCAATCAGACCCTCGAGGCGTCGCAGGATGTCGGTTTGGGGATCTAGTATCAGGCCCGATGCCACCCATTTGGTCGCTAACGCCTCGGCATTCCTATGAGCTATGGGATTCAGTATCCCTTCAAGGAAGAGGTTGTCTATGTATACCCGCACGTCGTCATGATCAAAAGGAATGTCTGAGGGCCCGGAGAATCTCAAGTCGTACGCAGCATCCATCTCACGCACCGTACTTACAGAGACATTAGCTACTCGATCGAGGTAGATTGGCCAACGTTCCTGGAGGAACTCGAAGAACTCCGCTCGGTCCCGGACAATCTGCTCCAATGGCCATTCTGCAAAGACATTGCTCTTGCGAAGAAGCTGAATGAAGCGCTCGTCCAAAATGTCTGGTACACGCTCGCCGCGATAGTGGCGACGGAGCAAGACTCGCAGCAAATCGGATGGTTGCCTAATCAGCTCCGGTGCGATTTCGAACACATGGCGCAATGCAAAATCCTTTGTCGCACTGTCGCCTAAGTCACCGGGCTTTTGTTGGAGCAGCGCGTTATGAAGCGCGTCCAGACACGCCCGATCGAGTGCGGCGACGACCGGATAGCTCAGGCTCGGAAACAATTCCCCTAAACTGAAGAAGAGCTTCCGCCCTGCTTGCAGGAGATCGTATGGTAACGAAGAGAGGTTATCCAATCCTGCTCGCAGTACAACCACTAAATCCGTTAGTTCGCCTCGGTCCCAGCGTGATCGATATTTCGACTCGTACGCATATCGGAATGTAACATGATCTTCAAAGGGTATCAGTTCGAAGCCTCGCTCCCGCAATCCGCGCAGTAATTCTTCCTCGAGGAGCAGGCCGTCAGGATCGGCCACCAGCGTTAGGCGCGCAACTTGCGGGACAAATTCCTTCAATATCTGGTCGCGCCACGAACTCATTACCAACACTTCTCCAGTCAATCTCGGACTCCCAACAGTTCGCACTTCATTCAGTATTACCACCTACAACACGCAAGAGGAGCAATGGCAGCATATCTGGAACAGTTTCGGCGCGTCGCTCTAACTGATCAAGCCAGTCCTGCTCCTCGCGCTCGAGCTGACTCAGTCGGTGGTCCCGGACAGCGGGCAAGCCGATGCGCTCAAGCGCTTGGCGGCGAGCGGCAAACGCGTAAACACCTTTCTCACGCTCCACAGCTAAACGTCTGCGATGACTCTGCACAAGCTCATCATAAGCCGCCTTTCCTTGCACCTCAGCAACGTCTAGCACCCGCTCAAACCCACGTTTTGCCTCTTCTCCTTCGATATGCTTGACCACATGAGGCGAACTCGAAACCAGATGGTCCCATATGTGCCTTGCAGTCGGAGTCAGAACTCGTCCATCATCATGTAGGAACATCGGCATTACTCGCTGCTCCCTCTTGTGTATAGCACGCACTTCGACGCGCCATAGAGACCATATCCCCCTCACATCTCCCGATATCCCGAGAATCCGAATATGCGCAACGGGTTGACCCGGAGCAAAGCGGGGCACCTTTAGCGCAAGGTCTCGAACACGACTGTCTTCCAGAGTAAGATGCTTAGCAGAAGGTAGCAGCTCGGCATCGCGTAAGGCGAATACCACATTTCGAAGCTGCTGTCCGTCCGGCCAGGTCAAATTCCACGCTCGCCCTTTTCTATCCACCTCGCCACCATATGCCTTCAGGTAGCTGACCGCCATCCGCTCAACCCACTGGGGTAGCGGATGTCTCAACAAGCGTTGGACATCAGTCGCACTCAGGTCTTCTGTCGAACCCAGGACTGCTTCATGCTCACGCGCTGACTCCGCCGCTTCCTCAACTTCGCTGAGCACCTTCTGCACACTCGCCTCTATAGTCTCCGGGTGAAGAATGAGTTCCGCATACAACTCGTCGAACATTCGCTCGGCCTGAGCAGAATCGAGGACGTCGCCGGTCTTATCGACCCCGAATTCCTCCAGTATGATAGCAAGCTTTTGTTCAAGCACCTCTCTAACCCTGAATTCCACCGTATCCTGCAACACGAAGTTGAGAGCGCGAACCGTGCGAGCCTGCCCGATACGATCAACACGACCGATCCGCTGCTCCAGGCGCATGGGGTTCCACGGAATGTCATAGTTGATTGCCACGTGGCAGAACTGGAGGTTGAGACCTTCACCGCCCGCATCCGTCGATATCATCATGCGAGCGTCATTGGCAAAGGCCTCTTGGACAGCGTTACGCTCCTCGATGCTCATAGAACCGTTCAAGCACACAACCGTGAAGCCGCGGTCGGTTAGGAAATCTCGCAGCATTTCTTGGGTGGGTATAAACTCCGTAAAGATTAGGAACTTGAGATCTGGGTCGCCTTCTTCTTGTTGTAAGCGATATATCCAATCCAACAGAGCCTCTGCCTTGGCATCTGTAGCCGCCCCTTCCGTGCTTCTCGCAGCCTCAAGAAGGAACTCAACTTCTGACTGTTCGCTCTTGAGAGCCTTCATGCGCATCTTGAGAACGCTCTCAACCTGCTCTTGTCCATTCAGGTCATCCCATTCATCCTCTAAGAGTTCGGGGAACAGCGTAAGCTGGTGCTCTGGTGCCTGAAGTACCTCAAGACGCCGCTCGAGAGTAGTTCGAATGGCCCGCGTCGAAGAGGTCACCAAGCGCTGCATCAAGAGCATTAAGAAACCGATGTAATGTTTCTTCTCTTTGATCGCTTGGTTGTAGCCTTTGCGCACATATTCTGTGACGGCGCTATATAGCGTCCTCTGATCGCGGTGGCGTTCCTCCCAAGAGACAGGTACTAGACGTGTGTGTCTCGGCTTAAACAGCGGCTTGCCTTCTGCATCGATGGCCCGGCGTTTCTCGGTTCGAATGACGTATGGCTCAACTCGTTCTCGTGACACACTTGCAGGGTCTGGAAAGGCCTCCTCGTCGAGAAGCGAGATCAGTCTGTGAAACGCGTCCGTCTTCCCCTGGTGTGGGGTCGCGGACAGTAGGAGCACATACGGGGCCACATCGGCCAGTGTCCGACCCAACTTATAACGAGCAATCTGCTCCGTACTCCCACCCAGCCGATGTGCTTCATCCACGATAACCAGATCCCATCCTGCAGCAATAAGATCTTCAAAACGCTCGCGGTTGTGCTGCGCTACCTGCTCCGGTGACCGTCCTCGACGTTCGTCAATCGGTTTGACAGAGTCCATGGAGCAAACGACCTGGTCGTATGCTCGCCAGAGATTCTCCTCGTGAACTAGTCGTCGATACGCCTCGAAATCGCTCGGAATCAACAGGCGGAACTCCTCGCCAAAGCGGGTCTTCATCTCGGCCACCCACTGTGTCAGCAGACTCTTAGGCGTCACCACCAGTGTCCGTTTCACAAGCCCACGAAGTTTTAGCTCTCGCAAGATGAGACCCGCCTCAATGGTCTTACCGAGCCCGACCTCATCCGCTAACAGGTAACGCACTCGGCTATCAGACATAGCCCGAGATAGCACCAAGATCTGGTGCGGCAGGGTGATGATCGACGACTCGATAGGAGCAAGCAACACATCTTGGGTCAGAGCGTCCGCCACGCGAGCAGCAGCAGTAATATAGTCAATGTGCGACGGACCAAGTCTAGCGCAGGGCGCACCAACTGGCTCAAGTTGATCGCCGTGAACGCGGACTACCAGATCTTCATCTGGGAACCAGGCGCGGCAAACTCGCTCACCCCACAAGGATTCAATCTCTACTAGGCGGCACGCCTTTCCATGCTCTACACTCCATACCCAATCGCCTGGCTGCCATGTCTGCGCTAGTGATTCTTCCAAAGGGATCACAATCCTATACCGGTACGCTGCATCGCCTCGAGGTCGAAGAAGTGCGCCTGCTCGAGTCCTCCATACCTCTCAGGATGACAAGTCAGAATCAGGATCTGAAGTCGCTGCGCAGCTTCTTCCAGAATAGTCATGACTCGAGCCAGCCGACCCGCATCGGTTGCCGTTAGAACATCGTCCAGGACCACGAGCTGGTGTTCATCCTTTGAAAGTAAGTCAGCGAGCGCTAGTCTTGTCACAAGATATAATTGTTCCTTTTCACCGCCAGAGAGGTTATCAACAGTTACAGATATGCCTACCGTCTCGGGACGCACCGACGCCGGTCCAAATCCATCGTCCATCTCGATACTCCCAAGCCTGCGGCCCGCGATCCGGTGAAACATACGGGTGGCCGCGCTTTGTACAGGTGCCGCCACTGCAGCGACAGCCTCCGTGCGGCACGCAACCACAGTATCTCGCAGCAGACGTATGGCATTGACGCGCAGCTCCTCGCCTTGAATTTCCCTTTCCAATTCTGCTACTTGTTCCTCTGCGAGAGCCAATGCCGTATAGGGACCTTCGGCAGAAAGATGCTCAAGTTTCCCTTCCTCGCTTTTCTCCTTCTCGAGGGCCTTGGTTGCCTCACTCTCGGCAGCTTTCAGTTGTCTCTCAAGTTTGGCTACGCTAGCAAGGGGATTCTCTTCATAATCAGCCAGTTCACCCTCAACCTCTCCGAGCCGCCCTTTTGCGGCCTCCCATTCCATCGCGAGCTTCTCTAAATCTGCTTTCCGTTCCTGAGGTCGCTTGCCATCGTCTTTAAGCCCAGTCAACTCGCGTTCCAGCGAAGAAATCCGTTCTTTAATGTCTTTTGCCTGGCGATTTAGCGTGTCCGTCTGTCCTTGAGCTGCCGTGAGGGCGGTCTGAGCTTTCATCCAGTCGACCTCCGCCCCTTCAACCCTCACTATGAATGCCCGCTTGACTTTCTCGGCGGTTGACTTGAGCGCTTCATTGTCAGGAGGGAAAT
>Ga0180434_10008276_pt1 | contig 11509 bp, 5 predicted proteins | sample SS_ome_7_FD_132453 | JGI IMG/M metagenome (GOLD analysis project Ga0180434, IMG submission 132453) | Hypersaline lake sediment archaeal communities from the Salton Sea, California, USA - SS_1_D_2 metaG | ecosystem: Environmental > Aquatic > Non-marine Saline and Alkaline > Hypersaline > Sediment... | reverse complement strand
GCATGGAACAGGGGTGACCGCACGTCGAAGTACCGACGGAGCTTCACCCACTGTGCGGTGCGTCTCATGCCCGGTGCCCGTCCCACGCGGCAATGAGTTCTTCCTGATCCGAAGCCCGCTTGCTGCCGATGAACTTGTCGATCGAGAGGATGGCATCCACGGGAACACGGTACTCGTGCATCCCGCTGAAGTACGTGATCTCGGGATTGGTCATGTCCACTGAAGCGACGATCACCCCGATGTCGTTGGGGTTGACCTTCTTCATGGAGGCCATGAACTTCTTGAAGTTGACCACGTACAGCGGGTTGTAGCGCTTGCCCTCCCACCCCGCGACGTTGAGATAGACGTTGTACAGGTGCATCACGTCCGCCGAATCCTTCGGCGTTGCGTACCCGCGCTCATGCTGGAAGATCTCCCGGACCTTCTCCTTGACCCCCGCACTCCGGGCCCACTCGTAGACGTCGGTGCCCTTCACCTTACCTCGGGCGATGAGCGAGGCTTCTTTGAGGGACCGCGCGATCTCCTTGGCCACGTAGAAGTCGGAGGTGAAAGAGACACCTCTCTTGTCGAAACCTCCCTTGGTCGCCTGGGACCCCCCCAGGCCGCCGGCCTCGGGGATCTCCTTCTGGAAGCCCGAACGGGAAAGCTCCTTGGCGTCCACGCTGGCGTGGTAAAGCTTCTCCACGTCCGCGTGGGGTGGGGGCTCTTTATCCCGGCGACGTTTCTCATCCTCCCACGCTTTCAGCCGCTTCTGGCCTTCCTTGACCCAACTCAGCGTCTTCGACAGCCCCTCCTCGATCTCGCCCATCAGGGCCGGGACCTTGTTCACATCAGGGGCATTTTCCACCCACCACTCAGTCTCGACGTCTCGCTCGAAAGTCTCTGTCCCTGCCAGCATCCGTTCCAGGCCATCGACGGCGTATCCGAGGCTATCAACGAGATAGCCCAACATCCGGCGGTCGTTCTCTCGAACTAGCCCCCGCCAGTAGTCGAGTTCGTCCTTCCGGAACTTCTTGGTCTGGGATGTGATGTAGTCGAGGTTCCACAGGCCGAAATCGTCGAGGAGGTCTTTGCGATCATCGAAACCCCCTAGATTCAGGCGGTCGAGCATCTTCAAGGCGTCCTCGACCCGACCGAGTTGCTCATCGACCTTGCGAACCAGCATGGGTCCGTACTTCTTGATCTCCCGCGGGGGGTGGGTGATGCGAGCCTGCCTGGCGGACCTGACGGGAGTGTAGAACCACTCGTTCATGTCCGTGCCAGCCCAATAGACGTGCTCCACCGGCACCTTCATCGAGAGGATCTTCCCGCGGCCGTGGAGCTTGGCGTAGGACCGCGTGAGCGTCACCCAATCCCCAGGGCGGATCTCGTCGATGCCCTCGGGGACGCTGCGGTAGATCGTGATCGTCCGTTGGCCAGGGCGGTACGGCACCTGCCGCATCATGGCAGCGGGCACGACCTTGTGAACGTTGGGCAGGAGGTCCTCGGGGAAGTCCCGGGCCGCGTCCATCCGGTTGCGCCGCTCGGAGTCATCACTGGCAGTCTTCCCCACCCGTGGCCGTCTCAGAACGGCGATGACATCTCCACTGGAGGGGAAGGTTCGGGCCAGCGACTTCCAGACACGCCGTGCGTCAGACGAGGTGGCCGCAAAGCCAAGACCGCAGTAGTCGGGAGCGAACAGGTAAGGGTCGCGGTTCTTGTCGAACATCTCCGCCATGAAGGCGATATACATCGCCTTGCCGAGGCCCTTCCCCTTGTACTCGTCGATGACGGCAGCCCTGTCCACTTGAAGGACAAATAAGCCAAGCTCTGGGTACTTCTCCCGTAGCTCGCTCTCCTCATCTGGGCAGTCGTTGAGATGCAGGCGCCAGTAACCGACGATGCCGCCAATCTTCCGCCCCCTCGTGTAGAGGCTCAACAGGCCCCCGCTACCGTCAGACTTGAATCGATACGAGATCTCGTCCGTCAATGGCTTGGGCTTCCCGTACAGTTGCGCCGTCCGATAGCCGTACCAGGCTTCGGACAGATCCCTGGCTGCCGCTGTGCGGCCCCCGAGAACCTCGTCGATGTCCAACCGACGAACCACCTTTGCGTTGCTCGGGTCGATCAGGGTCCCGTGCTCTACCGGGTGTTTCGTTCGCGGCCCTCGGTAACGAATCTCCAGGACCTCGACCCCTTGAAGCTCGGATGGCCGCCAAAGCTCGACAGACTCCCGAAGCTCGGGGAGGGACTCGAAGACGAACACCCCCTCTGTGGGGTTGTCGTCCATGTCCCGACTGCGCCACCCTTCGAGCTTCGAGCCCTTCGGCTGGATGCGGTAGACGAGGCTGGAAGCCCACAGCCCCCGGTGCTCCTCTCGTGGAGCTTCGGGGGTCGCCTCTACGATCTTGATGATGCTCGGGTCGTAGACGGCGATCTCGTACCCGGAGGCCAGCGCCGAGTAGGCACCTCCGATGCCAAGGCGCTTCAAGATCTTGTAGGTCTCGTCACGCCCCACCATGCGGAACAGGCTGCCGATCCACCCTCCCCCGTGCATCGGGCCACCGTCAGGAGCCCTTTTCAACCCCCGCTCCGCAGCCAACCCCTCTGTGATCTCCTCCAACGCATCGTTCCATCGAGGGTCACCCCGGGAGCCGTCGTAGAGCTTGTTCCCGTCGAGTTCCACCTTGTAGAGGATGGGCTCAGCGGTGTACTTGCAGTAGACGCGAGCCATGCCAGGGTCCGTGGCGAAGTAGATGCCAGGCCCATGGGCCAGGAGCCCACCCCGCTCCCCACTCCCCACGAATTTGAGGGAGAACTTGCCCCCTTGAAGCTTGCGGCCACAGTGGTAGGCCGTGATCTTCGACTTGGGCAACCGCCCCGCCGTTAGTCCGTACCAGGCGTCCTCTAGCTTCTGCGAGACACGCTTCTCCAACCGCTGGAAGTCCTTGCGGTCCCGCAGCTTCGTATCAGCTTCGACTCGGTGCTGGTGCGTACCCATCTACCTACCGTTCCAATAGACGGAACATTGGACCTAGCGATCTCCAACACGGTGCCATCGCACGATCTCGATCATCGAAGGGTCGGCGACCGCGAAGCTGTAGTCATGAACAGAGGGTTCCCATACCTTGAACCAGGTGTACCCGTGACGCTTGGTGTCAGGGTCCTGCATGATCTCCGGCATCGCCTCGTAGGGAAGACGTTTGTTCCCTGGATTGCGAGGGGGCTCTGGAACATAGCGGCGAAGGATCTCCTCAGCCACCGGATCCCTGTAGGGGTTGAATTCCTTGCCCTTCTTGATCCGCACCTCTGCCAGCCACCCTCCAAAAGGGCCTTCCGCGATGTGCTCCGCCTGCGTCTTCATCCCAGGACGGCTTGCCGGATCACTGAAATAAGCCACCCCGTGAGGCCCAAAGCGGAAGCGGTCGAACTTTCTTTTCGCCCCGTGGAGATAGATACCCGCCGGCCACTTCGATGACCCAGCCGTCTTCGCCAGCCCCCGTTTCCCAAGCTCGGTCTGGAGGTCCTGGACGAATCGACGTTGCTCGCCCGCGTTCAACTGATCCTTCAGCCACTTCCAGGTGAACGACTGGCGAAGCGCCGTCTCGACGTAGCGGCGGGTAGGCTCCCCCTTGGCCCCCGCCTCATCGAGTTCATCAGCGACCATCTCCACCCGCTCGTCCCAATCCATCTCCTGGTGGACGAAACGCTTACGCCCTTGCTGGCGGGCATCCTGAAGGGCCCGGGTCACCCCCTTGATGATCGTCTTCCGACTCTCGGGGGTCAGCATGTCGTGGATCTCGGCCCACGTCGGCGAGTCGATGAGGGCCGTCTCGATGCCCTGGGCATTCAACCGCATGGTCATCACCCGGGGTTCAAGCTCATCGACGATCTGAGCCATGTACGCCCGGACCTCCACCGGGTCGTTGTAGTAGTCCTTTCCCCCCGACTCGTACTGCTCGTGCTGGAGGCTGTAGTCCCGCAAATGGGTGACCTCGTGCAACAGCACCGAGAATGCTTCCCTCTCCACCTGATCCATGTTGTCGAGGAACTCGCGGGGACTCTTGTTCCCGTTGATGCGGAGGTTCATCTGGAGCTTGTGGCTCCAGCCCGCCGGCATTCGCTTGCTGAGGACTTTCCCGCCGTCGATGTACTGATGCTTCTGCGTCCAGTGATCCACCTTGGAGCCCAAGGTCAACCACACAGGCACGCTGACCCTCCGACCCCCCACGTCCGTCGTTTGGTAGTCCCCAAGATCGACGGGCCAGCCTCGGACTTCTCGGTTGTCCTTGACCGGCGTATCCAAGTCCCCAACACGGAACCATCGGCCAAGTCGCTTCGTGACCCCCTTGGCCAGGTCTCGGACCTGGCCCTTGTCCACAGGGATCGGCCGCGTGGCAACCTTGGCCACGTAGAGGGCTGCCACCCTCGCGACCCGTGTCTTGCCGACGTAAACGGGGACCTTCAACCCATAGTCAGCCAGCAACTCCTCTGCGTCTTCCTGATCTCCTGGCCGGGGAACGAGGAGGCCAACGATGGCCTTGTGGGGGATGGCGACCGGCTGCCCTTCCCGCTTGCTGATCCACTCCCGCTCGTCCTCCTTGAACTCGAAGGACAGATACTCAGCATCTCGGTAGGACTCCTCGACGCACTCCTCGTCTTCTTCCTCCCACCCGGTCTCCTCGTCGTACTCGAAGCACTCCTCGGGGATGGTGTACTGATGCTGCCACCCCTCCCCCGCGATGTAGGCCGCGTGATCAGGGTACGTGTCGTACCAAAGGCGGTCGTACACGACCTTCATGACCTTCCCGCGTAGCACCTCAGCATCGAGGATGAGGGCCACGTCCGAGTAGCTGATGTCACCGCCGAACAGGGGGATCTCGCTGAACGAGACGAAGGGGGCACGCTTCCCGAGCTTCTTCTTGCGGAGTACCGCCTCGACGGTGGGCCACGAGGTCGTGTGGTAGAGGTGCTTCATTTGAACTTCGGTGCCCCCCCACCTCGGGGGAACTGGATGGCGACCTCCCCCCACGGCTGCCACATCCGTTTCCACTTCTCGTCCTTCGGGGAGTAGTAGTCCACGAACTTCACCGTCCCGCGCATCCCCTCCAGGTCGGCGATGTAGTCTGGGGCTGTCGTCTCGACGGTGAGGCAAACGAGGACCGCGAACTCACCACTCATCCTGTCCACGACCCAGAACATCGACTCGTTGATGGCCTTCGACATCGACGTGAGCCAGACAGCGCAACCCTCACTGCGGCAGATCTCCCGGATGGTCGCCTTGCCGATCTTGTCGTCGGCCATGGCGTTGCGAGGACCCACATCGAGGGCGTCCATGATGTCGTAGTCCTTGGGCGACGGCCGCTGCCCCCTTGGGTTGACGGTGAGCCACTGGAGCCCCTTGCGAAGCTGTCCGCGGGGACGAATCAAGGCACCCATGAACAGATCGATCTTCCTCGGCTTCTGGCCAAGGGTCTTCCGCATCGTCTCCAGATCGGCCCGGCTCACCTTGCGGAGCTTCCCACCGGGCTCGACCATGTACCAGTTCTTGACGTGCCGCATGTCCGCCGCAACAGAGCACCCCAGCGCCGTTCGACAGAACTCAGCGTCGAGGGTGACCTCTTGGGTGGGCTCCTCGCTCTGCGGTTCGTAGATGCCTCCGGGGTTCTCCAGGTGGGCAAACGGCTTGCCCTTCCCGTCGATCTCGGCGATGAATAGCTCGTGGCCCAGGCGCTTACCCCGCTGCCACTCCCCCCACTTGATGATCTCGTCGAGGTTGGCCCCCCACTGAGCCCCGAAGTCTCGCTCTGCCCGCACGGAGTAGTCGCCCCCGGTGAACTCGCCGGTATCCAGAACGCGGTTCAACTCCTCTCCGTCAAAGACCCGATAGAGGGGGATGGGGGTGAGGAACTTCCCGCGGATCATGTTGTTGCGATATTTCTTCCTCGCCTGCTCGGTGGGGGCTTCATAGATCTTGATCTTGACCGATCCTGCCTGGAGGTGGCGGGCAGCAACACGCTGAGCGCTCGCCTGGTCAACGATTGCACTCGCCGGGATGTCTCCAGCATGGAGGACATTCCCCTCGACCTGTCCCGTTGCCCGCAGGTTGCGAGGATCCAGCTTCGTCAAGTCCACCTTGATGCCTGATCTCTGCCGGATGTACTTGGGGTCGGGAGACAGCCAGACGTACTTGTTCGGTGTCCCGCTCGGGAAGTCCTCCATGTACTCACGCCGCTTCGCCGGGTACGCCTTCAACCCCTCCGAGGTGTCGTACTCCCAGGGGGGCCAGTGGTAGTAGAAGCGGGGGACTTCGATGCCGATGTCCAGGTCACCCGAAGGGTCCATGGGGATGGTGACCTTCGAGGACGCCCTACGGCGCGGCGTGCTGATGGGACGGAAGGGGGGTGCAGCCAGGGCAGCCTCCTCCAGGGCCCTCCACTCATCCTCTTCCCACGAGGGGATGTCCGTCATCTCCGTTGGAATGTAGCCCCTTGCTTCGACGCCCACCTCGCCTGTGACAACCACGTCTCGGTGGGCACGGCGAATGGCCCCAGGCTCTACCAAGGCCGCAAGCACACCACCCCCGCGGCTTGCGTAGGACCTCGCCTCTATCGCACGGGCATACCAGTAGACGCCAGGGCCCATCACCCCCCGGGGCGACTCTTGGAGACCCCGCATCGAGCGTGGCCCCCCTCCTCGGAAGAGAACCAATCTTCCGCCTTTTGTCCTCGGAGGCTTCCGCTTCGGGCCTTCCCAATCCGGGAAGGCCCCTGAATGCTGGGTCGTCGCTTTCCGGGAAGCCGCCTTGCCCATCACGTACTTCAACGACTCCATCTGGTCACGGTTCAGACCCTTGCCGAGGACGTACTTCTGGAAGGCTTCAGCGAACGCCTCACCGATGTTCGTCTTGCCGTAATCCGAGACCGGCTCGATAGGTTTGAGGTTGCCGTGCTCGTCGGTCAGACTCGGGGGCCAGTCGTACTCGGTCGCCTCTCCCTTGTCGATCTGAACGAGGTCGTTGAACCGCCCCCGCTGTTCGCGGGTCATGTGCTTGAACCAATAGCGGTGGCCAAGTTCATGCAGCAGGACCAGGATGATCTGGTACGGCCAGACATAGAGGGAGATCTCATCCGTCCCGGGGTCGTACTGCCCGTTGAACTGGCTGATGTCGTAACCCTCTTGCTTCGCCTCGGCCTTCTCCTCGTCGGTGAGCGTCCCCGACTCCTTGCTCATGTAGAAGATGTTGCCGTACCACAGCTTCCCGAGGCCCCGACGCTTCAAGAGGTCGTGGGTTTTCAGGACGTGCTTGATGACGTTCTGATCCGTCTCTGGCCGAGCCGCAGGGTCGAGGATGACCAGCTTCGTTCGGCCCAGGGCCGTCTCCCGGAAAATCCCCTCATCCTCCGGGATGCCGGCGCGCTCCCAATACTGACCGAGGTCCTTGAAGAACTGCCCGACGATCTCACCAGGGTCCGTCATGTCCCAATCGTGCTTCAACGCCCGAGCGGCGATGCGGCTCGCCTTCGTCTCCTTGACCATCGCCTTGATGCGAGGATCGGTGAACTTCCCGGCCCGGATGAGGTCTCGAAGTTCGGGGGTCAACCCACCTCGAATAGCCTGGATGAGCTTCTGCCACGGAGAGTCCCACGTACTGAACGAGACGCGCTTCGTCGCCACATCCCGCACGGTCTTCATCATGCGGGCCCAGCGAAGCCGCACCAGGTACTTCGCCAATCGCTCCTCGGGGCGCCCCTTGTTCTTTAGCCCGTCGTCCAGGCCCGCAAGATGGCGGTTCAGGCTCCCCAACGCTTCGATCTTGTCCTCGATGAGGTTGGGGAGGTGTTGGAGGACGTAGGGGCTCTGCGTCCACTCAGCCAAGGCACCCGGGATGTGGGTGAGGGCCGCGATCACCCGGTCAACGCCCTTGATGGCCCCCTTGAAGTTGTGGGGCTGGATGGGCTTGTCGAGTTCCTTCTCGACACGAGCACGCTGGCCATCCACCCACTTCTGGGGAATGGAAACAGCCGCCTCGGTGTATCGACCTACCGTCCGTACCATGCGGCTTCAAGCTCCCTGATGTAGTCCGGGGTCCGCAGGTCTCGGCCGCCCCCATGCTCGAAGTAACTTCGGACATCTTCGAGACTAGACGCCGCCTCTGTGAGCTTGCTCTCCGCCCAATCTGGGAACTGCGTGGTAGCGTCCACCCTCTCCATCAACATGGCGGCATCGTCCGCCATCTGGCGAAGGTGCTTGCGGGACATGTAGTTGCCATCGGAGTCGGCCTTCTTACGCCACTTTCCGCCCCGCTCGTTGTACCAGCGCACTGCCCAAGCCGAGGCAACCGCACTCGGCCAAACGTCGAACTTGGCCCTGGCCTCGTCGAGGGCTTGCTCCCACAGGTCCTCGTCGGTGGCCTGGTTGTCGCCTTCCAGGAAGTCGTACTCGCCGGCAGTCTTGCCCGCCTTGGCGTCGGCCTCGTCCATCTGCTTGATCACCTTGGTCACCCATGCCTTCCCAGGGTCCCCACCCCACAGCAACCACGAAACGAAGCCCTTGTCCCGCCAGGGCTCGCCCTTGAACTTGGGGTTGATCGCCTTGTTCTTCTGGTGGCGGGAGAAGAAGCCCCTCATCTTCCGGATGGTCTCCGGCGAGAGGGTGTCTCGGTTCTTCAAGTTCACGGCCCGCTGGACCCCGCTGCCGATGCCCTCCTCACCAGCCTCCGCAGGAGTCAGCCCGGCCTTGTCCCCTGTCTGCCGCTTGCGGTACTCCAGCCCCTTCGCGGCAGCCGCAGCCACGTCCTCGGGGGGTTTGAAGTCGATATAGTCGTAGCGAGCCGCCGCCGTCTTCTCAGGTCGCTTGTCGCTGTAGGTGTAGTCCGGTACGTCCCACAGGTTGTAGAGGTAGTGCCCGAAGGGGAGCCCGTAGACATCCGGCAGCCCCCAGATCTCGATCTGATCGAAATCCCAGGACCCTTGTGGAACGTCCCCCTCGTACTCTGACTGTAGGCCGTCCAGGTAGCCGAGAGTGACATGGGGCCGGTACACCAGCGGGAAGCTGTCAGCCACCTCGAAACCGGCATCGACCAACCGGTCTCGGACCTTCCACCGAAGCTCGGCCATCTCGTCGTTGAAGCGAACAGGAGTGACCCCAACCTTCCGCTCCATGGCCGGATGCACGAAGTGATCGAGGTCTTCGAGCTTCCCTCGAACGGGCCCCTCCATCTCCTGCACCACGTCCCCCACGATCTGGACGAACTCCTCGGTGCGGTCCTTCGGGACCTCACCGACATAGAGGAAGGTGACGTGGGGTGGCGACGTGTCGTGAGGCGACAGGTCGGGGTACTGTTCCGCCAGAAAGTCCGGAAGCGGAATGAACAGCCCCACACCGCTACCGTCGCCCGTCTTCTTCCCGTCCTTGGCACTGGCTGTCGGCCGGAGCTTCGGGTCCGGGTCCTTCATCCCCGGCTGGATCTCAGGCTTCCGCTGGAATTTACGCCCAGGCCCACGACGGCGCACAGGTCCGCGGGGCCGGGCGTGGGGGCCTCGCAAGAACGGGCCGCCCATGTAGATGTGCTCGACCGTCCAGCCGGCGTAGGACCGGGGCACCTTACAACCCGGCATGACCTGGGCCAGGATGGAGTTCTGCCCCTTCTGGATGGAGAGCACGCAGTCCTGCTTCGCCCACTGCGAGCGGCGGGCCGCCTTCACGGCCTCCACCAAGCTCACACGGTCCTTGATGCCTTTGGTCTTGACCTTGCCCGCAGCCTGCTTTGGTCCGGGACCGGGCTTGTAGTCGTCAGATGTGCCGTAGGGTGCCTCGTAACCCTTCTCCGACGGAAGTTCAATGGGCTTACCGTCGTCATCGACGAGCTTGACCTCCCAACCGCCGTCCGCACCTGTGCCGAAGGTCGCCCCGCCATGCTGACGGATGATACGACCCATCTCAGCGAGGGCTTTGTCGACGTCCTCGATCTCGGCATCTCCCCCGTAGACCTTCTCAGCCCACTTCTCCCACTCCTCGTCGTCGATGATGTGGGCAAGCTGTTCCGGGGCGATGGCGTAGATCTCCGCCGTGTCTGTCCCCACCTGTGCTGCTTGCTTGGGCCTACCACCACCCATGACACCTCCACCAGGCACACGTACCTGTAGAGGGGAGTAAATAGGCGATCTACCGGAAGTGTCGGCGAAGGCGCCGTTGAACAGCCTGTTGCAGACCGCGGGCGTCGGATGTGAGGGTCGGGTCTTCGAGGAGCGCCTCCCGGGCGAAGGTCCGAAGAGACCTTCGCTGGTTCTTGGGGATGGCGAACTCCTCGATCAGGGCCATGTTGTCGAGGCTCGGCTTCTGCAGCACCCGCAGGTACTCCCGAGCCTCGTCCTCGGGCATTCCCGTCGTGACCTCACGGAACCTCTGCTGTTGAGGCTTCGATAGGAACGACAGCGGGCTCGGGTCGGAGAGCCCGAGGTCCATCAGATCCAACATCAACGACACGTTCCGGTCTTTGAGGTGCCCCGCCAGGTACGCCGCAAACGGTTTCTGCTCCTGCACCATCTCGGCCACCACGTCGAGGAGACCGAGGCGCTTCATCAGTCGCAAGGCGTCAGGGGCTGTCGACTGCTTCAACACGTTCTCGACGAACAGGGTGCCGATGGCTTCCCACGGGGCCTGCTTCATCCTCCGGGCGTTCCGCTTGATGCTGGCCTCGACATCCGGGGGGATCGTGAGACCGTAGCGAGCCACGAACTTGATGACCCGCAGCAGACGGGTGGGGTCGTCCGAGAACGTCTTGTCCGGGCTCGAAGGGCAACGAAGGAACCCTTCCTCCAGGTCCTTCATCCCACACCCGGTCAGGTCGAGGATCTCTGCCTTCTCGGGGCCGCGGGCGAGGTCGGAGAGCCGCCACAGCAAGGTGTTGAAGGTAAATTCTCGTCTGTAGATGTCTTCCTCGATGGTGGCCGGGCCCACCTGGTGCGGCTTGTAGCCCTTGCCTTCATCCCCGCCGTAGGACTCCTTCCGGGCGTTGGCGATCTCGATGACCTCCCCTTTGAGGTCCGTCCCGTCGTACTGCCAGTTCCCCTTGATCGTCACGATCGCCACGCCGTACTGATTGGTCGTCACATCCGTCGGAACGGGGATGGCCTTCGCCACCTCCTTGGCAAACCACGCTGAGTCGCGACCAAGGCCGATGGTATCCACCACCACATCCACATCCTTGATTGGACGGTCGATCACGAAGTCGCGGACAGCCCCACCCACCACGTAGATGTGGTCCCCAGCCCCGTGGCGCCTCGCCACCTTGGACAAGAACTCCATCAAGGCGATGGAACGGCGATGGGAGGTGGCCGCGAGGTAACGGCTGGCCACCCGGCTGGCAGCATCGGACACCATGCTACTTTTTGTACTCCCACACGATCTCTCGGCCATCCCGGCTTTTTTCAATCTTGCCTGCCTTGGCCAGCGACTCCAGGATAGCCCGCACGCGCCGGGCAGCCTCGGGTCTCCGCATGGAGTCCGGAAGGGCTGCGTGGTTGTC
>Ga0180434_10008275_pt1 | contig 11509 bp, 7 predicted proteins | sample SS_ome_7_FD_132453 | JGI IMG/M metagenome (GOLD analysis project Ga0180434, IMG submission 132453) | Hypersaline lake sediment archaeal communities from the Salton Sea, California, USA - SS_1_D_2 metaG | ecosystem: Environmental > Aquatic > Non-marine Saline and Alkaline > Hypersaline > Sediment... | reverse complement strand
CCGAGCGCCGGCTATATATGGGACAGGTGCCGCGAGGCGGACGTCAGTTACAGGAGCTACGGTGAGTTCATTGATAATGCGCGCGAGGTAGGCAAACCAGGTACCACGAACGTAGAATCTCTTAAAGGCCATTTCGATCCATACTTCCGGAGCTACGATCTCAATTATCTGGATGTAGACCGTGCCGCACGTTTCATCGAGGAGTTCAAAACGTTTGTCGCGAAAGGGACATTACCGCGGTTCATAATCATGCGTCTTCCGAACGATCATACGGCGGGCACCAGAATAGGCAGTCACACACCGCGGGCGATGGTGGCGGACAACGATCTTGCTCTCGGGACGGTGGTCGAGGCGGTTTCAAGAAGTGCCGTGTGGAAGGAGACCGCGATATTCGTCGTCGAGGACGACGCTCAGAACGGTCCGGACCACGTCGACGCGCATCGTACGGTGGCGTTCGTCGCAAGCCCGTATACGCGCGGTCGCGGTCGGGACAGCACCTTCTACTCGACGGCAAGCATGCTTCGCACCATGGAGCTCATACTGGGACTGGAGCCGATGAGCCAGTTTGATGCGGGCGCGCGTCCTATGTACAACGCCTTTCACTCGACGGCCGATACGCGACCCTACGAGTGCAAGCCGGTTCCTGAAGACATGCGATCTCAGAGAAACTCGCCCGATATGTGGGGTGCTGAGCTGTCGGCAAATCTCGATTTGCGAAAGGAAGACGCCGCCCACGACATACTGTTCAACGAGATCATCTGGCGCTCGATCAAGGGTGCCGACTCGCCGATGCCCGCGCCCGTCCGAGCGGCGTTCGTGCGCCCTGCTCGGCAGGAGAACGAAGCGGAACCGCACGGCTAATAGTCACGTGCCGCACTTGGCTCTTATTCTCGTCGGGCTCCGACTTGCTGCACAAACGGGGAGAGTTCTCGGAGACGTTTCACTATTTGCGGAAGGTGCTTCAGCGTGTGGTCAATGTCCTCGTCCGTATTATACCTGCTGAGGCTGAACCGGATGGAACCGTGCGCGGCGGTAAACGGGACACCCATAGCGCGCATGACATGCGAGGGCTCGAGCGACCCGGATGTGCAGGCTGAACCGGACGATGCGGCAATACCCACCTCGTCGAGCATTAACAAAATTGCTTCGCCTTCGATGTATTCGAAACCGACGTTTGACGTGTTCGGTAGGCGGTGCTCCCGGTCGCCGTTAACCCGGACGTCGGAGCAGGTTGCGAGAATTCCATCTTCGAGCCGGTCACGCATCGTCTTGACGCGGATCATCTCCTCTTTCATATTGACCGCCGCGAGGTCACAGGCCCGGCCCAGACCTACGATGTACGGTACGTTCTCGGTACCTGCACGCTTGCCGCCTTCCTGATGTCCACCGTGGATGAGCGGGTTCAGTTTCGTTCCCTTCCGCACGTAAAGCGCTCCGACGCCTTTCGGCGTGTGGAGCTTATGGCCCGCCAACGACAGCATGTCAACGGGTGTCTCCCTCACATTGACCGGCAGCTTGCCGACAACTTGCACTGCATCGGTGTGGAGAATGCATCCTGCACCCTTGACGATCTGAGCGATCTGGTCTATCGGGAATAGCACACCGGTCTCGTTGTTGGCCCACATAATGCTGACGATGGCGGTATCGGCTCTGAGAGAATCCTTGAGCTGGTCGAGATCGAGTTGCCCTTTTGAGTCCACGCCCAACTCCGTGAGTCGGCAGCCGCGACTTTCGAGGTACCGACAGATCGCGAGAACCGCCGGATGTTCGACGCGGGTGGTTATGATGTGGGGATAGCCGCCGGCGGCTTCGACCGCGCCGCGCACCGCCATATTGTCGCTCTCCGAACCACAGCTTGTGAAGATTATCTCCGACGGATCGGCGCCGATCAACGCTGCGACTCGCTCACGCGCCTCCTCGACGTATTTCCCCACCTGTCCACCGAACGTGTGTATGCTCGATGGATTCCCCCACAGTTCCTCGAAGAACGGGGTCATGGCGTCGCGAACTTCGGGCGCCACCATCGTCGTTGCGTTGTTGTCGAGGTAAACGTTCCTCATGGTTTCACCTCCTCGACGACGATGTCCGGCGAGACGAACTGGCGCAACGGTGCCTCAACAACATCCTTCATCGTGAACTTGGCCGCAGGACACTGAGCGCAGGCTTTACGGAAGGACACGAGAACACGGTTCCCTTCGACGTCCACCAGCTCTATATCGCCGCCATCCTGGCGCAGCCTGGGCCGAATCTCACGTTCGAGCGTCTCTTCGATCAGCTTTATCCTTTCGATGTTGGTTATGCGCTTGGGCGCAGGTCGAGGCTGCTCTACTTGCACCGGTTCCCCGCGGACTCTGGAGATGATCTCTGCAATTTCACCATGACAGCCGCCGCAGCCGCCGCCCGCCTTGCAGTAGTTGGTTACCTCTTCAACTGTGGACAGATTGTTGTCACGGACAATCCTTTCTATCTCGTCTTCTGTGACTCCAAAGCAGGTACAGACAACTCTGCCTTCGAGCTCTGTGGTTGCACTTTCTCCGGTACGGTAGTTCCGTATCGCCGCCTCGAGGGCCTCGCGCCCCATTACCGAACAGTGCATCTTCTGTTCCGGCAGCCCACCGAGATACTCGGCGATATCCTTGTTGGTGACTTTTTCCGCCTCTCCCAGAGTCATACCTTTAATGATCTCCGTAAGAGCGGAAGATGCCGCGATAGCGCTCGCGCACCCGAACGTCTGAAACTTCACATCCGCGATACGCTGCTGGTCGTCCAGCTTAAACATGAGCTTGAGCGCGTCGCCGCAAGCCAGAGAGCCAACCTCGCCGACCCCGTCGGGATCCTTGATAGCGCCGACATTCCTCGGGTTACGGAAATGATCTATGACTTTTTCAGTATAATCCCACATCGAGCTATCTCCCGTACTGTAAGAGTCCAGGTATCTTGTCGGTCGTCACGGGCATCGTGCCTCTACATCGTTGCAAACCGGCGCAAGTGCTGTCAACTTAATGTGAAATGGACGGACTTCCAACGTCCGGCAGCAGCGCGACACGGTCTCCAAAGGTACTCAATGTTGGCAGATGCAATGTAACCTCGCATTTTGCGCTGGCCGTCCCGCACGCTTGCGCCCTTTGCAGCGCTTCATACGCCGCCACCATTCTCGAACTGTTCCTCAAAAGGTTTGCTCTGCGTCACCCGGCTGCCCGGCGGAACACTGTGTGTCAACCAGACGTTGCCGCCGATCACGGAACCCTTGCCGATGGTAACACGTCCCAGGATGGTCGCGCCGGAGTAAATGATCACATCATCCTCCACAATGGGGTGCCGCGGAATACCCTTGATAGGTTTGCCGTGTTCGTCGAGCGGAAAGCTTTTCGCCCCAAGGGTCACCCCTTGATACAGACGGACATTGCGTCCGATGATGCATGTTTCGCCAATGACAACGCCGGTTCCGTGATCTATGAAGAATCGTTCCCCAATCTCGGCGCCGGGATGGATGTCAATGCCGTTCTCCGAATGAGCCTGTTCAGTGATGATACGCGGAATCAACGGAACACCAAGGCGATGCAGCTCGTGCGCAATACGATAGTTCGTCAACGTTCTGACGCTCGGATAGCAGAGTATGGTCTCGCTCGGGTCTTTGGCTGCCGGATCACCCGCGTAAGCTGCCTGTACATCCGTCGCCAGCAGATGGCGGATACGTGGTAGGCTTGAAAGGAAAGCTCGGGCAATGTCTTTTGCTTGCTTCTCGCATTCAGCATGGTCGTCACGGTCGCACACGTCTGTGGCAAAACATATGCCGCGCTTGAGCTGCTCGGCCAGCAGAGGAAAGACCTTGTCCAAGGTTGCGCCGATGTGATACCGCATCGTTTCGGGCGTGACGTCCGAGAAACCGAAATAGCCCGGAAACAGGACAGTGCGGACGAGTTCAACGACGTCATAAAGCACTTCCGCCGATAACATCGGTATATCCGGTTTGGTGTGATGCCACACGGGCTCATACGAATCGCGTGTGCAAAGGCTCTCGACAACATCCAACCCTCTCTTGTTCTGGTGGTCGGTTTTCATCGCATACTCTCCACAACTACGGTAGTCCGCTGTATGGACGCGAAGTTCCTGCTTAAGATGACCTCTTAAGTATATCAGAAAAACGGCCCGTATGTAACATCTTGCGCAATGGCAACTCACACGCCCTGTAAAACCGGCAACCCAGCGCACCCCAGCAGTTTTACCCGTTGTGTGCGTTGGCATTTTCCTTGAAACAGCAGGCGGAGTCGGATATTATTCTGTGAAGGAGTAATTCCCCCTGCTCGAACGATTGGCCTGACCGGGGGGCACAGTATTAAGACAGGAAGCCGTCAAAGATACGTAAGGAGCGTGAATTATGGCAAAATCGGATCAGTTTGCACATCTCGATGCAACAGCGCAGGCGGAGCTTGTCAAGCAGAGGAAGGTTAAGCCGATCGAGCTGGTCGATGCGGCAATCGAGCGGATCGAACGGCTTAATCCAACTCTTAACGCGGTGGTGGCGCCCATGTATGACGAGGCGCGTGCGACTGCCGGCGGCGATCTACCGGATGGACGGTTTTCAGGTGTACCGTTTCTGCTTAAGGACATACTTGGCACATACGCGGGCGTACCGATGACCTCCGGATCGAGCTTCCTGCGCGACTTCGTGCCGGATCACGACAGTGAGCTTGTAAGAAGACAGAAACGCGCAGGACTAATCGTCGTCGGGAAGACTAACGCGCCGGAGTTCGGTATTCTTCCCACCACCGAACCGCGCCTTTTCGGTCCATGCCGCAACCCCTGGAACACGGAGCGCACTACGGGCGGTTCAAGCGGCGGCTCGGCTGCGGCTGTGGCGGCAGGTCTCGTTCCGATGGCTCATGCCAACGACGGTGGCGGCTCTATCAGAATTCCGGCCTCCTGTTGCGGGCTGTTCGGTCTTAAACCGACGCGGGCACGCAATCCGCTCGGGCCCGATTTCGGCGACATCATGGGTGGGCTGGTCGTCGAGCACGCAGTCACACGGTCGGTACGCGACAGTGCCGCCCTGTTAGACGCGACGGCTGGTCCCGATGTCGGTGACCCGTACTATGCACCACCCCTGGAGCGGCCGTTGCTCCAGGAGCTGGGTGCTGATCCCGGTCAGCTTCGCATTGCTTTCACTACCGAATCGCTCACCGCTTCTGACGTGCACGCCGACTGTGTCAGCGCGGTGCAGGACGCGGCAGCGTTATGCGAGGAGCTGGGACATCATGTCGAGGAAGCGGTACCCAAGATTGAAGGCGCCTCTATGGCCAGGGCGTTCATCACGTTATGGTTGGCGGGGTGCGCTTCGACGCTCGACGGTGCCGCCGCGATGACCGGCCGGACGCTCGATTCCAGTCAGTTTGAACCGCTCACCTGGGCAATGTATGAGCTGGGACGCCAATATCCAGCGTCGGACTACCTGGTTGCCGTCCAGACCATTCAGATGCTGGCCCGTGATATCGCCCGGTTCTTCACTGAGTACGATATAGTGCTGACACCGACACTGGCCGAACCGCCCGTGTCTCTGGGAGCATTCGATTCCACGGCGGAGAATCCCCTGGCGGGATTCGAGCGGTCGGCGGCGTTTGCACCTTTCACGCCGCTCTGCAACGCTACCGGCCAACCTGCGATGTCTGTGCCGCTATTCTGGAATGCCGACGGCCTTCCGATAGGGACGCATTTCATAGGACGTTTCGGGGACGAGGCAGCCCTGTTCCGTTTGGCGGCGCAGCTTGAAGCGGCGCGCCCGTGGACGGACCGGCGTCCGCCGGTATCGGCCTGAGGATGGTGCGGAGCGAGGGTGTTTCATAGCGCACGGCCAGACGGAAACACTAACGAATAGCCGCGCAACGGCTTGTTCTGTGTTAGTCTGGAATGTACCGTGCGTGACAGGGTCGCGAGCTGCGTGACTGATTAAGGGGGCATCATGGGAATGCATGAGGCGTTTCGAATCGCTGTTTTCCTATCCGTGATCGTCGGCGCGGTGGTTTCGTCGTCGGCTTGTAAGAATGCGCACGGACAGATCTTGCGAGAAGAGATGATCAAGAACTTCGTCGATCCACCGATGGAGTGCCGGCCACACACGCGCTGGTGGTGGTTGGGCAACGAGATTGCGAAAGAGGATCTCTCGTGGCAGCTCCGGCAGATGCACGAGCAGGGGATCGGCGGTGTCGAACAGATTACCATGGGACCGGTTTACGAGAAGGGGAACCATCCCTATCTTTCCGAGGAGTTCTTGGATCTGGTCGTTCACGCGATCAAACAGGCGAAGGAATTGGGGATGGAGTTCTCTTTGAACTTCGGCGGCCCGGGCTGGGTTATCGGCGGCGACTGGGTACCGCAGGAAGATCGCAGCCAGAATATGGTGCCGACCTCAATCGAGCTCCAAGGTCCCCGAACGTTCTCGGGCGCACTTCCTACCGAGACCAAGAAGGAAAAAGGCTCGCTCGAAATCGCTGCCGGGGATATCGGCGAGGAGGACAGACTGCTATGCGTCGTCGCGGGTAGGGTCGTCAACGGGCGACTGCAAGAGTCCTCACTCGTTGACCTGAACGCCAAGGTAAAGGGGCGTAAACTCAACTGGGACGTTCCGGAAGGTCGCTGGCGGCTGATGGCGTTCTGGCTCAAGTACACCGGCCAAGGGTATGCAGTCGATCACTTCAACAAAGCAGCCATGCAACGGTATTGCGACTTCCTCGGAGGCGTGTTTCGCGAACGTTTCGGTGAGGAATTCGGCAAGACGCTGGATTCGTTTTTCTGCGACAGCTTCGAGGTTGCCCTGATCCCGGACGGTATCTACTGGAGCAACGGTTTACTGGGGCAGTTCCGGGAATTGAAAGGCTACGATCTAGCGCGGTATCTGCCGGCAATCTGGTGGGATGTGGACGACATATCTCCCAGGATTCGGTACGACGTGAATGAGTTTCTCCACCATGTCGGCCTGGAGGCCTTTTTTAGGACCTTTCTTGACTGGTGTGAGGCGAACGGTGTGCGCGGCCGCATTCAGCCGTACGGGTTCACGACAGATATTCTTCAATGCGCGGGCATGACGCATCTGCCGGAGATGGAGATCACCGCGGGCGAGAAAGACGCTGTGCCGTGGTTCGATACACGGATCGGGCCGAAGAAGTACGTCGCTTCGGGCGCGCATCTTTACGGCCGTAATATTGTCACGGTCGAGGCCTATACGTTCATTCATTGGAAACCGTATCGCGCCACGTTAGAGGAGCTGAAAATAGCGAGCGACATTTTTCTGCATTCGGGCGCCAATAAATTTTACAATCACGGCTATATCTGTTCGCCGGAACGCGACATCGCGCCGTCACGAGGCTTTTACGCCGGAACGCGAATCAGCCATGTCAATGTATGGTGGAAATACTACCGGCTGCTCAGCGATTACATCGCCCGATCTTCATATATGCTGCGTCAGGGAAGCTTCACGGCCGCTGTCGCCCTTTATTCGCCGCTCGCCAACCAGTGGACGCTCAACGTGTTGAACCCGCGAAAATGGACACGAAGTTTCGATTGGGGCAGCCTGGGAAAACTCCTGATAGCGAACGGCTATGATTTCGATCTAATCAACGATGACGTATTGCAACACCATGCCACCATCGCCGATGGTTCAATTCGCGTGCGGGATTTGGAGTACAGAATACTCATCCTGCCGAACATCCAGTCGTTGCCTTTGGAAAGCATGGAACGGATAGAGGAATACGTCCGACGAGGTGGCGTGGTCATCGCGCTGGAACGTGTTCCGCAGTTTTCTGTCGCTTTCATGGAATACCGACAGAAGGATCAGAGAGTCCGCGCTATTGTCAACGAGATGTTTCGGACGCCGCGTGGACGCGACGACACGGCGCCGTTCGATTATGGAGATGGCCGCACGTACTTCATCAGAAAGGTGATTGATCGGTCGGATGTTTTGAACCGGCGCAGCAGCGCGCTGGATCCGTTCGTCAAAACTCTGCGCCACCACGTAACCCCTGACTTCGGCATAGATTTTGTCCGTGAAGGCTTGCGTGAGAACGCGGGGCTCACGTTCGTGCATCGCAAGCTCCCGAACGGTGACATTTACTTTGTAACGAATATCCAGGAGCGTCGAAGCGACATGCCGGTGGCGTTTCGGGTTACGGGGAGGGTGCCGTGGGAGTGGAACCCATACAACGGGCAGGTTTCACGCATGTATGAGTATGAGGAAAAAGGCGATGTGACTGTACTGCCGCTGCATCTCGCACCTTACGAATCGACGATTATTGTGTTTGAAGCGGGACGGGACGAGCAGCATGTCACACACAGCGACCTTTGGAGAGTCCTTCGAGCGGACGAGCAACACATCGAAGCGCTCACGAGCGAAAACGGTGTTCATACCCTGGCTATGCTAGATCCGACCGGCGAACATCGCCGGTCGATTGTCGTCGACGATCTTCCGTCACCACATGTAATCGGCGGTGAGTGGCGCCTCACATTGGAGGGAAAGAATTTTCCCCGACTGGAGACAGCGCTTTCCCGGCTGACGTCGTGGACGGATGACCCGCGCACCAAACATTTCAGCGGTACCGGCCAATATGAGATCACCTTTGATCTGCCGTCGTCGTATATACAGGACGATATTCAACTGCAACTTACGGTCGGTGACGTCGGGAACATCGCCGAGGTAGAGCTGAACGGGAAACATATAGGTGTCTGCTGGGTTCGTGGCCAAACTCTGGATATCTCGGATGCTGTTCGAACCGGACAGAACGATCTGATCATACGGGTCACCAACACACTCATCAACCGTGTCGCCGGCCTCAAAGAACTGCCACCTGTACCGGACCGCCTCCAGCCACGTTTCGGTCGGGGTCTTTACGATTCGACATCGCCGGCACGACGGCTGATCGGCTTTAAACCACTCCCGCGCTCAGGCTTGATGGGTCCCGTGAAAATCACTGCCCTGAAACGAATCCGTGTCCCCCTGAATTGAGGAGCAACTTTAGAAGAGCTGTTTTCTGGCCTCTGGTCCGGCAACCTCTCAGGTCGTTAGCGGCGGAGGTGAGATGGATCTCCCCTCTCTTGACCGATCGTCGAATCATCTGGATTCAAACGACGCCGTCGCGTGCGTGAGATCATGGATCTCGGGCAGATGAACCCACGAGGCATCGCCGTACTTTCGCGTCCGTAAATCAAACGATGTGCGGCGCCCGCCTGCCACCAGCTCGACATGTACCGTTTGACAACCGCGGGGAAACGGACCAACGCGGACGCTCACCGACTGCGCCGGTTCTGTACTTCTGACATCGAGATCCCAACCGCGTTCTGTTCGGTTCATGTCGTAACTAAGATATGCAACCTTACAATGGCCTCCGGCAGGCACGAGGATGGGCCATGAGCCAACCGAGACGCCGTCCCACGAGTTGGGAGGCGCGGCACGAGCACCGTCCGTTCAGGGACGGTTCCGTCGATGCCCATGACGATACGAAGTGCCTTGAGACACTCGGCGAAGTGCACGAACCCGCCCATGAATCCGACCCGATACCAGAAACGGCCGCTCTCGCGAACGTTTGTACCTTCGGTCCATTGATATAGCTCGATTCGGGAATCGTACGCGTACTTCGCCATGTTCTCGATAAGCGGCGTGTAGTCTTCAGTGCGATCCAGAAGAAGCGCAGCCTGCGTTATCATCCCGTGGCCGTACCCCACAATTCGCATGAAATCGTACCGCTTGATGCCATCAGCATCGTGGATGCGTTGATCGAAACTCGACTCGCTGATCTTGAGCGATGCGGCATCGTAATAGCGCGAATCCTCGTCAGTGGGTGTCAGCACGCCGATATCCGCCAGCGCGATCAACAGCCCGAGCTGGTGACACAGCGTGCCCCAATCGCACCCGTCAACGTATTTCCAGGTCGGACCAAAACGCAGTGTGTCGTCACCGTACGGTTCGTGCAGAACAAGGCTTCTCAGGAACCCGACACGCATCCGTTCGGCATACGTCCTCCATTTATCGGCCAGATCGTGTTTGTCCATCGCTCCGGCCATCTCGGCGGAAGCGAGCAGTCCCGCGCGGCACATGGCGTTACTGTAAATATCCAAACCGTACCCACCACGAGTGCACTCGCTCTCGCCCCACAGCACGCCATCGGGTGTCGTTTCAACCTCCAACCCGCGTCCCGAAAGGTCAAACGGGTTGTCGATGCACCACACGATCCACTCCGCCAACCCTTCCGTCGTTGACCAGTTCTGTTCGAGCCATTGCCGGTCCCTTCCCGACGATATCCATGCGCCGTACCGCCCCAGCATATACAAACCGTGACCGTCTATCTCGGGCATCCCGAGCACGCGTTTGCCTGTGATGGTATACAACGGTGTGCGTCTCCCGGCAACACGGTTATAGGCGTTCTGCCATCGGACTCCCTCATGTTTGTAGAAAGTGCGCGGTGCATGGGGTAGGGGACCGATGTCGTCGCTATGAAGGTCCGGGTCATAACGACCGGCGCACGCACGCACCCTCTCGGTCAAACCCAGCATGGCTGCTTCAAACATCGTTCGACCGGTATCCCTGCTCCAGGCGTCCTCGGGAGAGGGCGGCATGCGAGTGTTATACAGTCCGAGACCCTGGTGGTAATGCTGGTAGTAAGGAGCCTGAAACTCGTCGTCATTGTATGCACTGAACACGCGTCCGTCCGGCAGTATCGTTCGTGGCAACGTGTGGCTGACGGTGCGATAGTAGATGGCATTCAGAAGATGCGCCCACCGACCGCCACGAAAGGTAACGAGGGGACCTCGGAAGTCTTCGGGAACAACTACCCCGAAATCGTCCGGCACCGAGTCCAGAAATGTGTAGAGAGACCGCTGAAGCGCTTCAATCCGACCTTTCATTATCGACGGCTTGACGTCGTCCGCGGTAATCGTAATAGCGGAAGCGGGATCACACGTAACATGAGGGAGCGGTACCAGCGTGTCGGACAGCCTGGGCGCCTCGACAGTGAGTGAAGAAAACTGCGGAAGCCCTTCTTGCGTAACACTTTCGCGAATGACGATGTCGGTTACCACTGTCGGTCGGAGCAGAATACGCGAGAAGTACCGCAAAGCCTGCCGTGCAGGGCTCGGCCTTCCCCAACTTGTTGACAGGCGATACGTGGGGTTCAATTTCAGCGAGTCGGTGAGGCTCTTCCGGGCCATCGGATCGCATTCGAACGGTTCACGACACTGCTGCGGCGTGATGTACGCCTGCGCATCCCACGGCCATGAGTACCACATTGTCGCACCGTAGACGAGCGGGACAACGTCGGCGGAGCCGTCCGCGTAGCGAATCTCGATGGAGCCGTAATTGTCGCCGACGAAATGATCTCTGGCGTGACGGAAATTGCGGCCGTACCAGGAGGGGTGCCCGATATCCAGCGAGTCAGTGTGTCCGAGAAGCATGAGCGACCCAATCGCCATCGGGTGCCGCGCCCGGTCGCTCATGCTTCTCGGACACACTGACTCGCTGGATATCGGG
>Ga0180434_10008272_pt1 | contig 11511 bp, 10 predicted proteins | sample SS_ome_7_FD_132453 | JGI IMG/M metagenome (GOLD analysis project Ga0180434, IMG submission 132453) | Hypersaline lake sediment archaeal communities from the Salton Sea, California, USA - SS_1_D_2 metaG | ecosystem: Environmental > Aquatic > Non-marine Saline and Alkaline > Hypersaline >... | reverse complement strand
CGCGGAGACGACGCCGACGCCGTTGCATTCGTCGGTAAGCCCCGGGCGGAGGCAGTCGAGGTCCGGTCAGGGGATGTGGTATCGGCGGATCTACTGATCGCGGCAACGGGGCTGCGGCCGAATATCGAGTTCCTGGGGGGCTCGGGCGTCCGCACGGAATGGGGCGTCCTGGTGGACGACCATCTGCGCACGAACGACCCTGCCGTCTACGCGGTAGGCGACGTGGCGGAGACGTTTGACCGATTCACCGGAGACCGGTACGTTCATGCTATCTTCCCTAACGCCGTTGAGCAGGGGCGGGTGGCCGCCTACAACCTCCTCGGCCGGGACACAGTCTACGAAGGATCCGATACCATGAACAGCCTCAAGCACCTCGGGCTGCCCATCATCGCAGTGGGACAGATGACGGGTGAAGAGCTGCGCGTCTGCCGGAACGGTGTCTTAAGGAAGGTGTATGTGGAGGATGACCGGATCGTCGGGTTCCGGCTGACCGGCGACGTCAGGACGGCCGGTATCCTGCGCAGCCTAATGAACAAACGGGCGAACGTCGGCCCGCTCAAGGGGATCTTACTCGCACCAGGCTTCGGCATGGGAGTCATCAGCGAGATGGCACTCGCTGCCCAGCAATTGATCTAGACGAACGGTCCGAATACGACGCGCGGGGTAGCCAAGTGAGGCTGCCCCGCGCGTCTCAGTCATGAGCTAGCCGAATCCCCGACTCCCCCCACCTCCGCTGCTCCGGCTCGACGAGCTGCCTCCGAAGCTCGAGCCTCCGCTGCTCCAACTGCTTGACTTGAACCCACCGCCGCTGTACCCGCCGCTGCCGCCCCCTGACGACGACGACTCGAGGATGTCCCCAAGCACCCTCATCGTACTGGTACCCGCTTTCCAGGACCACTTGGTAGCTTTTCCTGCTCCGCGGGCCGCGACCTCGAAGGGGGAGTCCTGGTCATCCACATCCCCCGCGGCTTTGTTGAGTACAGAACTGAGCGACCGGCTGGCGCTGTTCAGGGAGCGACTTAGACTATCGGAGAGGCCTTGAAGGGAAAGATCCGCCCCGACCGGACGCTGAGAAAGGGACGGGCGGGCTCGGGCAGTTCTGGGTGTCCCGGTCCCGGGGCTCGGTGGACGGAGACCTCGGCTCACTCGATCCCTCAGCGATCTTGGTTCCGAGCCTACCGTTCTCCTGTCCACATTCACGGGAACCGGTACCATCCAGACTGGCACCCGGGCATCCATCCGCGCCGCCTGCTGGAGCACGATCTCGTCAACGTCGAGGGCCACCGCGTATGGGAAGTGGCGATCAAGGACCTCCTGGGCTGCCTCGGTGTCGTCGAAGCGCTTCAGGTTCTTGAGATACCGTCGGAAGGCACGCCACCGCGCCGCCTCTTCAATGCCCAGCGTGGTGCGCTGCGGCATCCATCGGCTGATGCCCATGAAGAGGAACCCCACCAGCGCGAGTCCGAGCGGGGGTGCGCAGGCAGGCCACCCAATCGAGGTCATACCGCACAGTCCGATCAAGCCGAACACCCCAGAGGCCAGGACCACGATCTGTCCCGTCCAGCTCCAGCGGCGCCGTGCCGTCTCCGGCAGCACGGAGAAGTACTGGGACGCCGCCTCCCCCATCTCCTCATAGATCTTGGGCAGCTCACGCTGGAAGGCCTCTCGAATCCTTGAGAATGGAACCGGACCGCTCACAGTCCCCTCGTCCCCGCCGCCTCTCCCGCGGATCTCACGAATGCGCTCCACCAGCATGTTGAACAAGGTTCGCTCATGGTCGGCTAGCTCGACAGGGTCCCCGTCGGCGACGCGTATTGACTGGTCCTCCTCGATCCGCTTCGTCCAGTTGAGTCGGACGACGAAATCCGGCTTCTGTAGATCGACGCTGATCAATCCGAGGGTCGCCAGACGGAGGAGATCGGCCAGGGCGCCCTTGACCGTGGGCTTCTCATCGACCAGGTAAGCGACGATACCGGGCGGTAGGTCGGAGGGTGGCTCCGTGAGGTACGATGCAACCGGCGGCGCGGCTTGGTCGCGGCCCCACGCGTACCACGCCGCCAGGACCCCCGTCACACCGAGGATGGGAAACAGACACCCCAGGGCACCGAGGCCCACCTGCCAGCGGGCGAGCCGGACGGCCCGCTGGCGCTCTGCCTCCAGGTGCGCTTGCTCCTTTTCCAGGGCCTCCTCGAGCTGCCCCTGCCAGAGGGGCTTCGACGCACCGGTGGCGCCTTCCGGCATCTGGATGGCGACCGTCCAGGGCTGGCCGGCCGGTACAGGCCCCTCGTGCTGAACGCGCAGCTCGCCCCCGGGACGGACGGACAGGGCGCCCCCGGTGACGGTCACGTCTTCCGGGTTGAGGCCCGGGGGCAGATGGACGGTGACTGCCGCGGACTCAACGGGGACGTCGCGGTCCGCGAAGACGGCAGTCCAATTGATCGACTCGGTGCTGGTCAGCACCCTTACTGCACCGTCCACCGTGTAGCTGACTTCGAAAGCGCCGCTCTGACCGGTTTCGATGGGCGGGAAAGCCCATTCAACGAGGGTGGACCCGGCTCGGTCGGTGTCGATGACCACTGTCTCACCATCGAAGGAGGCCCAGTCGTCCCGGCCTGGTTTTTCCTCTACCACGTAGCAGTAGTCGCAGGCCCTCTCGCTGTACTCGAAGGTACGCCCCGCTGATTCGACAGAGATGTCCCTGATCTCGTCGAGATAGACCCAGGGGATGGACCGGTAGCCGGAGTAGAGATGGCCGACATCGACGGCGAGGGTGTGTCGCTCAAGGACGTGAAGCGACCCATCGCTGCTCACTGCCAGGTCGACGTCGAACTCTGTCCAGCGATAGGAGGTGATCGCTTCGTCAGCTCGCCGCTGCCAATCCGTCACGGCGGCGTCCGTCAACCCGTGCGGAAAGCCTACCTTCACCTCGAAGGCTGTACCGCCGGGCACAGGCCCGTACGACTCAAGAGCCACGGTCTCCCCGTCGAGGATCTCCACCGAGGCGTCGATGCCCTCGGCGTAGGCGATCACCTGCTCCTCTTGAACCGTCTGCGGCAGCCGAACGGTCACACGGCTGGCCTCCGTGGGGATTCCACTCCGGTCGGCGGGCACCGCCTTCCACGCGACCCAGTCGACGTCGGGGTAGACCCACAAAGCGCCGAGGGCACGGTAGGCGACGGTGAAAACCCGGGTCTCGTTGCCACTCGTCGGCTCGTACTCCCAGTCCACGCGGATGGCGTCGTAGCCCCGGTCCAGCGTATACGTCCCAGGGCCTGATCCATCTCGGGTGTAGATCCGATCCCCTTCACGAACTTCGACATCCACGATGTCGAGCACGTTGTCGAGCGGAATCTCCGCGAAGCCCGTGCGGAACTCGCCCTCGAAGCGGAGATGGTAGGACTCCGCGACGACAAACGATCCGTCGGTCTGCACCTCAATATTGACATCGTACCGCTCGTAAGCGACACTTCTCTGCGGTTCCGGCGCAGCCGCCGAAGCCAGCAAGCTCAATGCTGCAATCACCACTGCCAGGACTTGTCTCTTCATCAGGTTCTCCAGATCGTCTCCTGAATGGGCGGGGGGCCTGCCCTCGCAGCCCCCAGGGCCGTGGAGCGCCTTAGGTGTTCTGACCGGCTTTCGGCGCTCCGCGCTGTCGTTGCGTCGTGCTGTCGCTTTGTGCCTAGCTCTCTGGCGCCAGTACGATGCGCCAGGATCCAATGACGGTCTCCATGTCCTCTCCCTCAGACGGACACGGCTCGAGTTCCAGTCCGGACACCACAGGCATCGCCCCCGTGCCCACGCTGATGGCGTAGGCTGTGTCAACTTCCGCGTTGAAGTCGACGTAACCAAGTCCCTGGTCGGGCTTCAGTCCTGTCACAGCACGGTCCGCTCCCTCGCCCCAGGTGAGCCAAACCTCGACCCCGGGAAGTCCGGCGCCCCGCTCATCCTCCACCACCACGCCGATGTGGAGGGGTTGCTCCGGGTCGCACAGTTGTTCTTCTTCCTTGACGACAAGGCGCTGCAAGAGAGGTGGCGTTGGAGATGGCGTGACCACCGGCGACGGTGTAGTGGTTGGGGAAGGGGTGGGCGTCCGTGACGGGCGCGGCGTTCTCGTCGGCCAGGGCGTCCGACTGGGCGTGGGAGTCCTCGTCTCTGTGGGCGTGGCCGATGGGGTCGGCGTGTCGCTCGGTGTGGGCGTTTCCGTGGGTGTACGTGTCGCCGTTGGAGTTCTCGTCGGCGTTTCGGTGGGCGTCGAGCTCGGCGTGTTTGTGGGCACCGGCGTCAGCGTCGGCGATGGTGTGAGAGTCGCCGTCGGCGTGACCGTCCGTGTGGGCGTGAGTGTCGGGGTCGGGGTCACGCTGGGCGTCGGCGTTACGGTTGGCGTGGGGGTAGGTGTCGGCGTCGATGTAGGTGTTTTCGTTGGTGTAGCCGTTGGCGTTGAGGTGTTCGTGGGTGTCGAAGTCGGCGTCCTCGAAGGCGTTGGGGTCGAGGAAGGCGTCGCCGTCGGGGAGGCCGTGTGCGTTGGTGTTGAGGAGGGCGTCGCAACCGCAGTGGGGGATACGCTGGGGCCCAAGTAGATCAGTCCTGCAGAAATCCGAAGGTCCATCGCCTCCGCCAGCTGCGTCATACACCGCAGCGTCTCGATATCGCCGGCAGAGACGTAGTCGAGCATGAGAGACTCCAAGGCCTCCGTGACGGTCTCCTCCGTCAGCCCGCTCAAACGGGCCTGCGTGCGTTCCAGGCTGTCGCCGGCCGCATAAGAGAGGGCCGCCAGCCGTACCCAATCGTGGCGGTAGTCCGTACGCAGAAGGGCGGGATAGGTGTTGGTGAGCTCTACAGGACTGATGCCCCACGTGTAGACGAGACCCAGAGCGAGGCCCAGGATGAGACCCGTCACGAGGTAGCGGGGCGCGAACGGCAAGTTCACGAGTCGTCCTCCAGATAGGACGACAGCGATGGGCTGTTGGCGCCGAAGGCACGGGCCAGCCGGGCCAGTCGGGCAATGTCCTCCTCCTTGCCGTCGTTCTCGATCAGTCTTTCCGCGAGCTCCGCGGCGGGGGCACCGGGTTCCTCAGAGTCCAAGTGCTCGAGGCGGGCACGGGCGTTATCCACATCGTGGTCGACCTCGAAAGCGGCGGCGGTCATGAGGATGTAGTCGTCGCGGTAGTCCGTGCGCAGTGCCGTGGGGGAGGTGTTGGTGTAGGTGACGGGCCAGAGCCACCAGCCCACAAGGATACCCAGGGCTAACCCCAGTACGATACCCGCGATCGACTGTATGAGCCACTCGGGTGCTCGTTCACGCATGTCGTCTGTCCCTACGATGAGAAAACGCGGCGCTCTGGGCGTTCAGCCGCCCATCGACGCCGCGAGTGGAGCCTGATGAAGGTGCCGGAGGTGGGAGTCGAACCCACATGGGTCAAAGCCCACACGATTTTGAGTCGCGCGCGTCTGCCTGTTTCGCCACTCCGGCTCAATCGCAACTATACCAGAGAACCCACCCGTGGTCAACTTCGGATAGTGTCTCGCGGGTGGTGCAGAGTCTGCGGGGTCGCTTTCGTGCAGGACCCGCTGTCAGACTCACCGAGTAGGCGCACGGAATCGGCCAGTGAGCCGGGTTCCGATCTCGCACGGCGTCGGCAGACCGTTTCCGATTAATGCATCTGTGAGCTTGGATGCCCGATAGCATAGACTGTCCGTAGATCGCGACCACCGAAGCTATATGCCAACGGGCCCGACGTCGAGGAGACGCGAAACCTCCGATTCCTGCGGCCCTAATGACCGTACACGAACTCACACGTCCTTCTAGGCCTCTCTAGGAGGTCACCAAGGCCTGATGCCAGTGAGATCCGAACGTAATCCCTGGTCACAGATCCAACGCAGCTCCGAATGCTGTCGCCACCCCGGTTTCCTCCAGTAAGCGACTGGCGACACAACAAGAATCGCTGCCAAGCGAAGAAACACTGAAGATGGAATGCCCCCTTCGGCGAGGACTCATAGCATCCGATGTCTTGCAGGACTTCAAGGACCGCATCTCGCCCATGCCGGTAGATATCGTGCATTTCACGGACCACGCTCTGAGGTCCCGGTAGGGCCGCCTCGGCAGTCTTTTTCAGGACCGCCGACGCGCACGAGACCAAAGGTTCTTGGAGCATCTGAATGGTTCTGGCAATAGGTTCTGGGGCAACTGCATAACCCAGTCGCCATCCAGTCATCGCATAGGCCTTCGATAAGCCGAACACGGTGACTACGCGACCTTCCTTGTCCAAGGCGGCTGGGCTCACGTGCGGCTCTTCGACACTATGGCCTCGTGTACCTCGGCGGACGAGACGTACCGATCGTGGTGTTGAGCAAGCGCTAGCAAGTCAGTGTGTGTATCCTTCGTCCAGACGGCCTGTGTTGGATTCGAAGGGTTGTTGACGACAGGAACTTTGGTCGCAGGAGACATAAATTGTTCCATCCGGGAGAAGTCCAGCATTAGGGAGGAGTTTGTACCGCAGGGGACGTCCGCCTAGCGAGACCACCTGCATGAGGTAATCGGGCCAAAAGGGGTCCGGCAGTAGAACTTCGTCACCTGGCTCAACCAAGGCCATGAGGCTTGTCCTAGCCGCGGTGACTGCGCCCGGAGTGACGATGACATGCTCGGTGCTGGCATTGATCCGATTGTCTCGTCGGAGCTTGTCCACGATCGCCTCGCGCAGGGACGCGAAGCCTACGTTTGTATGATGAGTGTATCCTTAACGAATTGCTTCTATTGTCTCGTCGACAATCATGTGCCGGGGTATCGAGTTCAGGGTCACCAACCTCAAGATGAAGTGTATCCTCGATACCCGCGGCGAGCTGCATTACTTCTCGAATCCCCGATCCCTCGAGAGTCAGTGGGGTTGATGCCAGATTCTTCACTCGACTGTTGCCTTCTAAGAATCGCTAGTAATGCGCCTGGGTAGGGGGCTTTGGGTCTGAACTCGATATCCGGTTCCCACTGTCTGCTCCGCCAACCGCGATGACCGCAAAGCATACACGCTCTACCGAGTCAGCGCCTGATCAAAAACCTCTCTTGCGGCGTCGACACCACTTGTCACCGGACGCCCAAGGTCGCTCAAGGCCCACTCAAGCCGTCTTAGTGCCTCTAGTACGCTGGTGCGCTGTGCAGACTGCCCCATCGTCCCGATACGAAAACCTGAGGCCAGTGCCAGCGAGTACTTGTAGAAGGCCTTGGAAGCGAGCGCAGTCCAGTCGATCTCCTGTGGAAAGATCAGTCGGGTGCAGACAGGTGCAGCTACTTCTTCACGCGCCAGTACTCCTAGCCCCATAGCCCGCACGCCGGCACGTACGGCTTGGCTGGCTATCGAGTGCCGTTGGAAGACGCTATCGAGACCTTCGTCGAGCACTACTCCCAACGCGGCATGGACTCCTGAGACCAGGGCGTAGGAAGGCGATGGGCCGTGAACCGCCTTTGTGTTGGCGTCTGAGAAATCGCCCCACTCTCCACTTCCGTGAGCTTGTCTGACGCCTTCGTGATAGGCTTGCCACACCGAGAGATCCAGGCAAAGTGTGGGAATGGGGTTCTTTCTGCGCGTAACACGGTCCCAGCAGCGCTCACTCACGGACACAGTAGCGAGCCCCTGGGGGCCGTTCAAGCACTTCTGAGCGGTTGAGCAGCAGACGTCGATGCTCCACTTGTCGACTTCGACCGGAGCCCCACCGAGTGAAGAGATCGCATCCACCAGGAACAGCTTATCCGGAAACTCCTCAACGAGCATCTGTCCCACTCTGTCGATGGGGGTCATCACGCCAGTGTTCGTATCGCAGTGAACAGTCGCAACAAGGGACACATCGGGGTCACTGGAGAGTGCTTCTCCTATCCGTTCGACACCCACCGCCTCGCCATTAGTGGCTTCCAGTACGACGGCCTCGCCTCCTACGATATCTACCACGTCCGCAAGAAGCTGACCATACTTGCCGCAGTTCACGACAAGAACCTTGTCCTGAGGCTCAACGAGTGTCGTGAGGGCAGCCTCCAGCCCATAGGTGCCTGAGCCCGCGACAAGAAGAACGTCGTTCCGGGTCCTCATGACCTGTCGGAGCAGATCGATGGTATCCAGCTCCAGTTTCCAGTAGGGTGGATAATAGATTGGACCATCCAATTGTCGTCCCAACGCATCGAGTACGGCAGGATGGTGGGCAGTCTGACCGCAGCTCATATTCAGAACAGTCATAGGTTCAATGCTCCTCCAGAGACAGGTGCTTGTGCCTCCACCATCTTCATTCCGTGCCGGGTTGGGCTCTCAGGTTATCGAGCATGGACGAGGGCAATGGAATCAGCGGCACGGGATCGACGAACTCGTGATAGGCTTTGGTTCTCCCTCTAACCAGTATGTGAGTCTTGTCGGGCCCTAGGGCGACTTCGAGAGAGGATCGGCTTGGCTTGACGGTAACTCCAGCCAACGGCGACCGGCTCGCTTTCAAAGCATAGGATATCGCCGCCAGAAGCAGGATTCGCGATGGCCTAAGAACTCGTTCTTTGTCCTTGCTCCGGAGGCAACCCTAAGCGCCAAGTGATACAGATTTCGTCCAATGTCATCCACAGTGGCGCCTTTCAGGATTCCTCCAGCATCGAAGTCGACGATGTCGCTCATCCGGTTTGCTGTTTCACTGTTGCTCGAGATCTTGATGACGGGAGCGAGAGGATTGCCCATCGGTGTACCCGAGCCAGTTGTGAACATAATCAGGTTTGCGCCGCTCGCCGTCAGGGCCGAAGTAGAGGCGGGATCATAGCCTGGGGTGTCGACCAGATACAGCCCCGGCCCTGGTGTTGACTGGCAATACTCAAGGACGCCGGACACGGGAGCGCTCCCGGCTTTCTGTATGGCTCCCAAAGCCTTCATTTCTATCGTTGTCAATCCGCCACGCACATTCCCACAGGACAGGTTTTCTCCTATCTCCAGGTCGAAACGCCCCGCGTAGTCGCGAAAGCCTTGCACCAAGTTGAGGATGTCCTCCGCGACCTCACCATCAGTGGCTCGACCAGTCAGGATTGCCTCTCCTCCGCACATCTCAGGTGTCTCCGGCAGCATCACGCGCCCTCCCATACCTACAACCAGATCGCTGACTCTGCCGAGCGCCGGATTCGCTGTGAGCCCTGAGAAACCATCGGATCCCCCACACTGCAGGCCGATCGTCAGCGAGGAAACAGGCATGGCTTGGCGACAATGACGTGCTGCCTCCGGAAGCATCTGTTTCAAGGCATTCGAGGCTGAGTGTAGAAGCGCATCCTCTGTGCCAGAGGCTTGGTGCGAAAGGTAGACCACCGGTTTCCATGTCTCGCCCACGTGAGCACGAACCCTCTGAATGGGTGTCTTCTCACATCCCAATCCCACAACAATGGCACCGGCTACATTCGGGTGAAGCACGTGCCCGGCAATGTACTGGATGAGGGTCTCAGGCTCCTTTTCATCCGCCATCCCGCAGCCACTATTGTGGTGGAGCAAGACAATGTCGTCAACCCCTGCATCGTTGTCCATCTGCTTCTCGAAGCAGCAGGCCTCAGGTCCATTGGTTGTTGTCCCGCAACGGTTTTCGGCGAATCCGAGAGCGGCCCGATGGAACGCAACAAGCTTCTGGGCTACGTGCTGTGCGCAGGCCACTGTATACGCGACCAAGATGTGATTCCTTGTCCCTACAAATCCATCTGGGCGATAGTAGCCGCGGAAGGTTGAGGGCAGGAGGTCGGCCTCGGGAGGCTGCCAGCGTAGTTTCCCCATAGGCCGGCTTTCGTGGGTCGACGACAGGGAGCGAAGGTTTTCGGAACTGACTGGATCGCCAGCCTTGACGGCTAGTTTCGTCTGGCCTACTGGCATGCCATAGAGGCGTGGCTGGGCCCCACGTGGCAAATCTCGCAGGTAGATCTTGTGCTTGGAGCAGACATCAGACGTCAGGGCAAGCTGCAAGCCGCCGACAGTCACAATCTGACCCGCCCGCAGATCGGTCAGGGCGACAACCATGTCGTCGGCAGGGTGGATCAGTAGGGTTTCCATGGATTTCAGCGGATGAAAGCCCCGCCGCCTTCCATCGGCCAAGGCTTGATGGCAGTCATCGCACTTGAGTGACGGCATTGGAGTCCTCTCTAGCGCACACGCACCTGAGCGGGCTGGCCCTCACGCGCTGAGCGGTAAATCGCCTCGAGGATCGCGACGACACCCTCGGCCTCCCGAAGCCAGACATAGTTGTCTGTATCCCAACGGTGAACTCTGTCGAGTACTGAGTTCATCTCGCCGACGTATGGAGCGTCAACGACCAGGGAGTTCTCGACGCCCAAGTCGCCAGGCACTTCCCAAGAATGCCACCCGGCATCGTATTCTGCAGTAGCATTGCGTACGTACAGTCGATACCATGGAGGGTTAAGGCCAGCGTGTAGAACAGCGTCCGTTCCATACAGTTCAATGCGCCATGCCTCAACCCAGTTGTGCGCTTCCCAACCTGTCACATCGAAAACCGCAAGTTTGTCGTCGTACTCGAGCAAGGCAACTCCAGCATCCTCGTACATCAGACCTCCAAAGGGTATCTCAACTGACGTGGTTAGCTCAGAGAGCGTTTCGGCTTTGAAGCCGTGGGCTGTCACAGCTTCTCCCTCTGGCACGTCAAGCATCATGCCCTTTGCTGACCTGGGTATGCCAAGGAGTCGCACGATGACGTCAACCATATGGCACCCGTCGGTGAAGACAACTCCCCCCATATCGCCAGGAACGCTCTGCCAAACCTCAGCGGCGCCTCCTACTGGAGCGGCTGCGTGGAAACGCGCGAGCGTCACATGCCCGAGGACCTCACTCTCCAAGATAGGGAGGATGTGGTCAAAGACCGGTGAGTTGCGCAACATGTAGCCAATCTGGAACGGGACATTGTGCTTTCGCACAGCATCCACCACGCTGCGAATCCCTGGCAAGTCAGGGGCACCAGGCTTCTCGAGGAGAATCGCGTGACCATGCTCGGCTGCAGCTATTGCATACGCGGGGTTGTCGGTGTCCCAACCCTCGATGATGACCAGGTTGACTTCTTCCTCACCAAGCAGGGCATCCGAAGACGCGTACGGCGTGAGGTCACACCGCTCGGCGACGCCCCGTCTGAGCTCCTCGTCTGGATCGTAGCATCCTACGATTGTGACGTCAGGCTTAGACTGCAGCAACTCGACACGAGGGAAAACATGGGGATGGGCGCATCCTACAAGGGCAACACCAATCTTTGAAGGCATGGAGATTCCTCCTCAGAGAGCCTAATCGAACTGCACTTGCCGGCGATCTGCAGCACCCGCGGTCGCCGGCTCGTGTGGCTTCACCACGGCGAGGATGGGTGGCAAGCGGCACCACGCGCACCCAAGAGCGCTGTGGGTGCTGTCTCGTGATCACTGGGCTGGATATCCTACGATGGTAGGTCCTTCTTCTGGTCTACTGTCATTCACTGTGCGCGCCGGTATTCAGCAAGCGCAGTGAACGTATCCAGGAGCGCGGGATAGACTCG
>Ga0180434_10008271_pt1 | contig 11512 bp, 15 predicted proteins | sample SS_ome_7_FD_132453 | JGI IMG/M metagenome (GOLD analysis project Ga0180434, IMG submission 132453) | Hypersaline lake sediment archaeal communities from the Salton Sea, California, USA - SS_1_D_2 metaG | ecosystem: Environmental > Aquatic > Non-marine Saline and Alkaline > Hypersaline >... | reverse complement strand
TCTGGAAGCGCTGCATGTTGGTCCTCAGCTTGATGTCGGAGTCGACATGCCAGATGTCCCCTTGCAGGTGGTCGGCGGCGTCGATGATGTGGTCAAGGCAGGCGTCAAGCTCCTCCCTGAGCCTCTCCATGTATGCCCGGTGGGTGAGGTCGGCGTACAGTTCTCGGCTCATCTCTCTGCCTCCCTTTCGTCGAGGATGCGTTGTATGACGGTGTTGAAGCTGTCTCCTGGGCCTTTCAGCGAGTTCAGGCGTCTCCAGTTGTATATTGTTATGTTGATGTTTATGGTGGTGTCGTATTCTTCTTGTGGTGCTTCGTTCTTCACAACCATGCTATTGTAATGCTCATAAGTGTTACATATAAGCTTTTGTGTGATTAAAAACGTTATAATCCACCGTTAATGGATTGTCCCTAATAAACAGGATAATTAACGGAAGCGTTATTGCCTTTCTGCGTCCTCTAAAAACACGTAAAAGTATAAATATTTATACCTAGAACGGTATTCATTTTACTATGAAACGATCAGAAGTCTTACTGATAGCGATTCTTTCTTTAAACCTGTTAATCACAGGCGTCAGCATAGCCAACCAGAGCCGTATAATACACAACCAGGTCGCCATAAACAGCCACCTAAACAGCCTCACCACCTACCTCAGCATCATATCCGGGGAAGCCCTAGAGACGCCGCAGACAGAGGTAGAGTTCGACATCCATCTCCGGGCATGGCACCGGGACAAGGCGGGAAACCTTAAGACATTCAGCGAGCACGCGGGCACCCTGACCACCATCGGCGCAAACTATATTGAGGGACTGCTGGGAAACAACGCCACCGACGCATCGGCCCAATGGATAAGCCTCAGCAACGACGGCACCAGCCCCTCAGCCGCCTGGACCCAGCTACCAACCGAGATAGCCGCAAACAACCTCAGCCGCGCCCTAGGAACCTACACCTCCACGGGAGACGGCCAATGGACGATAACATACACCTTCACCGCGTCGGGCACCCAGAGCCTGCAACTGGCCGGCCTCCAATGGGCCCCAAGCGGAGACAACAACCTATTGTGCGCTGACCAGATAACAAGCGTCTCAATGGAAGCCAGCGACACCCTAGAGCTTGAATGGTCTCTATCAGTGAGCTAAGTTGAACTACCGTGGGCTGCTTCTAACCCTATTCGTCATAAGCAGCCTAGTGCCTCCACTCTACGCGCAAACAACGATTACAGCAGACTACACTGCTTTCGACGCCAAACTGGACACCGAGAAAGGCGAGCTCACGCTTACAAAATGGGGCACCACCGTAAAAATAACGATACCGTCCTTGACACCCACGGCCAGCAGCCTCACCGACGAAAAAACAGAGCTAACGTACAGCGACTACAAGTGCAGCGTCTACGAGACGATCCACGGCATAGAGTGGGACATAGTACTCACTGAGAAACCGCAGACAAACAGTTTCACCCTAAAAGTGGATTCTACATTAAAATGGTATTACCAGCCGCCGCTGACCGAGATATTCAAACAAGAGGAATGCAGCGTATGGACCCCCACCAGAATCGTGTTAAAGACAGGTGAAACAATAGAGTTCCCCGAGAACGTCACCGGCAGCTACGCCGTGTACGGCTCCAGGCAGGGCAACCAGTACAAGACAGGCAAATACATGCACATCTACAGACCCCGAATCTACGACGCCAAGGGCGGCGAAACATGGGGGGACCTCAGCTATGACGGCGGCTTACTCACCGTCACCGTGGATCCCATCTGGCTGGAAAAAGCCGTCTACCCGGTCACCATAGACCCCTCCTTCGGGAAAACCGACGTAGGAGCTTCCACAGTGGCTTATAGCAACCCGCATCTAAGGGCGAGTAACGGCACTACCAGCGTGGCTGGCGGCACCCTCGACAGCGTTACCTTCTACGGCTATACAAGCGGCGGCTGGGCCAAAGGCTGGGGCGCGGTCTACGACGCCTCCGCCAACCTCGTGGAAGGCGAAACCACGGGCACAAACGTCACCACCGTGGCCGATTGGCACACTGTCAACATGCTGGGCACCACCAACCTGGCGGGTTCAACCCTGTACTGGGCGACGGCTCAACTCAACAAAAGCACAACCGGGGCCAATGTCAACTTCAAGGGCGACTATATGGGATCCGGTAGCGGCGTCAGCCGAGGCGATACCTCTTTCACGGTGGGAGGCTGGCAGGACCCCGCGACGTGGTTCAACTACGATTACCATGTTTCAGTCTACGCAAACTACACCGAGGCGGGCGGCCCCACGGCATACGAGAGAAACGCGACACTCGCCACCACATGGGGCGGCGACGCCTCCAGACAGTACCAAGGTAGCAGAGCAGGCACACAGGGCTTCACAGTCAACGCAGATGGCTTACGAAGCTATTATGGAGTACGCAGCCCGAACATGCCTCTGAGCTTCGCCGCAAACGCAACACGGCGAGCGTCCTTCCATAGAACACTGACAGGCATATTCACATTTACCTTCACAACACCTAGCGGTATAAACCGCCTCATAATCTACGTGACTGACACCCTGAACAGAGGCATCGAGTCCGCCATCATAGCCGTGTGGGGTACAACCGGAACCCTTGAAGCCACCGGCGAGACAAACAGCACAGGATACTACGACGCAGGCAACGTGGCTGACGGCAACTACACCATACTAGCCCAAGGCGAAAACTACCAAACAAGTATAAACATTTATACCATAAGCACCTCAGAACTAATCGTAGTAACCCTGACGCTGATAGAGGAGGCCGTGTACATGTATTTACCCTGGGTCCTAATCACATTGCTTGGATGCATAACCCTCGCGTCACCAAGGATGATACAGGACCGCGCCCTGAGGATGCTAAGCTACCCCATCTCCGTGATCCTCTGGCTCACAGCAGCCTACATCTGGGCCGTCCTACAGGCAAACAGCAACCTATTCCCAATAACATACCTCCACCTGGTACCAGTATTAATATCCGCAGCCTGGGGTATCACCGACCTCGGGACCAGTCTAAGTAAACGTGACAAGTATGAGAGGATCTAGATGAGCGAAGACTACGCCGCCCCCGTGGGTCCGCTGGACCAGACTAACCCCGTTCCCTTCGGCCTATTGCTGGACGACCAGCACCGCCGCCAAAACATCAGCAGCAGCACCTACAAGTACCGCACCAGCTATGACGAAGACGGTAACCCCAAGGACACCGAGGTAGAGGTAGAGAACCCGGATCTGGCCGCCATATTCGCGCACGCCCTCAGCCCCCAGCTGAACCTCATGGACTTCAACGTCAACATGGCCCAGGCGAAGAAGCTTGAGAACGACACCTTGTTCCAGATCATGGAGCTCAAGTACCGGCGTACAAAGCACTGGCCTAACCTCGCGGTGGCGCAGGTGGCGTTGAACCAGACCATCGACGGCATGAGCACTGAGGGCACGTTCCCGATATGGTTGACCAAGATGGCGGGCAGCATACGAGAGGTAATCACAGGAGTCAAGGAGACGAAGAAATGAGCGAATCAACATGGGTGTTAACCACCTTCACGTTTCTCGGCACCACGGTGCTGAGCTGGCTGGTAACGGCGTCGTTCTGGCTGTTCATGAAACCCGAGGGCCGATTCTTCTACATGCGCACCTTCGACCGGAAAGGCATAGACGTCATCAGACACGAGCCCCTCAGCAACAGGATCCGCCTCATAACGGTGAAATGGAACGGCCAGTTCTTCAGCCACGGCAGAGAGATGATCCTGTTCGGCGTAGAGTCCCTGCTAAACCCCAAGACAGACGCCCAGCGGTACTACAACCAGGTGGTCAGCCGCATGTGCACGTGGGCGGGCAGCCGCCGGCCCGTGCTCTTCGCCACCGACATAATGAGCCACCTCATCACACCCAGCTTAGCCGCCCTCGCCGCCAAGAGCAGCAAACACGAAGACTATACGAAAGCCCGCCTAAAGAAGCCCTGGCGGCCCTACAAGGACCCACCCGCCAACGTAGAGTACCTGGAAAACGCCGCCGTAGAGCTAGCGGAAGACGATGTTGACGCCGGCAACATCACGGTCGTCAGCTACCTCGAAACCGTGAAACCCGACGACCTGCAGAGCTTCATGGAGGACATATCGGCGCGGGACATGTGGCAGGTATACCTGAAAGGTAAACGAGTCAACGAACTTGAAAAGAAACGGCTGCTGGACATCAGCCCCACAACCATCGCGGTAAGCGTAGCCGGCATAGGCCTGGTGTTGCTGTTAGCCTACATGGTATACACGGGCCGCCTCCAAACCATATTTGAAAGCCTCAGACCTTGAACCGCCGCAGCCGACTGCTTAACTGTCTGGGGCTCTTCCTGCTCTGGAACCTGAAACACATGTACGAGTTCAGGTTGAACGGGTGGCCGGTGTGGCCCGCGCTTCGCCCGGGGCTGGTCGCGGTTCCCGCCCTGATATGCGGCGCATTGTTTCTCGCGGGAGAGCCCCGGGTGTTAGAGTGGATGCGGGTCACATTAAAGGAGGCTGATGAAGGTGTCTAACCTGTCACATTTGTTGTCTGTGCATTTGCGTCACATTTGTTGGTTGTTTGTCCATTGTGGTGGTCTGTTTTATGGTTTAACCCTCGCGGGTTTCCGTGATATGCTGGGCGGCCACCCACCGATGCCCGGCACACCACACAATTACAGTTCCTGCCTCTGCCTTTCCCTCATCGCCAACGCGGGCTTTGGTTATTTCGCTCGGGCAACCGCTTTTTATGCGGTTTTTTTCACCTCCACCCCGAGGGCACGCCCGAAGGCTTGCATCCAAGCGAGTGCCGCTCCAAGGCTTCACTGGTGGACTGTTTAGGGCCATAGTGACGTGGCCCTTTCCCTGCGCCATATAGACGCCGGGAGGCGCTGTTTCGCTGGGTGTTTTTACCAGTTACAATTATATAAGCGTTGTTATGTTGTAATATTATGGTAGATAGGAAAGTTAACATTCAGATCTCAGAGGAGGTATGGAGCTACCTTAACCAGGAGAAACAGTTAGGTGAGACGTTCGACGATGTGTTAAAGAGGTTGCTGGTCCTTGGAGACAAGCATAAAAACCGTTAAACTGCCCCTGGTGAAGCCAAATCGAGAAACTGAGAGAGAGCTTCTCCGCCTGTTTCGAGATTTCCGCTGGGTCTATGACCAAACCGCCAGGCGTTTGCCCTCAATACCGCGTAAAAGGATCGGGCAAAGTAAGCACCCAATGTATTATCACTGGGTAAAAGAGTATCGTAGTCATGTAGATCTATTTGCCCAGGTTGCACAGGAGGCCGTCCAAAAGGCCCGTGAGAGTTACGCTTCAATGCTGGGAAACAAAGTTTACGATGGCATACCCCGCAGCGGGCGTAATGTGGCGCGATTTCACAACCAGTGTTTCCATATCAACCGGTTTGGCAACATCTACATCCTAGATATACCTGTTCGTGGCGGAAGGCGTAACAACAGGGTTTTACTCGCATTCAAACCCAACGACTACTCAGAACAGTATTTACGTCCCGTGGTGCAATCTAAACTCAAATACGGGGCATCAGAACTTAAACAATATGGCGGCGAATGGTGGTTTAATCTAACCATAAAAGAGCCGGTAGAGGTACATGAAGGCGGCACGCCCGTCGGCGTAGATTTCGGCCTCAGGAATATAGCAGTCGCGTGCGCATATTCTGAAGGTGGTCCACACGTCAAGTTATGGTCCGGGAAAAAGGCGCAGCATAAACGCCGCCTATATCTTGAAAAGATCGCAGACTTAGAGAGAAAGGGGCTGCTCCGTAAAGTCAAATCACTGAAATCTCGGTACCGGGATTACATGTACACCGAGAACCACCGAATAAGCAGAGAAATCATAGAATACGCCAAAACCCATCCTGAACCAATAATAATCCTTGAGGATCTGCACAAGTTTCGCAAAGAAAATGACTGGACTTTCGCCGAACTTAGAACATTCATCGAGTACAAAGCACTTGATGCAGGCATTCCCGTCATGGCGGTGAACCCAAAAAACACAAGCAACACGTGTAATAAATGCGGATACACAGACTCAATGAATAGAAACGGCATAATTTTCAAATGCCTCGGGTGCGGCTACGAAGTCAACGCCGATGTAAACGCTGCAATAAACCTAAGTAGCTATATGAGGCGTTAATCAGGGCGTCTTCTTTGGCTGAATGAAAAAAAAGGGAGCTACTTACGTCTCCTGTAGATGGTGTACTGTCCTTTGTGTTTCACTACACGCGCCTTGAACCCATCTTTCCGGTCATTAGCTGCGTGCTTCTTGGCCGCTCTCTTTGTTCGACTGTACCCAGCGTAACGGTACTCTTCACCGTTGAACTTACGGGTCTTTTTCCTTGGACCTTTAGCCATTCTTATCCTCTCCCATAAAAATGGGGGGTGGCACTAGAAGCCCTGCACCAGGGCCAAGACGTATCTGCCGGCCCAGATCAGGATGCCTAGAGCCATGAAGCCCGCCGCGAGCCACGCGAAGGTCTCAACGTCGTCCATGGTGTTGTTGAAGCTCGTGGATCTGCCTGGACGCATGTCGTCCACGACGTCGGTGAGCTCACCGACGAGTATGCCGAGGACCAGTATCACTAGGATGGCTCCGATCAGTACTTTGGCTGCTCCTTGCGATGCCATGTTTAGAGCTTTCTGGGTTTAAATATTTATACTTGTGTTAACATATTACAAACGACGCCGTTATTTTACGAATATGCCGCCTATCTCTTTGAGGGCGCGTATCAAGGCGTCTTCCTTGAGTTTCTGGCGGCGCAGCTCTTTCTCGGCTTTTATATGCCCGTTTTTCACCAGTTCCTCGACGGCCCGGTTGCGGGGCATCCGCCTTAGGGTCTGGTACTCCACGGGGTCGATGATGGGTTTGTCGAGGTCGAAGGTTATGTTGTCGAGTTTGATTCGTTTGGCTTTAAAGCCCATGCAGGAGCCTCCTTATCCATGTTTTCATGTCTAGGTGTTTTCCGTGGACGCGCATGGCCATGGTGTCGAAGCCGTAGTGGTAGCCAATGATGAAGCCTATGGTGAGGCCGCAGAGTGTGTATAGGGTGAGGAGCATCAGGTGGTCCTCCTGTCTAGGGCTAGTTTGACTAGGGCGACGGCCACGGCGATTAGTATAAATATGTAGCCGATTATCTGGGCTTGGCCGTGTATTACTTCTGTGAAGACGCCCCACCCGAGTACCCAGGCTAGTATAGTGGTGTATGCGCCGCCGACGTTGTATATGCCGACGCTGAGTATGGTCATGAGGGTCGTCCAGAAGAATAGTTCACCCATAGCGAAGATGTATTCTCCTAGTATGGCGTTCACCCAGTCCCCCGTCATGAAGTCGGTTTGTAGGCGGTCCATGGTGCCCTGGGTCCAGGTTACGGTGGCGGTGGTGTTTATGCTGCCGCTGGTTATGCTGTAATTGGCTTCGTTGAGTGTTGTGAGTGTGTTATAGGTTTTGGTTTGGGGGGTGGTTTCGCTGTCGGTGGCTTCAAAGCGGCTTGTGTAGGTGTTCCAGGTGAAGCTGATGCCTTCGATGGTGAGGGTGTCGCCGCTGGTGAGCTGGTGGCCGTCGATGATGCTTTCGCCGTCTGCGTATAATAGTGTGTAAAAGTCTTCCTCGGTTTCGCTGTAGAGGCTGTACACGTTGACGTGGTAGCTGTCTACGATGAATCCTGTGTAGGTGTAGTTGGCTACGCTGTTGTTGCCGCTGAGGGTGACGGTGTAGTTGCCTGCGGTGGCGGGCGCGGTGCAGGGTATCGTGGCTAGTCCGGTGGTGCTATTGACGAGGCCCACGGTGGTGCCGCCGGTGCCGTTGTAGCTGGATGAGACTGGACAGTTTGCCCAGCCGTCGCTGTACGCGGGGTCACCATTAACGACGCCGTTATTTCCTTCGCCTGAGCGGTCGTTTACGTTGCCGTCGAAGTCAAGGTAAAGCACCAGCCCTGTCTCGTTGCTGTATATGCCCTGATAGTGCTCAGCTACCTCAGACGGGGTGAGGCTGCGGTTATATGCCCGTACCTCGTCCACGGTGTCGTTAAAGTACCTGTCGGCTATGCCGCCCGCTACTCTGAAGGGCTCCCCATTGTTGACGCTGAGGTTGGGCACGCTGTCGCCTTGGCCTCGGTACACTCCGTTGACGTATAGTTCAGCCCGATCTGTTGTGGTGTTTATCTGGGCTACGACGTGGTACCATGCCCCGTACGCGGATATGTTGTAGGCGGCTTGTGATATGTCGGTGCCGTTTTCAAAGGTGGCGATAAAGCTGTCGGCTCCTGCTACTTGGCTTACGTATAAGCCGCCTTTGTAGGTGCTGTGTTTTGTCGCTATTATGTGGAAGTCTGGCCCCGTGTCAGGGCGATCTGCACTGATGTAGACCCACGCCTCTACCGCTAATATGCCGTCAAGGCTGGCGTCATCGCTGCAACTGACATAATCATCTACCCCGTCGAAGGTGAGGCTGCTGTTTCCGGTTCCTATGGGGCCTCCGGTGGCGTTCAGTATCGGCCCCACGGTCCAGGATACGGAGGCGCTGGGGTCCACGCGGCTGTCATCCACCGACGCGCTGGTACAGTTACTGGTTCCCGTGTACCCGCTAGCCGGCACCACCAAGAACGACGCCGTTAATAACAGCATCAGAAACGCCTCCGTTATTTTCAACTTCATCATGTCTGCCTCGCAGCAATAATCCCCAACGCGATGGCCCCCAGCCACAGCAACCGGTAATACCAGTACAGCGGCACAGTCAGCCAGCTCGGGGCCCCGAAGCTCTCCAACATATACGGGACACCCTGAATGATACGCCCCGCTATCTGCCAGAACGCCCACAAACCCGTACCCACCTCATAGTACGGCTGATCCGTCTCCGTCCACGTCTCCACCAACCCCTCAGGGTCCGGATCCCCGTACGTGGTGTTACCCGTGTACGTGACCTCGATGCCCGCGTAGGGCAGCATCCCAGCCACCAAGTTAAGGGCGACGCTGCAGAAGAACAGGTACAGCACAGCCTTCAACAGATCCATTACTCCGCGCCTCCCGTGGCAAGAGCCACAGCTATGCTGAAGAACCACGCGAATATCAGCTGGTTGCTGGTCCACTGCGCGAACCCGACGTAGGTGAGCAGCGTAGCCACGGAGGCACCCGCCAGCATAGCCCTGCTGCGCAGGGTCTTGCTGAACACCAGCATGGCGGCGACGGTTACAACCCAGCCACCCATGTTGACGCCCAGGCCGAGATCAAATATACCCTCGAGGCTGGGGGCGGCGGGGAACGACTCACTGGGGTCGAATATCATCACGTAACCCCACTCCCCATAATCCCCGTGCACCCCGCCTACAGATACTATGTATCCGAGGCTTGCGTTCGCGGACGCCCAGTTAAGGGTATAGGTGCTGTTGCTGCGGGTTGCCTGAAGCACGGTGCCGCCGCCGCGCCGGGTTATGGTTACGTTGCTCCACGTGGTGCTGTCCCTGATGTCGTTATAATCCACGGTGATGGTGGATCCATCTGAGCTTCGGGAGGCCTCAACAAGTATTGTTTGCTGGATGAAGTGGGCTTGGTCGGTGAACTCGGTGCTCCGCGCAATGATCGTGTTACTGGTGTCGGCTCCGGCGAGGAAGTACCCCCAATCGTAGCGTGTCCCGTCGGCGTACAATATTTTGATGTGGTACGTCTTCCCGTAGACGAGGTTGAGGGGCGTCGGGTTAGGCTGCGTGATCTTCATGCGCTCTACAAGCGTCTCGGTGCCGCCGATGGTGCGGTAGGCTTCAAGGTAGCTGTCACCCAGCCCGGCTTTGCCGGTGTAGTCCTTGACGGTAAAACCATAACTGTAGTCAGTGCCGTCTGGGAGGGTTACGGTGAAGTTCTCTGATTCGGTGACGTAGAGGTACCGCGCGGCCCCGCCTCCAATATCCCAGCTGAAGGCAGTGGGCAGGGTGGGGCTGTACCACCAGTCCCCGCCGCTTACGTTAAAGTCCTCGCTGTCATCTACCAGCGACGCGGTGACGGTGACGGTGCCCGCGTCGGTGCCGTTCTCGTACACCGCGTCGTCGAAATAGAACGCATAATCCGAGGATAGATGCCAGTCAACCAGTAGAATCGCGCCATACGCTGTTTCCGAGGAATAGAAAGAGTCTGCTCCTCCTGAACCTACATAGGTTCCTATTGCGAACCAATCCGCTGTCGTGTTAAAGTCGGCGACCGCGGCAGCCGATAAAGTCACAGTAAACCACGTATTCGTACCCCCAGCGGGGGTGATAACATATACGTCGCCATCGGCTGCATCATCGTATATCACTTGGTTCCCCGCGTTGTCGTTGGTCTGCAATGAAGGTTGATTCACCATTTCATACATACGCATCGTTCCATCATAGTTTGCTGAGTAGCTTCTGAACCTCACTCGAACACGATCTATAACCGCTGCATCAGGTATGCTACTTATATTCCACTCAACGAACCCTCTATAATACGTATTCCAATAACAGTATACGTCGTCGCTACCCGCGTCCCGCGTATATGCCGGGGCGTTCTCATGGATATCCCCATCTATGATTATATCAGTGATCTCCGTAGCCTCACGTCCATGAACTCGCTGCGGCACGAAGAACGACGCCGTTAACAGCACCAGCAAAATAACGGAGGCGTTTTTCACCTTCATCGCTCTACCTCCGGCCGCTGCGTCTGCACCCACAGATAAAACGCGCAGGGCAGCATAACGATGATGAACAGCCCCCAGTGAGCCACCGCGAGCATGAAACCCCAGTGCGGCGTAGACGCCCACTGCGGAAACTGCACCGTGAAAAGGTTGCCCACCCGGAGTATCAGGTACCGGCAGAGCATCCAACCAAACCCGCCGAACAGCACCGTCACCAGCACCTGCCAGAAATGATACAACGCCACTAGTAGTAAACCTCCTCTGTGCTATAGTACCGCCGCCTAACCACCAGGTACAGATACGCTATACTCGCCAACACACCGAACACCATCACACTGGGAAACCCGTAATAGAAACTCCAGTAAACCCACTGCGCCCACGTACTCAACGCCGATATACCCCGATCAGTCGCAACCCCATACAGACTGTCAAGCAGAAGATAATACGGACCCGCCAACACCGCGTAAACCAGTATGAACCCAGTGACACGCAGCATCGTCCAGAACACAGCTTTAAGCAGACTATCCTCACTCAAGTTTAGGCACCTCTACCTTGAACTCCACATCCTTCATCTTCGGCACCGCAGCCTCCGACGCCGGAACCCGGGGCATTGCCACATCAGGCATCTTCACCGGGGGAAACGTCCACGCCAACGGGTCCAGCCGCCGCTCAGCCGCGCCCCGACGCTTCTTACGGCCCTTCTTTTTCTTCTTGCGCGTGGGCTCAGGGCGGTACGGCTTCTCAGCCGGGTAGTCCACACCGGGGTAGTCTGGCGTGGTGGGTAGGGACGGAATGCCTCTACTAGGGTAGCTGGGCGTGGTGGGGCCGTATCCGGGGTCGCTGGGTGACGGGTA
>Ga0180434_10008267_pt1 | contig 11523 bp, 9 predicted proteins | sample SS_ome_7_FD_132453 | JGI IMG/M metagenome (GOLD analysis project Ga0180434, IMG submission 132453) | Hypersaline lake sediment archaeal communities from the Salton Sea, California, USA - SS_1_D_2 metaG | ecosystem: Environmental > Aquatic > Non-marine Saline and Alkaline > Hypersaline > Sediment... | reverse complement strand
TAGGGCTCGAATCGGCCGGCAAGAACAATCCGGAGCCCGAACCGCAGCCAATGGGGCACTTCAAGGTGCCCTACGTCCAGTCGCGGGATGCCCGGCAACGGGCTTACGTTCGCTACCATTCGTCCTGGCCGATCACGTACAGCGGCGACGAGAAAGACGTGAAGGTAATAGCTCGTGGTCTGACAGGCGGAAAGGACCTTCCGTGCATTATGTTCCGCCGTTTCGGTAAGGGCAAGTTCGTGGTGATCGGTGATACATGTTTTGCAATGAACAAGAACCTCGAACGTAAAGACGGTCTGCCTATCGAGGGCAAGAGGGAAAACTCCGATTTCTGGCGATGGCTCCTTACCGTTCTGAAAGACGAACCGGCGTGGAGCCCGCTTCCGACAACGTTACCCGCGACGAAACCGGGCGGGCGAAAGGAGGTGTCGAAATGAAGCGGGCATGGATCGGAATTGCGCTTCTGTCAGCCTCCTGGGTGCTGGGCCTGAACTTCTACTACGCGGCGAGGTGGACCGCCTGGGTTATCGCTCTGGCGATGGCGATACCTTTGTTGACATCGGTGGTCCGAACCATACCGCCTCGCAAGATCGCCCTGATCGCCGGCGCAATGCTCCTTCCGATGATCGTAGTGGCGCCCTGGCCGTACCGCATCGCACCGATACTGATCGCGCTGGGCCTGGTGCTGATGGACGCTCCGATTCCACGCCAGTGGCCCAAACGGATCGGATCGGGAATGTTAGTCGCAGGCGTCGTGCTGGTGGCGCAGTCGGTGGCAATGGTCTCTTACGAATCCTTCACCGCCAGGTTCCCGGACCTCCCGGGCCCACTGTCAAAAATGCTTGGCGCGCTGGGAGGACTGGTGGGTATCGACGTAGCCAGCCACGGGACCGACCTGTCGATGTTCACCATGCGCCAGGTCCACCGCCTCGGGGCCACCTGGGCGCTCCTGCTGGGACCCATCTCGTGGTGCTTCCTCGTCGGCGGAATCGTTCTGGTATTGCTCAAGGCGCACGACACCGAAGACTCCACCCACATTGGCAGACGACTGGCGCAGTTTGTCGTGCCCGTGGTCCTCTGGCTTCCGATTCGCGCGATCCTCCTGATGGCGATATACCTTCACCGCGCGCTGAGGACGGATTACGACGACCCGCTGTCAACCCTGGTGGACCAGTTCTGGAATCCATGGGTGTCGACGGCCCTGTTGATCGGTCCGGTGCTGCTGGCGTGGCGGTTTGCCCGCGGTGCGTCAGACCGGGAACGAAAGTCCGATGCTTCGGCGGTGCCTGGACCGGTGAAGACCTGGAAACCGTATATCCCGGCGGCGATGGTTCTGGTCGCCCTGGTGGTCTTTACATTTGCGGCCGCATGGGAACCTGTAGGGCAGCGACAGAAGGGCCGGATACTCGTGGACGATTATCACTCCCAGCAGCCCTGGCCCAGAAAGACGTTCGACACGGTGCGCACGGACAGACCGTTCAAGACCACGACGTATGGACAGGCCGCCGCATACAATCACAGTTGCCTCTACGATTACTGCTCCCGCTTCTACACGATGTCGCGCCAGATGAAACCGCTCACAGAAGCCGACCTTGCCGGCGCCGATGTGCTCGTGCTGAAGGTGCCCTCCAGCGCCTACTCGCCGATGGAAATCAGACTCGTCATGGATTTCGTCGAGCGCGGCGGCGGTCTGCTGCTGCTCGGTGAGCATACCAGCGTCTACGGTTCGGGACCCTACCTCAACGCGCTGGCCGAAAAGTTCGGATTCCGGTTCCGCTATGACTGCGCGTTCGGGATCGATTCGGTCTTCGACCAGTTGTATCGACCACCGCTGCTTCCGCATCCGATCGTCCAGCACATGCCTCCAATGGAATTCGCGACATCATGCACCATAGACCCCGGCGCAACGGGGCAGGCGGTGATCCAGGCCACCGGTCTGAAAAATCTTAACGCCAACTACCATGTCTCCAACTTCTACCCTCAGGCAATAGACCACCCCGAGATGCGATACGGAGCGTTCGTGCAGTTACTGGCTACACGCCGCGGGCGCGGGCGCGTGGCGGCATTCACCGACTCGACTATCTTCTCAAACTTCTGTGTCTTCGAACCGGGCAAGACAGAAATCATGCTCGGTATGCTGGAATGGCTCAACCATCGCGGTGGCCGGAGGTGGAACGTCTGGTTGGCACTCTGCGCATTGGCCATCCTGATTACCGCAATCGTTCTCTCCCGCCAATGGCAGACCAACTGGCTGCTAATGCTGGGCGCCGGCGCGCTGGGCTGGACCCTGAGCGTCCCGATCGTGCGGGCGGTCAACCGCACCGCAATGCCAGAACCCCGATCGCACTCGCCCATGGTCCGCGTGGGTATCGACCGCACCATCTGCGACGCCAAACTACCGAAAAACGGCTTTATCGCCGGTAGGACGACCGATTTCGGACAGTTCGAACGATCTATCCTGCGATTGGGATACTTTACGTTCCGCGCCGCCGGAGACAAACTGACAAACGCAAATGTCATCGTCTTCCTCGAACCGAATCTGAGTATCTCCCCAGAGTTCAAGGACCAGTTGAAACGATATGTCGCCGGAGGCGGAAAGCTGCTGGTGATGGACTCGCCGGAAAACGTCAAGTCGACAGCCTCCAGCCTGGTCCACCAGTTCAAACTGGAATTCAAGCGCCCGTACCGACCGCTGGCGGGAAAGCTCACCGTCTCGACCGGCTGGCCGGTCCCGACCGTCAAGAGTTCTCTGGAGGTCGAGGGCGGTGAACCGTTTGTGCGGTTAAACGCCAGACCGGTCGGTGCGCGGGTCGAGTACGGTAAGGGAGAAGTCTGGGCAATCGGCTTCGCCACACGTTTCACCGACAACGAGATGGGCTTCGTCGCCGACGTGACTCCCAAGGGCGAACTCGTGGAGGTTTTTGAATTTGTCTTTACTCTCCTCCGCACGATCGCAGAAGAGAACACCGCGACAACCACCGCCCCGGCGGCGCCCGTCACGACCCGCCCACAACCGCGGAAAAGTAGCTCGACTACCACCCGTTGATCCCGCGCGGGTTTCGGCGGGCATGCGCCCGGACGAAATGCTCGCCCTTGACTGCGATAAGATCGGATGTTGTACTGTCTCCAACCGGCCCCGGGAACGGTCCCTGGGCATCAAAAAACCCGCCAAACGGGCCAAACCAATGCGCCAGGTGATAAACACGACTGACGCGAAGCGACAGGCGAGCGCCGAACGCCCCGGCCGCCCCAAAACCTCTGGCCAACGGGCAACCGGAGCGCCTGCACGCGGAATAAAATCGCCTTCCGGTTATCCATGAAGGGAAGCAGTATGCTCGAATCAGAGTCCAGTCGCGGCGAGTCGGTGGGTCGGCGCGAGTTTCTTGTCGGAAGCGCCCTGGCGATCGGTCTTGGATCGACGGCGGACGGGGCGGCTGCGCCGCCCGACAATAAAAAAACCGACACCTACACCCTCAAGCGGGAGATTCCCGTTGACGGACCATACGATGTGATTGTGGCTGGAGGCGGTCCCGCGGGTACGGCCGCGGCGGTATGTTCCGCAAGACTTGGCGCCAAGGTCCTGCTGGTCGAAGCGACCGGATGCCTGGGCGGAATGGGGACCTCGGGCCTGGTCACCGCGTTCGACCCGATGGGCGACGGGACCAGGATGCTCGTCGGCGGGTTTATGCGCGAGGTCGTCGAGACGATGTACTCCCGCGGTTTCCTCCAACCGGGGATCAATCCCAACGCCTGGCGCAAAAACTACCACAACTGGACGCCTTTCCAGGCGGAAGGCTACAAGATCGTGCTGGACGAGTTCGTAACGAAGACCGGGGTTGAAGTCCGCTTCTTCACGCGCGTGATCGACGCCGACGCCGAGGCCAGGAGCGGTACGGTTTCCGGCGTGGTGCTCCAGAACGTCGAGGGATACAAATTTGTCCGGGCCGGGGCGTACATAGACGCAACCGGCGACGGAGTGCTGGCCGATCTGTGTGGGGCGCCCTGCCGCGAGGCCGGGCGCGACACCGAGGCCCCGATGCCCGCCACGCTCTGTTCGCTTCACGCGGGGCTGGACTGGTCGAAGATGGGCAACCAGCACGCGGCGCTAAAAAAAGCCCTGGCAGACAAACACTTCACACAAAGCGACAGGCACCTGCCCGGAATGAGTAAGGTCAACCAGACCGTGGGATATCTCAACGGCGGGCACCTGTTCCGCATGAACGCCCTGAAGTGCAGGGATCTCAGCGAAGGGATCATGCTCGGGCGGAGAATCGTGCAGGAGTACGTCGCCTTCTACAGGAAGTACGTTTCCGGATGCACCAACCTGCAACTGGTCGCAACGGGCGCCGTGATCGGCGTTCGCGAGTCGCGGAGGATCGTCGGCGAGTATGAGTTAACGATAAAGGACTACCTCGCCCGCCGCCAGTTCCCAGACCAGATCGCCGTGTTCAACAAGGCCGTCGACATCCACGCATACGACTGCACCGAAGAGGCCTACAAAAAATACTACCGCGAGTACAGCAGGACCGGGCGATTGAAACCCGGAGAGTGCTTCGGGATTCCATACAGCATCCTCGTGCCGAAAGGCTGGCGGAACCTGTGGGTCGCCGGGCGATGCAACTCCAGCGACGTGAAGGTGCATGGCTCTATCAGGGTACAACCGGCGGCTTCAATGATGGGCCAGGCCGCCGGAACCGCCGCGGTCCAGTCAATCCGAACCAAACAGCCCGCCAACGACCTGGACACCGCCGAGTTAATCCAAACCCTCCGAAAAACCGGCGCCTACCTGCCGCAAAAAGAAACCAGCAAGGCAATGACCCGCGCGTAGAACAGGAACCCGGAACCGAAAACCCGCAAACCGCGGGTACGCCCTACCGGGCGCCCCGAGACCAGCCCTGATGCCCGAGTCAGATATCTTCAAGGCAAATCTGCTTTCTTAGCCAAAAGACCACATAACCGCCACCACGATATCCCGCCGGGAAAATGGAACTGTTACAAAGTTTCTGAGAATCACGGAATAAGAAATGCGTCGTTGAGCGCACCTCGCTTACCATCTGAGTCTGCATTGGCGCTGCAGGATCGATAAATGTCGTCTTCAGTGAGGGGACTGCATTCAAGCGGCATCGTGCCTGGAATGGTCGAAGTGGTGAACCAGTCGGCATGACCGTCCAGAAACGCGACATTCTGCCCCGCACGATCGTGGTTCAGGGAATTCGGGTTGCCCGAGTCGGAGGCAAAACCGCTCGACCCCAACTGGCAGCGTGGATTTGCATCAGCGATTATCGCCAGTTGAGCGTCCTTCAATCCAATGCTCAAACTGCTGGTGACCGCGATGTTGGTGGTATTGGTGTTCCCGTCAGTGAATTTCACCTGAGACAGGTAGCTGTATGACAGTGTGCCTTTTTCAAACGCCGAGTCTCCGGCCTGCGGTTTGCGAAAATCCCGGAAGAGTTCTGCCGAAGGACACAAAAATGAATCGCGGCCTACAAACTTGTATTCCACCAGCAGCCACAATGCCGAAGGATTGCCCGAAGAGCCCTGGTGCCAGTTCGAGGCGGTCGGGGCGGGATTAACTGTCGGCATGGCATTATGGTAATTTGACCGGCGGTGCATTGCGGGATCGTTCATGTACGCCGTGCAGGCCATAGCTATGCCCTGGACGTTCTTCTTGCACGTCGTCCGCCGGGCAATTTCCCGAGCGTAATTAAACGCCGGTAGCGACAGCATCGCCAGCAGGAGTATGATGGTTATCACAACCAGCAGCTCCACCAGCGTAAAACCGTATCGCATTGAAGCACATTTATGTGAATTCTCCATACATTTATTCTAACACAACAAGCCGTTGCAGATCAAATCAAACGTCTGGACTTGCACGAAACCCCGCCAGAAGCGATAATTGAGTATCCATGGGCAAGAAGACGGACAATAAGGCTTCCAGCGAAGTTAATTCGCGCATCCTGTTACTCATACTCGACGAGCTGCGCTACATTCGCAAGAGGATGGATACGGTTCTGGGCGACGGTAACGGGGAAATCGCCCCACCGCAATCGACCGTGCAGCGTCCACCGCAGCCACCACCAGTCAAAGAAGAGACCGCGGAAGTAGAAATCATCGAAGCGGAGATCGTAGAAGATCGGGAAGCCGAACCCGCCGCCCGGCCAACCACAAAGACCGAAAAGAAATCGACGCCGGTAAAACCCGAATCGCGCCCAAAACCCCCAAAAACTCCACCGAACAAGCAGATCGAAACCCAAGTCAAGACCGACGCGACCGCACCAAAACAACCGCAAAATACCGAAACCTTCAATCTCCAGGCGCCAACTTCACCTGACGAAGAGACCAAACTCTTCACCGCACAGAAGAAACGCATCGAAGACATGATGTCGGTGGCCCAGTTCGCCCGAGCCGAAAAACTCGCCCAGGCGCTGTTGGCGGCAATTCCAGACAACAGCGACGCCGAAGACCTGCTCGATACCGTCCGCCGCGAATCCTCCGCGTTTCGCTCAGAACAGCAATCCAGGCTTTTCGGCGAGTTCCAGAGATGGACCGAATCGCGACAGTGGATCAAGGCGATGGCTGTCGGACAGCAGTTGCTCGATAAGTACCCAGCCAGCGGAGAGGCCCAAAAAGTCGCCGCGTCAATGTCCACCGTCCAAAAGAACGCGCACTTCGAAGAGGCCCGCGCGCTTCGAGACCGCATCCGCAACCTGATCAAGCGAAAGCGGTATTCCGAAGCCGTAGAAATCGCCGACGATCTCATACATCGCTTCCCCAGCACACAGGTCGCAAAACAACTCCGCACGCTCCTGCCCGACCTCAAGAGGCGAAGCGCACATTTCCGCTGATCTCGCGGCAGACCGCGAGCACCTTTGATTTCGACACAGAGACCGAGAGAACGGCGACGGATCAACAGCCAACAGCCAACAAAAAACGCCCAATTTCAAGTAACGACCAACGGCGACGACCTAACGGCAACGACAACGGCAACGACTTCTTTTCTACCACGGAAGTCACGGAAAGCACGGAAATGTTACGGCCACGGAAACGCTTTTGTTTCTCGTCGTTTCACCTGCTCACCTGTTCACCCCCTCACCTATCTCGCGCAGCGTGCCACGGATACCACGGATGTAGTAATGGTTACGGCAAGGACCACGGCGATGTTCTTAGCATACCACCACTTATCCGGATCGTCCCCCGCATGCGCAAGAATCATCCGCCGCACCTGTTCAAGAATCTCTCTCGATTTCATCACAGTCTCCATGAGGACCAAGAGTTTGGAAAGTGGGCTCCCTGTTTCGTCCTTTAGGCTCCGCTGCTAGGCTCCGCTGAGCGCAAGCGGTTTAGCAATCCGCGACAGACTACGAGACCGCAACCAATCCCAACCAATCCGGCAACCCTTATTGGGATTCTTAACGGTTTAGCCCCGGATCACCGAAAAAAAACGTCTTGACATGCCAATCGTATAGCTCAAAATCTTTAATAGTGGGTACGATTGGACAGATCGGGCGGAATAGACAGACTTGCCGAAAACGCCTGAGTTCGGGAAGGATTCGATGTGACGCATAGATTCCTGATCCGGTTGTTTGCCCATAAAGACCATCCTTGAGGGTTAGCTATGCAGTTACTGCGTGACATTGCCATAAACAACTTCAAAGGTCTGCAGTCTGTAACGCTGGAAGACTGTGGCCAGGTCAATACGCTCATTGGGAAAAACAATTCTGGCAAGAGCAGCATTCTTCACGCCATCGACATGGCCGGACTAGCCCTGGCCGTGAAGAATTGGAACAGTTTTCGGCCGAAGTTGGACATCAAAGATCTGTTCTCAGACGTCGGTGTCTGGTATGGACTATCAGCGAAGCCTACTTATTGTCCCCGCCATCATCGCCTTCAGTTATTGTGCGGTTAGGTGGCGCAGGTGCCGGCGGCGGATCGTCCGTCCTTGTCGTGTCAGGATTCGGGGGCGGGGAGGCGGTACTGGTTTGTCGTCTGGAATGATACTGTTTTCTTAAGGTTTCTCGGCCAAGTCGGGCCAAGTCGGGGTCAGGCTTTAGCTATTAAGTTTACACACGGACACCCAGTGCTGCGCCCCACTCCGCCAAGGCTACGTAGGACAAGCGAGATAGTTGAACTGTAGAAAATAGTGAGTAGACAGGCGAAAGCTGGCTTGATGCCAAACTGCATCCTACAGAGACTTGCCCGCTGATCAATCTTCGTGTGCGAGTCTGGGGGAGTAATCGGCAAGTCGCGGATCGCCGAGGACTGGCGACTCGGGATCCCATGCAAACCGCCGCGTGGTTGTCTTGAGTGCAGGTGCGGCATAGATGAAACGTTGATCGTACTGCATGTAAAGCTTCTGGAAAAATTCACCTAGAAGCAATGGGCTTCCGGGCTCTGGGAAGAACGGTAGGATGATACCTTCTGATGGGGGATCTGGGTCGACAAGAGCCAATGCAATTGCCTCATATTTGGTCGTGTCGTCACGGACATCGTCCCGATCAGACAAACGCGCCAGTACATCATGGTATCGCCTGATGTGCTCGATAACTTGCCCGTCAAGGGAGAGGGCAACGTCGTTTGCGACGACCTGTGGGCCTTCGCGATTGGCTCGCATTACCTGCAGAAAGCCGTACACCAATGCCGGATATGCAATGTGCAGATTAGTGCAGTCGCCGACGGCTTCTTCCATCCTGTTTGTCAGATTTCGGAAGGCTTTGAGCGTGCCTTTGAGCGACACCGCCATAACCGGCCCGATACCGTTCTTGGTTACAACAACGTCAACATCCTTCGTCTTCAACCCGCCAAGGACCGTACGTTCCCCGCTCCCGCCCTCGTTGGCGTCGTGGCGCAGAACGTGCCTGCTGTTGCGTGAATCAACGACGAAAGGAGGTCGAGGAACAATGTCCTCTGGACGGAAACCACCCTCGATCACCAGACGGCAAGCAACATACCAGTGTAGGGGTTTTATATGCTTCGAGCCCTGATGACCCGCCTCATTGAGTACAAACACGCGTAGAGCGTCGCGCAGCCCCACCCATTCGCATTTTATCGGCTCTCTACCCATGGTGTCGCCATCGCTGCATAGTCTGAATTCCTTCTCTGATCCGTACATTGTCGCGCGAAGAACAGAACTTTCTTCGAGCCAGAACAATACGCGCGGCTTCGCCAGGCTCAACCTTGAGCATCCCGCCACCAAGCGGATGCCCCTCTATCTCACAACTGAGTCGTGTAAACGCATGACGCCACATGCGTTGTAGTTCAGGCATCTTCATACTACCCTTCAGGGTAACCAAGTGTACCGAGTTTGTGCCCACACAACCGGCACGATTGGCGGTCAATACTGGGCCATTACCACTCATGTACGAAAGAAACCCGTCCGGCACCTCTACGCCCGGAACAACGTACCATGGTGTGCGGGTTCGGCACTTGTATGCCATGCGTGCCTTCTGGCCTTCTGCTGAATCGAGATACCGGCTGACTGGACTGGGGAGGACACACCCTTGTCGCAATCGGAGAAGGAAGTTTGGCTCATCTCTGCGACGCCACGCTTCAACTGTAGAATCCGTCAACGCTCGCCCAGTAAGCATCCTGCCGCTACGGACCGTTGGTTGCAGCAACACTTTGGGGATGCCAACGCGATCAGCCTCCAATGGACGAAAGTGGAAGAAACTGTTGTTGCCAGTGACATAGCCGATACCAACTTTAGCCACGTCACCCAACCGACCCGATGTCGGATCGTGTGCGACACGATCATAGAAGTCGCGGACATCCTGGGACAGCAAGAAAGTGCGCAGACGCGAATTCGCCTTCCGCCACTCCGCAACACTAACATGGATGTTCAACGAAGGAGGTGATCGCATAAAGCCGAATTGGCTCATGGGAGACAGATTAAAGTGGTCAGTGTGCCCGCCGTAACCCTCCGCATAGAGAAGCCAGCAGTCCTCCGACAGTTGAGGGAAGAGTTTCTTCTCGATTGCAACGATCTGGACGAAATCGAAGTGGGCTGCCAAATAGTCCAGCACGGGAGTGGCGTATGGTGCGTGCCCGATCTCCGCGGGAACAACAAACGCCATTCGCCCGCCGCGCTTCAAGACAGTTGCCGTCGCCACGATGAACGGCGCCCACGACGATGAAAGAGCTGAGAACTTCGCACCGTGACGAGCACAGAGACCACGTGCCGCATCGCGTACGTCGCCAGTGAACCGCTGATAGCGGATAAAGGGTGGGTTCCCCGCAGCACATTCAAATCGCTCACAGGTCCCACCAGCCCAAGCGAAGAATTCGCCCTGATGAATCAGAGAGCCCGGTTTATTCGCGTGGACAACTCTCGCAGCATCAGAATCTTGCTCGACTCCCACGCTGTTGGGATGCGCCAGAAGAAACCGCCCATCACCGCAGGCAGGATCGAGCATACGGTCCGTCTTGCGGCGAACAGTCCAGTTGACGAGTGACTGAACTACCGCTGTTGGCGTATAGTATGCACCATATTTCTTCTGTTTCCATCTGTCCATGTCTTGTCTCGTACGGACAAACTTCTCGGCCACGTATGGATTCTACCTCCTAACGCAGCGATGGTACAACCCCAAAAGGCAAGACTTATTCGTGGCCTTCTGTCGGAGTCGTCAATTCGGGGGGGAGGGGGATTGAATTCAAATTGGGTTACTTCAGACCCACTAAAAACTGGGATCTGGTGGTTGTGGCCGACGATCAATTGTTGGCGTCAGTTGAATTCAAGGCGTAAGTGGGGTCCTTCGGAAACAATTTCAAGAAGCGCTGGGCAATGCCGTCGACCTTAATACCGCCTATCGCGAAGGAAAATTCAAGCCCTCTCGCAAGCCATGGTTACGCTGGTTGATGTTGCTGGAAGATTCTCAGAAATCTACTTCACCAGTTAGCGTGTCGCAGCCGCACTTCGATGTGTTCGATGAATTCAAGGACACATCATACGCCAAGCGGTATGAGCTGTTCTGTCAGCGGCTGCTTAGGGAACGGTTGTATGATGCAACCTGTTTCCTGATGTCCAATGACACGGTTGGGCGCAAGGGTGGTTACTCTGAACCCAATGAAGAATTGGGGTTCAAATCCTTTGCAACTTCACTGACAGCCCACGCGATGGCCTATGCAAAGATGCGTAAAACATAAAACCTCAATCGTGAGGTCCGGCCCTCGTCCATCGCAAATACAGCGGGGTATCGTCTTCGCCTGCGGCTCCGTCGAGGCGACAGCAGGCTAAATATTGAGTTTACACTTTTGGGTTGAGTACAGCGACGACAACGGTGAAAGGCGGGCGGCGAAAACCTTTGTGTCCTTGACTAATCCCTTTGCGTCCCAGGCCGTTGCCGTAACAAACACTTTGTACTACTAACCTGCAAGATATCGAATTTCTTTTGCACTTGTCTCGAAACGATGGGCTGGCCTTATGTCGTTGAGCCAGTTGCCAGTTGCCCGTTGCCAGTTGCCAGGCCATGTGTCCTCTGTACCCTCTGTGGCAAGAAGCCGTCGCCGTAGCCGTGGCCGTCGCCACTT